>Ga0209379_10001099_pt1 | contig 18744 bp, 20 predicted proteins | sample tdDd001_FD_187124 | JGI IMG/M metagenome (GOLD analysis project Ga0209379, IMG submission 187124) | Marine sediment microbial communities from the Atlantic coast under amendment with organic carbon and nitrate - tdDd00.1 (SPAdes)... | ecosystem: Environmental > Aquatic > Marine > Coastal >...
AAGCCCAAACATTGCTCCGCGTTTGATCTTGTGGCTACCTCGTGTTTCTTGTGAATCAACGCTATGCCTTTTCGCTAAAAACAATTCACTGGATTGTTTTTTTAACGTTCGGAAGAGCCCAAACATCGCAACTTTTTTACTTAACATAATAAAATCCTTTAATTTGCATCTAATCTATAAAACATAGAACCAACAGTTCCGCATGGAGGGCAATACCTTACCCTGCCATTACTTAAATCTGCTGTTCCATCAACTTTTAAATCAATAGCCTCTGCTGTCTCTTGAGGTATAGTATACCACTCTGCCCATATTGAGCAATCTTTATCTTTTGGATCTTTTACCGTACATGCAACTCTTTGAGTACTGTTAGCAGATGTTCTATCGCCAAGTCTAACCACCATATACCCTCCATAAACATCTGGATACACAGAATGAGTTGCTGAAATAACCAAAGAAGTATAAGGGCCTTTCCAGCCTGTTGCAGAACTGGTATTTAATAATTTTGAATGAACTACAGATGCAGAATCAACATCATAACTAGGAAGACTCCCCATATCTAAATAATAGGCAACAAATGCCTTACCTAACTCATCAAGAAATGTAACTGCACTTACTACTTTAACTTCTTTAATAGCACTATATAACGCTGCGCCAGATATTACTGATAACGCTCCAAATATTGCCAAAGCTATTCTGGCATCAAGCCCAAACATTGCTCCGCGTTTGGTCTTGTGGCTACCGCGTGTTTCTTGTAAATCCACGCTATGCCTTTTCGCTAAAAACAATCCAGTGAATTGTTTTTTTAACGTTCGGAAGAGCCCAATCATCGCACATTTATTTAATTTAGCCATATTATCTTCCTTTACAATCTAACTTTACTTAAAAAATACATTCTAATAGATGCACTTACACCATCTCTTAATCTAATTTTACCAGCATCTACACCATCTCCACCATCTACTTTTTGATCTAATACATTATAAATATTCCTAATATAATCAAATTCACTAGCTTCATTCGTATATAAAAAGAACCACTCTGCACAATCATTATCACCGTCTGAGCAAGAGTCTGGAAAGGCGGTTTGAGCAGTAGTCCAAGTGCTTATTTTTCTAATTTTACCATAAATATTAATATCATTATAAACAATCGAGGTTGATGATACAACATTTAAACCAGTATATGGGCCATTCCAACCTTCAACCCCATTATCTAATTTAAAGGATAGAAGGTTTATATTTTCAGAAGAAACCAAGGGTACTTTAGCTCCTGTATCTAATAAATATTGCTCACTAGCTTTAGAAAGCTCATTTAATGTCGCTAATATTGAAGTTGCTCTTGCATCTTTAATTGCTGAATATAACGCTGCACCTGATATTACCGATAGCGCGCCAAATATTACAAGAGCTATTCTTGCATCTAAACCAAACATTGCGCCTTTTTTGTTAAACATCTTAACCTTCTACTCCTAATTAAAAATATATCATTTTAATAATAACACAATAAAACAGAAAAAAGCCAGATCCAAGCCTGACTTTTCAATAAGAAGTGTGCCTTAAAAACTATACTTATCCACTTTGTAATAACTTAGCGGCCTCATAGCGTCCAAATAACTTTTGTAAGAAGACAACTCTAGGAGAAAGTCCCTTATTCTCATTAATAGATTTAATAGCTAGATTACGCGCTTCATTTATAAGATCTTTATCAGCCTGTAGATCAGCTACCTTTGTTATAACATGACCTGATTGATGCGTTCCTAATGTTTCACCTGGACCACGTAATTCTAAATCTTTTTCAGCAATTAAAAAACCATCTTCACTTTGACGCATAGTATCTAAACGGTCTCGAGCAATCTTACTCAATTTATTAGTATGAACAAGTAAACAGTGAGACTGTAAAGATCCACGACCAACGCGTCCTCGTAATTGATGCAGCTGAGCCAAACCAAAACGTTCAGCATGCTCAATAACCATTGTTGTTGCTTGAGGAACATCAACCCCAACCTCAATAACAGTTGTTGAAACTAATACTTTATACTTGCCATCTTTAAATTCTGACATTACTTGCTCTTTTTCTTTTGGCTTCATTTTACCATGTAGCAATGCGATATCATTTTCAGAGTAAATACTTACTAACTCTTCAAAACGTTGAGTTGCCGCCATTAAATCTGACTTTTCAGATTCTTCAACAAGCGGACAGACCCAATAAACCTGCTCACCTTTATCCATAACTCTATCTAAGGCATTAGCAATATCATATATTTTAGAATCTGGCATTACTGTTGTCTTAATTGGAGTACGCCCTGGAGGTTTTTCTCTAATTATACTTAAATCCATATCACCATAAGCTGTTAAACATAATGTTCTTGGGATAGGAGTTGCTGTCATAACCAAAACATCTGGGGTTTGATCTTGATGTTCAAGATTCAAGCTTGTTAATTTCAAGCGCTGTTTAACACCAAAGCGATGCTGCTCATCAATAACAACAAGCGATGCACATTTTAACTTTACAGTATCTTGAATCAAGGCATGGGTACCAAATACAATTTGAATAGAACCATCTTCTAGCCCTGCTAGCATTTCACGTTTTTCTTTAACCTTCATCTTACCTTTTAAAAGACCCGTTTTAATACCCAATGGTTCTAGAATTTTTTGCGCATTAATATAGTGTTGACTAGCTAAAATTTCAGTTGGTGCCATCATACAAGCTTGCTTACCATTTTCTAAAGCCTGCATCATAGCTGCAAAAGCAACTAAAGTTTTACCTGCACCAACATCACCTTGCACAAGTCGTAACATCGGATGTTCTGATTGTAGATCTTCTTTAATTTCGGCTATAACTTTTTCTTGATCACCTGTTAAAGAAAACGGCAATGATTTTTTTAGCTTTACTTCAAGTTCATTTTTAATTTTATGAGCAAAACCTTTTTCAATTTTGGTTCGATTACGTGATTCAATTAAAACAGATTGCCAAGCATAAAGCTCATCAAAGGCAAGACGCTTTCTAAATATAGAATTAATTTCTAAACTTTCAGTCTCTGTTGGATGATGTAATTCTTGTAGTGCAGATTTAAAACTAGGGAAATTGTATTTATTTAGAATTTCTTCTGGCAAAAATTCTGCTTTTTCTGGAACAAGCGTTAAAGCAAAATCAATAGATTTAGCAAGCATTTTAGAATTAATGGCTTTTGTTAATGGGTAAACAGGCTCTAATTTAGCAATTTCATCGGCACTTGCTGTAGCTGGGTAAATTTCTGGATGTAGCATTTTTTTAGATGCAAAATCTTCTTCTACCATTCCAGAAAGATACATTTGCTTACCTTCAGGAAAACTTTTCTTTATCCAATTACCTACATTAAAAAATAATAATTCCATAATTTCAGCAGATTCATCTGTAACATAAACTTTAAATGGAGATCTTGCATTTGCTGGAGTTTTAACACTTGTAACAATAACTTTTAGAGTTTGTAATTTACCCGATTCAGCATTTTCAATTGTAGTAAAAGCACGGCGATCAATAACAGAATGCGGTATATGAAACAGCAAATCAGCATAAGTTGAGCCACAGAGCTTTTTCACTCTGCTTAATAATTTAGGTGGAACCCCTGGAAGGCGATCGTATTCTTCAAATAGTTTATAATCAGTCATTGCTATTTCTAATATTTTTTTGTTATACTTAATCTTATAATAACTAGAACAATTATAAAGCATACAACAATGACTAATCAAGCACTAATTAAACAAATCCAATATAAATTCAGACGAGGTCTTAAGGAAACAGACCTTCTTTTTGCCAAATTTCAAGAAAAGCATTTTGATTCTTTAACAGATCAAGAACTTGAAGAACTAAATCAAATTTTAGATAAAACAGATCAAGACATGCTAACTTTATATATTGAAAAAAAATGTCAAAAACCTACAGAATTAGAAAAGAAAATTATGAACTACTAAAAGTTAGTAACTATTTACTTAAAATAAAAAACCTCCTATAATTAGGAGGTTTTTTATTATATCTTACAATAATTTTTCGATAATAGATATAACTCTGATATGTCATTCATAACTTAATCGGCATCAAAAAGCTATAACATTTGATGTCGTTTTATATTGTTATACTACCCCAAGAAAAATATAAAATTAGACAAGTTACTGCGATGCCTACAAGACATCCGAAACCAGCACATTTAAAATCTCTCTTTGTTAATTTTGGCCGATCTATATGCAACCACACAATAAGTGGTAAAAAGCCCATCCCCACATAGAAAACAAGCCCTAGCTCTTGGAACTTACTCTGTTCTTTTACTTCAATCGCCAAAGCTGCAGATGTCAAAATGGCTGCTAGAAACATAGACGTCATAAATGACATAAGTGATATATAGTCTGGATTCTTATAACCAGGTTGATACTCCATAACAACTCCTTAAAAGTAATGTAACCACCTATAAGTTAATAACTATTAGTAGATAAGTCAATATAAAAAAGCTAAAGCCTCCTGTTACTAGGAGGCTTTTATGTTTTGTATCTTTACGATAATTTTTCGATTATTGCCTTAAGTTCAGACATATCATTAATAACTTCATCAGCACCTGCATCTAAAAGATTTTGACGATGAACATCTTTATCAAAAATATGACTTGCTCCTAAGCAGCCAACAGTATACATACCGGCAGCCTTTGCTGCTTGAACCCCTGAAACAGAGTCTTCTGCAGCAATACATTTTTTAGGATCTACATTTATACCTTTAGCAGCCGCTAAATATACATCAGGTTCTGGTTTATGGTTTTCAACCTCTTCACCTGAAAATAGCTGATCATTAGAAAAATACTTATCAAGACCTGTTGCTTTATGTTTAAGCTCAAGCTTCCAACGAGCAGATGTTGAAGCAACTGCATGCTTAATAGATACTGAATCTAGTAACTCATTAACACCTTCACAAAGCTGTAGTTTATTAGCAAAATAGTCATTTGCTAATTCATCCCAACGGTCTAAAGCATTGTCTGCAAGTTTAATATCAAAAGTTTCTTCAAGTGTTTTAAAAGCACTTTTAATACTTTTACCAGCTGTTAAAGTTGAAATACACTTTACGCTTTCATGAACGTTATAATCTTCAGAAAGTACCTGTGTTATCGTACGACCGTAAACAACCTCACTATCTGTTAGTAAACCATCATTATCATAAATAACAGCTTCTGCTTTAATTGGCATATTGATCTCCTTATTAAAATGAATATAGAACAAGTATTTATACTTCAAATAATAAAAAAAGAACTGACTCATCAATCTTTGCTAATAAAAAAACGTCTATTCAGCATATTGTTTACTATTTTTTAAAGTATTCGAGTTTTGATCTATAACTGCAATAATTTTATCATAAATAGAACAATCCAGATCTTGAGCTATTAAGTCTTCTTTAACTGCATAGGCTTTTTTTAAAATTGAATCTGTCATAGCATCAATAGTTTTTGCCATAAATTTTTTCGATAAATTTAACTCTTCTGCTAATTTATAAAAATGTCTATATCTAATTTTATTATGATCATATTCACCGCCTATTTTCATCGCCATTTTATAACGTGAACCCCAGTAAACTTGAGTAGCTACCAAATCATATAAAGGAGCCAGTCTATAATTTTCCTTATGCTCTAAAATTGAATAATTCTTGCCATGAGCATCGTTATTTCCAACAAGGTAATTAAAGATAACTGATTTGATAAACTCTATTTTATCCGTTCCTGCTAGTAAATTATAAATTTCTGAAATTGAAACACCTTGTCCATTATTTTCTCTTTGATACTTAAGTCTTGATGTTCTGTTTGTTAACTGACAAAAATCCATTTGCCATAACCTAGTTAAGAAAAAATTACTTGATATTTTTGTTAAGTTTCGATCATATCTAGCAACCAGTAAAAATGGAACGCCTGTTTGTGTTTTTAAAACATTAGTTAATGCTGTATCCATTCCTAAAACAGTAGAAAGTTGCATACAAAAATGCTCATTATAAACTAAATTATCAAAAGCTTTCCCATTTACCTTTACAATTGCTGTGGTTGGAGCCTCTATTATATTTTTATAGAAATCATAGTCTTTATCATGTTTGTGTCGTCTCACTACAAACATTGTCCTTTTTTGCTGAACTCCAGCAATATTACTCATCACTTTAAAGTCACTAGAATTTATGCAATTATTATTTAAATCAGAAATTACTTGGTCTAATTCTTCCGGTAAATATTTAGGCTTAACTAAAATTCTTCTTACCGGTGTTTCTTCATATTTTTGATATTCATCTTCTGGTTTATATAATGAAATAATACCTGCACAATCTCCGCCAACTTCAGATAAAATGTTAAAAATATTATTTTTATCAATACTCAATAACTTTCTTGTTATTTCTCTAACATCTCCTTCTGCTAGTAGATTCTCAAAAAAAGCATAAACAATATCATGCTCATATTTTTTTGAGCTATCATTCATAGTTACTGAAAGTGGTTGACCTTTATACTCTTTAATATATTCAAAACTTAGCTTGCCATTTTCTAGATAATACAAATAACCAGCTAAATCATTTTTAACATATACTTTTAAATATTTATTTGTCATTACATATCCCTTAATCTATTGTAAATAGTTAAACTAATACCAAGAGCGTTTAAAACATCTAAAACTTTTCCTATTTCTAAAGTTTGTTTCTCATTTTCAAGTTCAGAGATAAATTTGCGACTAACTCCTGCAAATAAAGCCAAATCTTCTTGAGTTAGCTTAGCTTTTTTTCTAGCATACTTAACTTCTTGACTTAATGAACTTAAATTATTTTTTTTCATGTAAAAACACACCTTTCTTAGCCTTATATCTATAATGACACCGTACACTACCATTATAGATATTATATTATGAATTGGCAAGCAAATAGCAATAAATGACACCGTACCGTCTCATTTAATCATATTAGACTACTTTAGAGCCCTAAAAATGCAAAATGACACCACTCGGTGTCATTTTATTTCTTAATACATATTCTATTGTAATTTTATATATTAACTTAGCATATCTTTCATTTTATCGAAAAATGATGACTTTTTAGGAGAGTTCTTTTTATCATCACATGATGAATAAAATTCTTTTAAAGTATCTTTTTGAGAATCTGAAAGTTTTGTTGGAATTTCAATATTCATTACAACATACATATCACCACGAACAGATGATGCACTTAATACAGGCATACCTTTACTTCTAAGTCTAAATTTTTGACCAAACTGTGTACCTTCTGGGATTTTTAATTTAGCTTTTGAACCTTCAACTGTTGGAACTTCAATTTCAGTACCTAACGCTGCATCAACCATATTTAATGGGTATTCGATGTAAATATTTTCACTCTCGCGGTGGAAAATATCATGTTCAGCAACCTGAATAAAGATATATAGATCTCCTGTTGGACCTCCTTTTAGACCAGCCTCTCCTTCGCCAGCTAAACGAATTCTAGAACCTGTTTCAACACCTTTTGGAATAGAAACTTCGATAGTTTTAGTTTTTTCAACTCTACCTTGACCTGAACATTTTCTACAAGGATTTTTGATAATTTTACCATTACCATCACAAGTAGGACATGGTTGCGATAAGCTAAAGAAGCCTTGCTGCATTCTTACCTGACCTGCACCATGACATGTTGGGCAAGTTTCTGCCTTAGAGCCTTTTTCAGCTCCAGAGCCTAAGCATTCATCACACTCATCTAAAGTAGGAACTTTAAGTTTAATTTTCTTACCATTAAATGCATCATTTAATGAAATATTTAAATTGTAACGCAAGTCTGAACCTCTTTGAGACTGAGTACCTCTAGCACCTGCAGCTCCGCCACCAAATTGACTAAATATATCGCCAAAGATGTCCTCAAAACCGCCAAATCCTTGACCTCCACCAAAGCCACCTCCAAATCCGCCAGCACCCGGTCCGTTTGAACCTCCTGCTGAAAATGCATCATGACCCATTCTATCATAAGCAGCACGCTTTTGAGGGTCTTTTAATACATCATAAGCTTGGTTAGCTTCTTTTAGCTTTTGTTCAGCTTGTTTGTCATCAGGGTTTCTATCAGGGTGAAACTTCATTGCCATTTTTCTATAAGCTTTTTTCAGCTCGGCATCAGTTGCACCTTTAGAAGATCCTAATATATCATAATAGTCTTTTGACATTATTTAAGCCTTTATTTTTTATTTTAATAATACTAAAAATAATATCATCACCCCGGGTCAGCCCCGGGATGATGTATTATATTATACTATTTTTTCTCGTCTTCTTTAACTTCTTCGTAGTCTGCATCTACAACATTCTCATCAGATTTTTCTGATTGTTGAGCTTCAGGCTGAGCCTGTTGTTCAGCTTGAGCATCTTTATAGATAGCCTCACCTAACTTCATTGAAGCATTCATTAGACTTTCAGTTTTAGCTTCTAAGTCTGCAGCAGATGCGTTTTCATCTTTTAGAAGTTCTTCAACTGCTTTAACTTCAGTTTCGATAGCTTCTTTATCTGCAGCTTCAACTTTATCGCCATGCTCTTTTAGGTTTTTGTTAATTTCATTAACCATTGATTCAGCTTTGTTTCTAGCTTCTACTTGCTCTTTTTTAGCTTTATCTGCATCTGCGTTTGCTTCTGCATCTTTAACCATTTGATCGATATCAGCATCACTTAAACCACCTGAAGCTTGAATTCTAATAGACTGTTCTTTACCTGTACCTTTATCTTTAGCTGATACGTGTACTAGACCGTTAGCATCAATATCAAAAGTAACTTCAATTTGAGGAACACCTCGTGGCGCTGGTGGGATATCTGCTAAGTCGAATTGACCTAGTAGTTTGTTATCTTGAGCCATTGGACGCTCACCTTGAGTAACTCTAATTGTTACAGCTGTTTGGTTGTTTTCAGCTGTTGAGAATACTTGTGATTTTGTTGTAGGAATTGTTGTATTACGCTCGATTAGTGGAGTCATAACACCACCTAGTGTTTCAATACCTAGAGTTAATGGAGTAACATCTAAAAGAAGTAGATCTTTAACATCACCAGATAGAACACCACCTTGAATCGCAGCACCCATAGCAACAACTTCATCAGGGTTTACACCTTTGTTAGGCTCTTTACCAAATAAGTTTTGAACAGCTTCTTGAACTTTAGGCATTCTTGTTTGGCCACCAACTAAAATAACTTCATCAATTTCAGAAATTGTTAAATCAGCATCTTTAATTGCAGATTTACATGGCTCTAGAGATTTAGAAATAAGGTCAGCAACTAAGTCTTCTAGTTTAGCTCTTGATAGACCAATTTGTAAATGTTTAGGACCTGTTGCATCAGCTGTGATGAATGGTAGGTTAACTTCTGTTTGAGATGAAGATGAAAGCTCAATTTTAGCTTTTTCTGCAGCTTCTTTAAGTCTTTGTAGAGCCATTGTATCATTTGATAGATCAACACCTTGCTCTTTTTTGAATGTATCAACTAAGAAGTTAATAATTCTCATATCAAAGTCTTCACCACCTAAGAAAGTATCACCGTTTGTTGATTTAACTTCAACAACACCATCACCAATTTCAAGAACTGAAACGTCAAATGTACCACCACCTAAGTCATAAACTACGATGTTTTTAGTTACATTTGCATCTTCTGAAATACCGTATGCTAAAGCTGCAGCTGTTGGCTCGTTAACAAGTCTTTTAACGTTTAGACCTGCAATTTTACCAGCATCTTTAGTAGCTTGTCTTTGAGCATCGTTAAAGTAAGCAGGAACTGTAATAACTGCATCTGTTACTTCTTCACCTAAGAAATCTTCAGCTGTTTTCTTCATTTTTTGTAAAGTATATGCTGAAACTTCTGATGGTGAGTATTTTTTATTCTGAGCTTTAACCCAAGCATCGCCGTTATCAGCTTTAACGATTGAATACGGTACCATATCGATATCTTTTTTAACCATTTGGTCATCAAAACGTCTACCGATTAATCTTTTAATAGCAAATAGAGTGTTTTCTGGGTTTGTAACCGCTTGTCTTTTAGCTGACATACCAACTAATTTTTCACCATCTTTAGTAAAACCAATGATAGATGGAGTAGTTCTCATACCTTCTGAGTTTTCAATAACGCGTGCTGAATCACCTTCCATAATTGAAACACATGAGTTTGTTGTACCTAAGTCAATACCAATAACTTTTCCCATAATTATATTTTTCCTTTTTTCTGTTTTAATACTACTGTCATTGCGAAAGAGTGAAACGACTGTGGCAATCTATGTAGATTACCACGGATCGCTTAAAATTAAGCTCTCCTCGTAATGACAAATTTTGTTTATAAATTCATTAATTTAAATAATTAATAAAAATGTTTTAGGTTTTGATTTATTTGTAAGGGCAATTTATAAATAATAAATAACCGAGCAAATAAATTAAAAAATATTCATTTTTATAATTATTTTGCTACTACTACCATGCTAGGTCGTAAAACCCTTCCATGAATTGTATAGCCTGATTGAAATTCTTCAATAATAGTACCTGCTTCTGCTTCTGACTCTACTTGTGCCATTGCTTGATGAAACTCAGGATTTAGCTTTTCGCCTAGTGCTTTAATTTTTTCAATACCTGCTTGAGTAAATGAATTATTTAGTTGAGATGAAACCATTTTAATTCCTTCTAGAGTACTTTTTAAGTGCTCATCTTCTGTTTCAACCTTTTCTAAAGATTCTAATGCTCTAAGCATATTGTCTTGCACGGCAAGCATTTCTTTTGCAAACTTAGTTGCTGCATACTTATTTGCATCAGCTAGTTCTCTTTGGTGCCTTTTTCTTAAGTTGTCAGTTTCAGCCATTGCTTTTAGAACTTTAGCTTTAAGTTCTGTATTTTCTTCGGTTAAAACTTCAACTTCAGATTTTTCAGCAACCACTTCTTCAGATGTTGCTTCAACAACTTCTTCAGAAACTTCTACTTTTTTTTCTTCTGTCATTTTACTTCTCCTTTTTTTCTAATACTTCGCTTAACAGCTTAGCTGTATAGTCGATTATAGAAACCGTTTGCTGATAGTTCATTCTCATAGGACCAATAACCCCAATTGTCCCCAAACTCTCAGAATTCTTTGTACCGTATGATGCAGTAATCATTGAGCATTCTTTCGCTGCCTCAAGCGGACAGTCTTTACCGATAAAAATTTGAACACCTTCGGCTCTTTTAACTACATCAAGTAATCCGATAATTAATTTCTTTTCTTCAAAAACATCAAACAAGTCTTTTAGTTTTTCTCTAACTATTTCAGGATAAGTAATTAAATTATGCTGACCTGAAACAATTAAGCTTTTAGACTCTGAAAATTCTTCTTCTAAAATCTTTTCCATTGCTATATCAAGCGTATTTTTATGCTCTCTTAAGCTTTTAATAATAATTTCTCTAGCTTGTTCTAATGTTTTACCAAAAACAACTGAATTTAGCTCTTGAGCTGCTTTAGCTAACTCTTCAGCTGGAATTGCTGCTGGAATTTCAATAATTCTATTTTCAACATATCCGCTTTTTGCAACTAAAATTGCTAAAACTCTTTCTCCTTCAAGAGGCATAAAGTTAATAGCTTGTAAAACTTCATTTTCTTTTTTAGGGCTTAAAATAATACCTGTATATGACGTTAAATCAGCAACAACATCAGATAAAGACTTAATCGCAACTTCAATATCATCTACATTAGCTATAGAGTTTTTTAGTTTTTCTTTAATTTCTTCATCTAACTCAACACTAATTAAATCATTAGCATAATATCTTAAACCGTCTTCAGTTGGAATTCTACCTGCTGAAGTATGCGGGCTAATTAAAAAGCCTTTATCTTCTAAATCAGCCATTACAGAACGAATAGTTGCCGGAGATATTTTTTCAGTAATGTGTTCACACACAGCCTTAGAACCCACAGCCTTACCGTCTTGAGTGTATAGATCAACTAAGCACTTTAGAACTGAACCTGCTCTATTGTTTAATTTTTCCATTGTTAAAATTCCATTAATTTGTTTTTGATTATGTTATTAATTTAAACCATTAGCACTATCATGTCAAGAGTGCTAATAAAAAAATTAGCACTCTTGACATGATAGTGCTAACAACTGTGACATACTGACAACAAAAAGGCCGCTTACGCGACCCAACATAATTCGAAAAAATAAAAATTAGTAACTAATTTCCTTTATACTCGTCAAGTCTTCACCAAAGTCAACTCGATAAGTGCCGCTTTCAAGATAAGTAACAGAATTAACGCTAGATGAACCTGAAAACTCACAAAGAGTATTTTCAAACATTGAACAATCTTGACGATCAAAACTAAGTTCAGCAGTACCAAAAGCATACTCACTTTTAGCCGAGACCGTTTGATCAGATAGAGAATACAACTTTCCCAAACCAATACAGAAAACCAATGCAATCAATATCATTTTTTTAATCATAAAGCCTCCAAAAAACATAACAAGAAGTAATTAACAACTAATAATATAATACTAAATAATTTTAAATCAAGACCTTTGTGTGTTTTTTACGCCACACCTAAAGGCTCGATTCAAAGACAAAACTTTAATTTTTGTGCCTTTTTACATATAATAGAAGAAAGCAGTGTGCAATAATGGTTAAACAAGCAATAAAAGGACTACAAGTTGAAGAAATCTTTCTTAATTTTCTTAATTTCATTTATGATTTTTTCAAATAATGCCTTTACTCAAGACACAGAAGGCCTTTACGGAAGTATTGCCTCAAATGAGGTAAATGTTAGAGTTGGCCCTGGCACACAATATCCAATCTCATGGGTTTATAAACAACGCAACTGGCCGGTTGAAGCTGTAGCCAAACACCAAGGCTGGTACAAAATTAGAGATATTGATGGCGAAGAAGGCTGGATCTATCAAAGATTTTTCTCAAAAAAGCGTTTTGGAATCCTTCATAATAAAAACAAGCAAATCGTTAATATGTATAAAAAAAGAGATGGCAAAAAAATAATTCTAAAATTTGAACCAGGCTCTTTAGTTCGCCTACTTGCATGTGAGCTAGATATTTGCAAAGTATCATATGGTAAAACAAAAGGCTGGATCCAACGTAAATATATCTACAATACTGTTGGAATCCCTGCTGAAGACTAATGAAATAATAAAAGCACCCTTTCGGGTGCTTTTAAATCTTCTTCGCTAACAAAAAACATAAAAATATAAAATGAGTACAAAGTAAGCTATAAGCAATAAATAACCAGACACTACCTTCCGCCTAATTTTATTTTACCAATAGATAAACTAAAGCTCAATAACAGAAGAATTAATATAATGTAGTAAAAATCACCATCTTCATCTGAACTCATTAAACTTAAAGATTCTCTACTAGCATCATACTCTTTTACAAAAGACATTGTTGTCAAACCAGAGATAACAGGATCTCCAACCTTAAAAGCACTCATAGCAATATCTTCTGAAATACCTGCAAGGATCAGCCTATTATAAATTAGCATTGAAAATCTATCTTTAATTTCAGTAACGAACCCATCTCTAGAATCAATCAGATTTAAACTGCCGCTTAAATCGTTAGAATCATCCCAATAGAACTTTAAAACACTTCTATGTACTGCATCTGATAGAGACGATAAGACTACGCGATCAATCTTATCTACAGTCTCATACTTTTTTAACAAATCCACAACCACATCATAATCAAGAAACAACGATAGCCTAGCATTAACTGATATATTAACTTTATCGGCTGTTATTGGCGAATAAGCTAAATCACTTAAAGAAGAAAAACTATATTCTCTTTCTCCAATATTAACTTTCGTATACTCACAAAAAGAATTAATAAAATGACCTCCTGGCTGATTTATATATTCTGACTCATACTTACCTTCACACTGTTTAACCAGTATAGTATTTTCAGATAAAGTATAATAAGACAAAAATCCCAATGTATACAAAAAAGCAAAAAAACTAACAGAAAGGACTACAAATAAAAGAAGTTTAGCTTTTTCAGCATATTCAACCATATCACTAAAAAAGATATGATCCAAAAAATCTTTATCTTTATTTGCCAACCTATCAAACTCTAAAACATTTTCTTCTCCTAAATCCTCCATTAACTTTAATTCTTTAGCAGAAAGAGATCTTGCAATATAACCTTATCAAGTTTTAATTTAGAACCATCTTTTTCACTAACATTTAACTTTTCAAAGATATCTAAAGCAATCTCTTTTTCTTTAGAGCCACATGCTTTTAAAGAACCCTCGTTATTAGCTAAAAAGCCATAATTCTTTTCAGGATGAACTCCTGACAAAACTACCTTACCTTCCCCATAAGAAAATTTAATAACAGCTGGTATATCTAAAAGATCATACCTAGCTAAAACTTCAAACTCTTGATTTACTGATGAAAAGCAGCAGCCTCCAGAATAATAAACATAGCTCTTTTCTTTATTATTAAAACTTAAGCTGGCTGCAGACACTGAGCAAATAGTATCATCAAAATATCTACCATCACAAAGCTCTGGTATCGAACCTATAGATAGACCCCTAAATAACTTCAAATCATAACTATCTTTTAAATCTAAGTTATACCCTGCAAAGATCGTTTTTTCACAAGCATAATAAGCTCCACCACAAAAACCTAAATATATGCCTCCAGAGTTTACAAAATCTCTAATATTTTGATTACCAATTCCAGAAAGTTTTTTATTATAACCTCTAGAATGAGCACCAGGCATAACAAGAGCGGCTACATTTTTAGACAATAAGGCGTTTAGCTTAATAATTGAATCAGCATCTACATACTCGACAATATATTTATCAAGAATATCTAAGTTATCTAACCACTGTTTCATTGAAGTGGCACTATCAAACCACTGACCATAATCTTTATATATAAGTATCTTTAATTTTTTCATTCAAGCCCCTCTAAACAAATGCAGCATCACACAAAAACAAAAAAAGCACTCAAAAGAGTGCATTTTTTAATTGGAACGGAAAAAGAGATTGATTCGTAAAACAAGTTTACTCACCCTAAAGGGTGGCTCTTTATATTCGCCGTCTAGCGCTATGCTTGATACCTTTGCTTACGACTAACCTAAAGGTAAGTCTACGGAGCTTCACTAAAAATAGTACCCCATACTATTTTTTATACACTCAAGCTTCTTCTCGGGTTCTCATTTCCCTTTCCTAATACACAAATAAAAAAAGCAACCATAAAGGTTGCTGATTTTATTGGAGCGGGAAAAGGGATTCGAACCCTCGACCTCCACCTTGGCAAGGTGATGCTCTACCACTGAGCTATTCCCGCAAATTGGTACCCCCTAGGGGAATCGAACCCCTGTTTCCACCGTGAAAGGGTGGCGTCCTAACCGCTAGACGAAGGGGGCGGTACCAGTATCTCATCTGACTTAACTGTTGTTTGTGTCTCATAAGATAATTAAGTTTATAGCTTTTCTGGCTAGAATTGTCAAGCACTTTTTTAATCTTTTTTTACTTTTTTTTAGATAAAATAAAAAACTCCTTATTTTACAGGAGCTTTTCAAAGTAATATTTTAAGCTTTATTAGTGTTATTTTAATTACACTTGAGCAAGAGCTAAAAAACTATCCCAGATATTTATAAAGAAATCATCAATATATAAACAGCCATATACTGAGACAAGCACTGTTCCTTGCATAGAAATAACCGCTGCTATTAAATTAAAACCAGATAATGTTCCACCTTGCTCTGATAGATATGTCATTGCACTTGTATCACCATACAACTTTCTAAACTTATCAATTTTTTTACGTACAGAAACCCAATATATAAAATTACCTGCTAAAAAGAAAATAACATGGGCAACACCAAAAATAGTTACTAACTGAATAAACTTAGGCAAAAATGTCATTTTTGTAAAAAGCTGGTACAACATAAATACCAAAGCTGAATAAATAGGGAAAGCATAATAAGATGCTCTACGGTAAATCAACCAAGATAAACCAAAAAATGCAGCTGGTTTTGAAGGTATAATAAACTTACCTTGAGTAATTCTCTTAAAAATAGCGATATATCTACTTGCTCCTTTGCCTATTGCTAGGGTTGCAAAAGTATACTTTCCTAAAGTACAAGGGCTTGTTTTATCCTCTTCTGGTTTAGTTTCTATTTCTTTATTTACTACAAATTCTGATGAATGATCAAAAGCAGGGTTTGGCATCTGCTTTCTAGATGTTTTTGACATACAATCCTATTTCCTATTTTATCCGTTTAATCTTTTTAATATGATATAATCCAAATTAGTTACAAATCTACTCTTTTTGTTATATTCATTAAGTTCACTTAAATCAAGTAAAAAAAAGTCATAAAGGCTATGAGTTTCACTTATTGAACTTAAATCTCGCTCTGTTAGCTCATATTGATAAACATAAACCAACTGCGCAAGACCATCTTCATAATCAATTTTTACATCTACTAAACTATCTTTATCAAAGTCTAACTCATCTAATTCTAAATTCATTTTATCAAAAGCAAGCTGAATGCATGTTGAGATATTATCGGCATAATTTGCCAAATCGACATAACCGTAAGGCAAACAAATTTTTGACACACTATCTTTTTGAATTTTTTTACCAACAAGAATTTTATCTTGATATTTAAAAACAACCTTTATTAAACAACTGGCACGCTGCTTAGCAGAAAAGAAATACTGATCTGTTTGATTATTTAAAAGATTTTTTGCAAAAAAATTAGCCAATTTGTATCGAAAAGAATATTTATTAATCATTATTTTAATGCAATCCCTTCTGTTTTTTGAGATTTAATAACAACTTTATAATCATAAGTATGGAACTTATTTTTAAACTGCAATAATTTAATATCTTCTACAGAACACAGCATCGCACTTTTTAATAAATCTTCTTCATTTACAATACCATCTAAATAAATTTTAATATATAAATTATCTTCATATAAACTTGCCTCTTGATTAGTTTGAACTGTATTTCTACAAAAATCTAATAAACTAAGATCAAAAAATACATTTGAATTTACTTTTTTTGAAACTTTTTCTTTAACTAAGTTTTTTAATGACTGAACAATTGAGCTTTTCTTTTCCAAGTCTATCTCAATAGAAGGAATTTTAAATCTATTACCATCTTTAACAAGAACATACTTATCATTTATTAAAATAAGTAATTGTAATTTAACACAAGATTGTACAAACGGATAAACATAAACTCTTTTTTTAAAAATGAGAGTCAATAAAATATTTAAGATATATTTTTTAAGCTTTTTCATACACCAATATCCTTATTATGCCTATATATAGATTGATTTTTATATTATCGCATAAAATTTTTAATTTAGATAGATTTTTTTTATACAAGCCTAAAAAAAGCAACCTCAAAGGCTGCCGTTTTTATTTTTTAAATAGTTTAGTTTAATAGTTATTGTTTTAAAATTCAAATGGCGAAGTGTACAAATAGCACATGAGTTATTTAAAGATAAAAGAAGAACCTAAGAATGCTTTACTTAACGTCTTTCCAGATTTGACGCTTTGTCAGATAGGTTAGTACTGTAAACATAATAACAAAGAATAAAACTCCTATGCCTAGGCTTTGACGCTCTACTCGCTTAGGATCAGCTGCAAATGCTAGAAATGCTGCTACATCGGCCGCGTATTGCTCTTTATTTTCTAATGAACCATCAAAGTATTCAACCATACCATCTTCTAATTGAGCAGGCATTGCAATATTATTACCAGCAAAATATTTGTTATAGTTTGCACCATCAAACTCTTCAGGAGTATCTTCATAACCTAACATTAAAGCTTTTACATAATTAACCCCATCAGGACGACCCTTTGTAATAATAGATAAATCAGGCGGAACAACACCATAAGCATCTTTTGCATCTTTAGGATCTAATTGAGAAATTAAAGGAGCATTAATACCTAACTCTACATCTTTTGCTAACATTTTAACCTGATCTTTAGAAAAACCAAGCTTTAGCATTTCTCTATGATTAAAGTATTTTAAAGAATGACATGACATACAAACTTCTGTTGCTACCTTATAACCTCTAAGAAGCTGATCTGAATCCCAATATGTCCCAGCCTTACCTTCAAAAGTCCAATCATTTTGAGGAATAGAAATTGAGCTAGATGCAGCATTTGCATTAAAAGATAATACTAAAGCAAGCACCATAATAATAACTTTATTAAACATTTTTTAGCTCCTTATCTTGTAATTCTTTCGGCACTGTGGTTTTTTCAATCTTATGAATAAACATTAAGCTTATAAAGAAACCAAAATAATAAAGAACCGATAAACGTCCTAACCATACTAATGGTAATTCAAATGAGCCAATATGATAAGCAAAGTCTGCTGGTTTAACACCTACATAACCTAAGAACAAGAAATTAATAAAGAATAAAATAACTAAAACTTTAAAAATAGGTCTGTAAGTTGCTGCACGAACCTTTGATCTATCTAACCAAGGAAGGATAAATAAAATCGCAATTGCACCAAACATAGCAATAACACCCAATTCTTTAACAGGAATTGCTCTTAAAATCGCATAAAATGGTAAGAAGTACCACTCTGGTACAATATGAGCTGGTGTTTTTAATGGGTTTGCTGGTACATAGTTATCTGGGTGACCTAAATATTCTGGTAAATAAAATACCATAAATAAGAAAGGTAGAAGATAAACAGCCACACCAAACAAATCTTTAATTGTATAGTATGGATGGAACGGAATATAGTCTTCTTTTTTAGTTGAATCAATAC
>Ga0209379_10001102_pt1 | contig 18715 bp, 14 predicted proteins | sample tdDd001_FD_187124 | JGI IMG/M metagenome (GOLD analysis project Ga0209379, IMG submission 187124) | Marine sediment microbial communities from the Atlantic coast under amendment with organic carbon and nitrate - tdDd00.1 (SPAdes)... | ecosystem: Environmental > Aquatic > Marine > Coastal >...
CACTTTAACTTCAACAGAATTCCTAAGTATTGGCTTTCTATACTTAGTACACCAAACCAAATGATATTTAAGAGAATATACGTATCCTCTTCCATAGTTTAAATTACACATATATACCTCCTAATTAATACTAACATACGACACATGAAAAAGCAACAATAACGCGTACGTTTGTTCGCGTTATTGTTGCTTTCAGACTTCCTCTTTTTTTGAGTTCGTATAACATACATCATTGAAGATATCTAAGAACAACAGTAACAGAATCATGCTCTAACTCACAACTGAAGTAACGAGTGCGCGAGCACTTTTTCATCAAATGATATTATTCTGATTCAAATCCTCTTTGGTATTTATGTTATCAAAGAGCGACCAATCATCAGTATAAGTTCTGGTTATATCCTCATTTATATAAGTTACTTCTTGATGTTTTAAAAGTTCGTAAATACTCCGTCTACCACTTTTCAAATACCGTTCAATTGCATCTATCATAGACCGATTGTAGTAAGCATGAAACGGTTCAATCCAATCACCAAACCTAGTGACTATGGCATCTTGATTTTCTAAAAGTGACCTTAAATAGGTAATGTATTTAGTATTTATAACGGGCATATCACAAGCGATAACATATACATGTTGATCTTGGCTATATGTTAAAGCTGCATGAATACCACCTAAAGGTCCATGGTTTTTCAGAATATCCTGATATACAGTAACTTTGGGATACTCCGAATATTTTAAATTGTCATCATTGGATATAATTAAGATGTGATCAAACCGTGCGCTCAAGGTTTCGATTTGTTTTTCTAAGAGTGATTCATTATTAATCATCAACTCTTTTTTATCAAATCCCATCCTAGAACTTAATCCACCCGCTAATATGACTGCTGTACTCATAAACACTCCTAAATTTTTTCTACTTTCACTGCACATACCTTATACTCTGGAATATCAGTTATAGGATCAAGCGCTGCATTTGTAAGTCTATTGGCAGCTCCTTCAGCAAAGTGAAATGGTATAAATACGACATGATCAGAAACAATATCGGTTACTTTTGCCAACACCTCAATACAGCCTCTTCTTGACGAAACTTTCACTTTTTCTCCATCAGCGATATTTAAATCTAAAGCCTGACTCGGTGATATTTCAATATAACTCTTACCTACTATTTCATTTAAAGCTTCAGTTTTATCTGTCATTGTTCTTGTATGGTAATGATACAATATACGTCCTGTTGTTAAAGTTAACGGATACTCTGTATCTGCATTTTCAGCAGGTGCAATATACTGTACGGGATGGAAAGTTCCAATACCTTTAGCAAATTTGCCTTTATGAAGATAAGGCGTTCCCGGATGTTGTTTATCAGAACATGGCCATTGTAAACCGTGGTGTTCAATTCTATCGAAATCAATTCCTGCATATTGTGGTGTTACAACAGCTATTTCTGTCATAATCTCCTCTGGTGATGTTAATGAAGATTCATAACCTAAACGCTTCATCAATTCTCCAAAGATAACCCAATCAGCCTTTGCTTCTCCAGGTGCTTCTACAGCTTTTCTGACTCTTTGAATACGTCTTTCTGTATTGGTAAACGTCCCCTCTTTTTCTGCAAAACATGCAGCCGGAAGTACAACATCTGCTTTCTGAGCAGTTTCTGAAAGGAATATATCCTGAACGACTAAAAACTCCAGTCGGTCTAATGCTTTTTCTATATGATTTAAGTCGGGATCCGAAACCATTGGATTTTCACCCATAACATAAATCATTCTAACCGAACCATCATAAGCACCGTCCATAATCTTAGGTATCGTTAATCCATTTGTTTGAGACAGATTATCCACTTGCCATAATTTTTCAAACTTTTCTTTTGAGTTAGGATCTACAACTTTCTGATAACCAGGATAAACATTAGGTAGTGCACCCATATCACAAGCACCCTGTACGTTGTTTTGACCTCTTAAAGGATTGACGCCTCCTGATTCTTTCCCAACATTACCACACATCATCGCTAGATTTGCAGTCGCTTTTACATGATCTGTTCCCTGGCTATGTTGTGTCATACCCATTGCATAATAAATACTAGCTTTATCACCTTCTGCATAAATTCTAGCAGCCATTTCAAGGTCTTCAACTGCTACGCCACATATTGAAGCGGCTTCTTCAGTTGTAAACTGTTCAACTATAGCTTTCGTATGTTCAAAATTCTCTGTTCTTTCTTTTATATACTCATGATCATATAAATCATGTTTGATGATATAATGCATCATACCATTTAACATGGCAACATTGGTACCAGGATTAATTTGTAAGAAGACATCTGCAAACTCAGCGAGTTCAATCCTTCTAGGATCTGCAACGATTAACTTCGCACCATTTTTGACCGCTCTTTTCATAAAGGTACCAATCACAGGATGATTCTCTGTTGTATTGGTTCCTGTAACAAATAACACATCGTTATGAAGTGTTTCTTCGATACTATTTGTCATAGCACCACTACCAAATGAAGCTGCAAGACCTGCAACTGTAGAGCTATGTCAGAGTCGTGCGCAGTGATCTACTGTATTGGTACCTATCACTGCTCTGAATAATTTTTGCATCATATAGTTATCTTCTGTTGTACATCTAGCAGAAGACAAAGCCGCAAAAGCATCCGGACCCGATTCGCTTTTAATCGTTTCTATTTTTCCGACTATTAAATCTAATGCTTCATCCCAAGTACTTGGTTCTAAAACGCCATTTTTTCGAATCAAAGGGGTTTTAAGGCGGTCTGGATGGTCAATGAAGTTAAAGGCAAACTTACCTTTTACACATAAAAGACCGTGATTGATATCCCCTTCTACCGGTTCAACTTTCACAACTTTATTATTTTTAACAACCAAATTCACCTGGCATCCTACACCACAGTAACCACAAGTTGTTCGAACTTTCTTCTCAATATCCCAAGTTCTAAATTTATCTTTTGATTTTTCTGTCAAAGCACCAGTTGGGCAAACATTGACACAATTACCACACGACACACAATTCGAATGTTCCATACCAGCTTCAAAAGGATGTGTGATATGAGTTTCATGGCCTCTTTCACTAAATCCAATAGCTCCGGTACCTTGTAGTTCATGACAGATGCGTACACATTTACCACATAATATACATTTATCTCGATCCATTATGTAAAACTTATTACTGACATCTTTAACATGTGTTAGTGTCTTTTTATAAAAAGGGGTCTCCGGATCAATATCATAGAGATAACAGTAATCTTGTAATTTACAATTACCTGCTTGTGAACAAGTTAAACAATCATTATTATGCCCCGCCCAGATTAGCTCTAATATGTCTTTTCTAGCCTTTTCTACTTTCTCTGTATGTGTCCAGATTTCCATACCTTCATGAATTGGTGTTGTACATGCTGTCTGAAAACTTTTAGCACCTTTTACCTCTACAATACACATACGACAAGCACCGTTTGGCACCAACCGTTCATCACGACAGAATGTTGGAATGAATATTTTCTGCTGTGTACATGCTTGTAATATAGTTTGATTTTTATTAATTTGAATATTCTGACCATTTATTATAATCGAAATCACTTAAGCCTCCTTGATACTCCCTAACATCTATTACACTATTATACACAATACTCAATAAAATTATATACAAATTGAAAATACATGTTTTATAGCAATTATACAGAAAAATGATGAGTTAGAGCTCATCATTTTTTCTAGCTGTATAAGCTCTTGTTTTTTCGTCTAATTCAAGCGCTGCATAATACCCTTGTTTTTTCTGTCTAATATCCACAGCGGCAGTTTCCAACAGAATCGCCAAGTTTCTACCTGGTTTAACTGGAATTTTTATAATTGGCACTTCAACACCCAAGATACTTTCATAATTTTGATCAAGTCCTAAACGATCATATATTGCCTGTGGATCCCAATGTTCAAAGTTAACAATTAAATCTATTTCCATACTGTCTTTAATAGCGACCATACCAAATAGCTTGGCAATATTAATAATACCAATACCTCTAATTTCTAAGAAGTTTTTAATCAATTCTGGCGCTTGTCCAATCAGAGTATCTTCACCAACTTTAATAATTTCGATGGCATCATCTCCAACCAATCTATGACCTCTTTTGATAAGTTCCAAAGCAACTTCAGATTTACCAATACCACTTTTACCTAATATCAAAGTACCAACACCATTAATATCCACTAGAACACCATGCTTCACAATCGTTTTAGCAAGTTTTCTGTTCAAATACTCAATGGCTTTTCTTAATACAATCGATGTGTTTTCAGCAGTTGTTAAAATGGTTCTATCGTATTTCTCCGCTGCAATGATAAATTCCTCAGGCACTTCATTACCTCTGCATATTACCAAACAAGGAATCGGTGCTTTCATGATTTCATCAGCACGTTTGAGTCTGTCTTCTTTAGTAACCAATTGGAAGAAACTGTGTTCCGTCATACCAATAAGCTGAATACGTTCTTCTGGGAAATACTCAAAGTATCCGGCCATTTCAAGACCTACTTTATGTGTTTCATAACTCTCTATGGTTTTTACAGTTGATGATTTTCTAATAACCTCTAGTTTCATGTAAGCTATAAAATCATCTAATTGTACACTTTTTTTCTTAATCATTTGTTTTCTCCTTTAAGTTTGAAAAATAATCAAATATATCTTGAGCAACTTTTGTATTAACACCTTCTACATGTTCTAATTCTTCTACAGTTGCTTTCTTAATTTTATCTATACTTCTAAAGTGAGTCAACAAAGCCTCTCTTCTTTTTTTACCAACACCAGGTATACCATCTAAGACCGATTTTGTCATGGCTTTAAGTCTAAGGGTTTTATGATGTTCTATAGCAAAACGATGTACCTCTTCTTGAATGCCATAAATAAACTTATACAAGTCAGGATACTGTCCAATATTGTATTCTATCCCTCTGTACACCAAACCTTTGGTTTTATGTTTATGATCTTTCACCATACCAAGAACTGGGATATTCAGTCCGAAAGCTTCCATTACATCCTCAACCACTGAAGCATGTTGTGCACCACCATCAATTAATAGAGCATCTGGGAAAATATCAAACTTATTATCCAATGACTTTTGACCTTCCCGCTCCTCTAAACCTCTTTTAAAACGTCTATAAAGCACTTCTTGCATAGAGCCGTAATCATTGGCCCCTTCTATGGTTTTAATATTGAACTTACGGAAATCACTCTTTTTCTTTTTACCACCTTCGAATACGACCATCGATCCCACTGAAAAGGCTCCAAAAATATTTGAGATATCATACGCTTCTACTCTGAATTTCTCCATCTTTATGCCAAAGAGTTCATTAAAGTACCACTTAAGAGTTTTTATACGTTCTCTTTCTGCTTCAATCTTTTCACTAAATTTATCAATATACTCTTGGGCATTCTTTTCAACAAGTTTTATCAACTTAGCTTTCTCGCCAATTTTAGGGACAACCAAACTGATTTTTTTATTCATTTTTTGTTTTAACCAGTCTTCTAACAGTTCTTGATGTTCAACTTCACAACTGATTAAAATTTCTTTTGGAATAATCATGGCATTGGTATAGAAGCGCTCTAAGAATTCTGTCATCACACTTGAATCACTCACATCTTCTAAATCATCTAAAATATACTGTTCTCTACCCAGTAGTTTTCCTTGACGTACAAAGAATACCATAAAACAAACACGGTCTTCTGCTCTTGAAAAACCAATGATGTCTCTATTGGATTCATCTAAGGTATACAACTTCTGAGATTTCTCCAGCTTCTCTAATGCGATAATAGTATTTCGAGCAGTTGCAGCCTTTTCAAACTCCAATTGTTCAGCATGTGCCATCATCTTACCTTTTAACATTTCAATGGTTGTAGACACTTTACCTTCTAAGATATCTACGACCTCTTGAATCATACCTTTGTACATCTCCTGATCCACAGCTTTGAAACAAGGTGCCAAACATTTTTTGATATCATAATTCAAACATGGTCTATCTCGACCAGCTCCTGGGACTTTACCACATGTTCTAAGTGGATAATAATCTCTAATCAAATCCAAAATACGACCCATATAATCACCTGAAACATAAGGACCATAATACTTTGCATTGTCTTTCTTCACTTTGAAGACTTTCATTACACGTGGATACGGTTCATTTATAGTAATTTTAATATATGGATATTGTTTGTCATCTCTTAACAAGATATTGTAATGAGGCTGATACTTACGAATCATACTGGCTTCTAATATCAACGCCTCTACTTCACTATCTGTAATGATGTATTCAAACTCTACTATTTTAGCAACCAACTCAATGGTTTTCTTATTATGACCACTATTTTTTCTAAAATAACTTCGAACTCTGTTTTTTAGATTTTTAGCTTTACCAATATAAATAACATTACCATATTGGTCTTTCATTAAATAGACCCCTGGTTGGGTCGTTAATTTCTTTAATTGTGCTTCAATATCAAACATAATTACCTCACTACAATCATTTTATCATAATCTAGATCAAATTCCGATGTTCTCTATGAATGAAAAAGGTTTAAAATGAATTCATTTTAAACCTTTTTCATTATATAATTATTCAAAAACTCAATCACTGGAAATCTTCATGTATTAAAATGAAGATTTCCTCTACGTTATTTCTTATTATCTGTTAACAGACATTTATTTCATACACTGACCATGAAGGTTAGAATTATAACATATGTCTCAAGAACTCTCCTGTATATGAGCTCTTATGTTTAGCCACTTTTTCTGGTGTACCTTCTACAACTATTTTACCACCACGGTCACCACCATCTGGACCTAAATCAACGATATGATCTGCACACTTGATGATATCAAGATTATGTTCAATTACAATCACCGTATTACCCGCTTCAACTAAACGATCTAAAACTTTAATCAAATGTTCCACATCTGCCATATGAAGCCCAGTCGTTGGCTCATCTAAGATATAAAGTGTCTTACCCGTGCTTCTTTTACTCAGTTCAGTAGCCAACTTAATACGTTGAGCTTCTCCACCTGATAATTGAGTAGAAGGCTGACCCAAACGAATATAACTTAAGCCTACATCTGCAAGTGTTACAAGTTTTGTTTTAATTTTAGGTATGTTTTCAAAGAATACAATCGCTTCTTCAACCGTCAGTTCAAGAACCTCTGAAATATTCTTACCTTTGTATTTAACTTCAAGTGTTTCTCTATTGTATCTTTTACCTTTACAAACATCACATGGAACATAAACATCTGGTAGGAAATGCATTTCTATTTTGTTGATACCATCGCCATTACAACTTTCACATCGACCACCTTTAACATTAAAACTAAATCGACCTTTTTTGTACCCTCTTGTTTTTGCCTCAGGTACCATAGCAAATATATCTCTAATATGATCAAACATTCCAGTATAAGTCGCAGGATTTGATCTTGGTGTTCTACCAATAGGAGATTGATCAATATCAATCACTTTATCAATATGCTCCAAACCTTCCACACGATCATGTTTCCCAGCTTTTCTTTTGTTACGTAATAATTTATTCGCCAAACTCTTATATAAGATTCCATTAACAAGTGTACTCTTTCCAGAACCAGATACACCAGTAACACATGTCAGGATTCCCAGTGGGAACTTAACATCAATCTTTTTAAGATTATTCTCTTTAGCACCGAATACTGTAATTTTATCACCCTTTGATGAACGACGTTTTTTTGGAATAGCAATCTCACGTTTACCAGAGATAAACTGCCCTGTAATCGAATTTTCCTCATTTAGAATATCATCGATCGTACCAGAAGCAATAATTTCTCCACCATGTTCACCTGCACCTGGACCTATATCTAAAATATAGTCTGCACTTTTAATCGTCTCTTCATCATGTTCTACAACGATAACCGTATTTCCGATATCGGTTAAGTTTCTTAAAGTACCAATTAATTTCTCATTATCCTTTTGATGTAATCCGATACTAGGTTCATCTAATATATATAGAACGCCAACTAAACTCGATCCTATCTGTGTCGCTAAACGGATACGTTGTGATTCACCACCGGATAAGGTAGCTGCTGAACGATTTAAAGATAAATAATCCAAACCAACATCACTTAAAAACTGTAATCTTGCAATAATCTCTTTTAAGATCTGTTCTGCAATTACGGTGTCGTTAGTATCAAACTCCAAGTTAGTAAAATACTCCAACGCATCTTTAACAGAAAAACGCGTTGCATCATCAATGTTTTTACCTGCAATGGTAACGGCTAAGGATTCTTCCTTCAACCTTTTACCATGACATTTAGGACATGGATTTAACGACATGTATTCTTGAATTTTATTACGCATATAATCCGAATTGGTTTCTTTAAATCTTCTTTGAAGATTGTTGATGACCCCTTCAAAAGGTGCTTTATAAGTTCTATAATCATCATCGAATTTACTTGCGAACTTAAAGGTTATAATTCTACCATTCGATCCATACATCAATTCCTCACGACATTTTTTAGACAACTTCTTATAAGGTGTCTCAATATCATGTCCATGATATTCCAGTATACTGTTGAACATTTGGATATAGTAAGTGCCCTCTGCACTGCCTGAAAAAGGCCCAATAGCACCATCTTTAATGCTTAAATTCGGATCTTCAACAACCAAATCTGGATCAATTTCCAGTTTATAACCAAGACCCTTACATTCAGGACACGCGCCATAAGGTGCATTAAATGAAAACATTCTTGGTTCCATTTCTGCAATACCAGCACCATGCTCTGGACATGAGAAGTTTGTGTTAAAGATTTCGTCACCATCATCTGTATGACAAATCAAAACACCTTCTGATAACTTAAGTACTGTTTCAACAGAATCTGTTAAACGTTTTTCAATACCAGGTTTAACAATTAATCTATCAACAACCACTTCGATGGTATGTTTCTTATTTTTTTCCAGTTCAATTTCTTCACTTAGTTCACGCATTTCGCCATTCACTCGAACTCTTACGAATCCATCTTTTCGAATCAAACTCAAATCACGCTTATGTGTTCCTTTTTTCCCAACAACAAGAGGTGCTAATAATTGTATTTTTGTTCTTTCAGGAAATGCAAGGACATTGTCTACAATCTCATCAACACTCTGTTGTGATATCACTTTACCACAAACTGGACAATGAGGTGTTCCAACTCTTGCAAACAACAATCTGAAGTAATCGTAAATCTCTGTAACTGTACCAACTGTTGATCTCGGGTTTCTATTGGTCGTTTTTTGATCAATTGAAATCGCAGGTGATAACCCTTCAATGTACTCTACATCAGGCTTCTCCATTTGACCTAAAAACTGTCTTGCATATGACGATAAACTCTCAACGTAACGTCTCTGACCTTCTGCATAAATGGTATCAAAAGCAAGTGATGATTTTCCTGAACCACTAAGACCAGTTATAACTACAAACTTATCTCTAGGAATCTTCACATCTATGTTTTTTAGATTATGTTCCTTTGCACCTTTTATATCGATATATTTTTTTGACATACTTCCTCCGACTATTTCTTCTTTAAGAATTTTTCATACTCGTTGATTTTATCTCTCAAGTCAGCTGCTCTTTCAAAGTGTAAGTCACCAGCTGCTTGTTTCATTTCATCTCTTAAACTTTCGATTAACTCATATAAATCATCTGCATCGTATTCAGACATTTCTTGATACATAGCGTCATCTTCTGCTATATGAGTTGCTTTAATCTCATCACGAATGGTCTTTTGAATACTCATCGGTATGATATTGTTCTTCTCATTGTACTGAGACTGTATGATACGTCTTCTTTCAGTCTCATCCAGGGTCTTTTGCATTGATTTTGTAATCCTATTGGCATACATAATCACGCGACCTTCTGAGTTTCTCGCTGCTCTTCCAACGGTCTGAATCAATGAAGTTTCTGACCTTAAGAAACCCTCTTTATCCGCATCTAAAATAGCTACCAATGAAACCTCAGGCAAATCTAGACCTTCTCTTAGTAAGTTGATACCAATAAGGACATCAAATTCACCTTTTCTAAGTTCTTTAATAATTTCAAGTCTTTCAAATGTTGCTATATCAGAATGCATATATTTAACTTTAAGATTCAAATTCTTAAAGTAATCAGTTAAATCTTCTGACATCTTCTTGGTTAATGTTGTAACTAGAACACGTTCGTTTTTATCAATACATTTTATAATTTCACTGTATAGATCATCTATTTGTCCATCTACCGGTCTGATATCAATAGGTGGATCCAAAAGACCAGTCGGTCTTATAATCTGTTCTGCTATTAATGGACTATGTTCTTTTTCGTATGGACCTGGTGTTGCCGAAACAAAAACAGCTTGTTTTACAAGAGATTCAAATTCTCCGAAGTTAAGCGGTCTATTGTCTAAAGCAGACGGTAATCTAAATCCATAATCTACAAGTGTTTGCTTTCTAGATTTATCTCCTGCAAACATACCTCTAATCTGAGGTATACTAACATGCGACTCATCAATAATAACCATCCAATCATCACCGAAGTAATCCATTAAAGTATATGGTCTAGCTCCTGGCTCTCTACCCGAAATAGCTCTTGAATAGTTCTCTATACCTGAACAGAAGCCAACTTCTCTTAACATTTCTATATCATAATTCGTTCGTTGTTCTATACGTTGTGCCTCAATCAATTTACCTTGCTCTTTAAACAGTTGAACCTGTTCTATCATCTCATCTTCTATACGTTTAATCGCGGCTTCAATTTTTTCTTTCTGAGAAATATAATGAGATGCAGGCAATATAGCCACATGATCTCTAATACCCAATATTTCACCAGTGACCACTTGAATTTCTGAAATTCTATCAATTTCATCACCAAAGAATTCTACACGATAAGCGATTTTATCATTTGATATAGGAAATATCTCGACCACATCACCACGAACTCTGAATGTACCACGGACAAAGGATATATCGTTTCTATTGTATTGTAGTTCTACAAGTTTTTCTATTAACTCATCTCGACTTTTTTCCATACCAGGACGTAAAGAAATCACCATATTTTTGTAATCAACGGGATCACCTAAACCATAAATACAAGAAACCGATGCAACAACAATCACATCATCTCTATCAAATAAAGAAAGAGTAGCACTATGTCTCAGTTTATCTATTTCGTCATTAATCGATGAATCTTTTTCTATAAAAACGTCAGCTCCAGGGATATATGCCTCCGGCTGATAATAATCATAATAACTTACAAAAAATTCAACTGCATTATTAGGAAAAAACTCCTTGAATTCTGCACACAACTGTCCTGCGAGGGTTTTGTTATGAGCAATGACCAATGTTTTCTTCTGAACATTCTGAATGACATTAGCCATTGTAAATGTCTTACCTGAACCGGTGACACCTAACAAGGTCTGATAATGTTCATTGTTATTAATACTCTGAGTTAATTGCTTTATCGCATCCGGCTGGTCACCAGTCGGTTTATAATCTGATATCAATTCGAATTTACTCATAAGACCTCCTAATAAGCGATTCAAGTATGCGGTTTATGTCAAACGGATTGCAAACGTACGTTCGTTTTTATTATATGCTTTTTAATAGAATACGTCAACACCGCATTCATATTGTACCATTTTTGTAGTCTTTGTAATATAAGAAAAATCCTAGAACCCTAGGATTATTCAATGATTAAATCTTTTTTTGAAAGTCTTTTTTCAATAAATCTTGTAAAAATCATTTGGAATACTGCAACTATAGGCACTGCTAATAACATACCCAGTACACCCATCAAACTACCACCAACAATTATACCAAGTATAATCCAAAATGGTGATAAGCCTACAGAATCCCCTAAAATCTTAGGTCCCAGTATATAACCATCAAACTGCTGTAGAGCAAGGATAAAAATAGCGACCCATAATGCTTTTATCGGACTGACAAATAAAGTCAGTATAATCGCTGGAACCATCCCTATAAAAGGACCGAAGTACGGAATCATGTTTGTAATTCCAACTATTATAGATAATAATGCTGCATATGGTGTTTGTAACACAACCAATCCAACAAAACACATCAATCCAATAATAACAGAATCTATTGTTTTTCCTATAATATATCTAGAGAAAATAGCATTCACATCACTAAAGAATAGCACAGAAATATCTGCATTTTTTTCTTTAACGACACTATAAAGTATCTTCTTTAACCCCACTTGGAATTTTTCTTTGTCTAGTAACAGATAAACTGCAATGATGAATCCAACTACTATTTTAAAGGTACCTCCAAATACTGAAGTAACTATTGAAAACAAGCTGTCCAATATACCATTCAGTAACTTTGGAATATCTACGATGTATTTCGAGAAAGAATCCATATTTAAGTAATCTTGTAAACCTAGTTGTTCGTACCAGACCGATTGTGCTATCACATTATTAAAGTATGTCATAAACTCTTTTTGATATGTTTCAAAATTGGCAATCAAATCAATAACGTTCTTTGCTATCATTGGGATAATAATAGTAATCAAAGTAACTATCGCACCCAATACAAAAATATAACAAAGAACAATGCTGAGAATACGTCTAATCTTTAATTTTTTTTCAAAAAACTTCATCATAGGATTTATAACAAATGCAATACCAATAGCCCAAAGGACAGGTTGTAAAATTCTCAGTATATACAATAGTAATCTACCTAATTCATCTATACGATCTAACATCTTAAATAGAACCATACAAATCACGAGCATCGGTAAAAATTCTAAATAAGGTATTTTTTTCTTCATAAAAAAACCTCCTACACTTGCATTATACCACAAGAGTAGAAGGTCCTACATTAATTTTCTTTAAATGTAAAATCGTTTTTAATATCTTCCCAAACATAACCGATTGACACATAATCCACGCCACCAATTTGATCTAAGCGTGTCTCTTTAGGTGTACCACCTAATGCTTCACAGAAACCACATGCTGGATTATCTTTCAATACCCAAACAATCATTCTATTTATTTCTGATTTGACTAATGTCTCTGCAGATTTCTCTAACAAATTATGTCCTATGCCTTCACCTTGATAACGATCCAATACATAAATCATTGATATCTCACCACGATTTACACCTAAGTCATCTTTTGTTACTTCAGGTACAGCATATCCAATAATTTCACCAATCTTAGATTCTGCTACATAAATCAAGCTTTCTTTGTTAAGCATATTCATAAAATTTCTTTTTTGCTTGTCATAATTAATGTTTTCTAAGTAATCCTGATCAATAATACCACGATAAGCTGTTTTCCAAGTTTCTACATATACTTTCGTTACACCGATACTATCATAAATACTTGCTTTTCTAATGATCATATACAAAACTCCTTCTTAAAATCTTAACAGATTTCCACGAATACATATTATAACATACATTTCGCTAATTTGAAAGTATTAATCCTTTTAATACTTCTAATCCCTTAATAAGCTGGGTATCTTCCTCTAAATTAGGTGATTCTCCATTTATACTACCCTCATATTCTACAATATAATCTGGTGTTACACCAACTTCATGAATAATATTGTCATTTGGTGTAAAATATTGCGAATAAGTTATTTTATAACCCGAACCGTCTCTTAAATTAGTAATACCTTGAACAATTCCTTTACCAAATGTTTCAACACCTACAATAGGAGCAATTTGAGTGTCTTGAATAGCTCCTAATAAAATTTCAGAAGCACTGGCACTCTTTTCATTTGCTAAAAATACTACAGGTATATCTAATTTTGAAGCATCTGATTTATACATTCTTTTATTGTCTTTGTTATCGAGTGTATAAATGATGGTGCCTGATCCCATTAAAACGTCAGCAATATCTGTACTTTCACTAACCAAACCACCAGGGTTATCTCTAACATCAATAATCAGACCTTCAATACCTTGACGCTTTAAATCTTTTAAATGAGTATTAAACTCTTTTGCAACATCTGTACCGAACTGATAAATATAAATATAACCCATATCATCGATGATTGAAGAGGATACAAAAGGTACTTCCACTTTACCTCTTTTAAGGTTAAAAGCAATTATCTCATCGTCTCTTTTAACAATCACTTCTATTTTGGTATCTTCTTCACCTAACATCACATCAATCAAATGTTCATAACCATTTTCTTCCAAAGTTTCACCATCAACTTCAATGATATAATCACCTGCAAGTATACCGGCCTTTTCAGCTGGAGAGTTTGGAAAAACTCTCGTGACATGTATATCGCCATCAGCAACATCGCTTAACACACCAATACCAACATAATTACCGCTTGTTGATTCATTATATGCTTTTAATTCTTCTTCTGTAAAATATCTAGAATACTTATCCCCTGTTGCTTCAAACATACCACGATACATGCCTGTTTCAATTTCTTCTTCTGTAATTTCCAAATAGAAATTATCCAAGAGTTCTTCTTTAATGCTCTCTGCTTTTTTATATTTTTCGTCCATTGAAGTTAGTCGCTCATATTTAACAACAGGTACCAACACCACATGTTCTGCACTCAAAAGAACCATACCAATACCCATCGTTGCTAATACACCTACAACAAATGAGATGATTATATTTCTTATTTTCATCTTCTCTCCTAATTTCCGGTTAGCCATTTTTCTTCTGGATCAACGTACTCACCATCTTCACGCACTTCAAAATGTAAATGAGGTCCTGTTACATTACCGGTACTACCAGTTCTTGCAATATTTTGTCCTTTAGCAACGACTTGTCCTTTACTTACACTAATAGAGTTGTTATGAGCATATAAAGTGACAACACCGCCACCATGATCAATCATAATACATTTACCATAACTACTTAACCAATTTGCCCAAATAACGGTTCCTTCTTGTGCTGCGACAACTTGTAAGCCTGAGCCTCCACCGATATCAATACCGGTATGAAGTTTATTGGTATTAAGTATTGGATGTCTTCTCATACCAAAACCTGATGTAATCTTATACGAAGATGGAACTGGCCAAGTAAAGGCACCACCAACATATTGCTCACGTAACTTTAAGTCAGCAATTATATTCTTAACTGCTTCAGCATCTTTATTTGTCTCATCAATTTGAATCTCAAGTGCCGCAATATCATTTAAAAGTTCTCTTTGTTTGACTTCCAAATCAGCTATTTGCATTTTGAGTTCTGCACGTTTATTTTGCATCTCGTTTTCTAAAGCCACTAATTTTTCTTGTTCTTCTTCAAGTGCCATTTTTTTATCATCAACCAATTGTTTGTCAATTTCCATTTGTTCAATCAAACTTGTATCCGATTCAACAATACGTCTTAACATTTCAATTCTTGATAATAAATCTTCAAAGTTTTTAGACTCTAATACCACTTCAAAATACCCGACGGTACCATTCATATACATGATACGAATTCTCTGATCCAATAAATCATTTGTTTCAGACAAAGCTTGTTTGGCCGCATCAAGTTCCATGGTTGCTACACCAATCTGAACTTTATTATCATCAATCTGAACATTTAACTCAGTTATCTCATTTTCTGTCGTTCTAACACGATCTTCTAGCGAACGAATATTTCTTACAACAGCATTCTTTTGATTCACAAAATCCTGATGTGATCCATCTAAGGCATCTAATTGTTCTTGAATACTTTCAAGCAGTTCTTCTTGTTTGTCTATATCATCGGTAGCATAAACTGTATTCAAAGATAAGATCAGTAACAAAACAAGCATTAAAATCTTCTTCATGTCTGCCTCCTATACGTTTAGATACTTTCTTACGCCCCATAAACTTCCTAAAGCACCGATTCCTGCACCTACCGGTATGAAGACCTGTAACAAGTCACTCATAACACCAGAAACAGGTACAATATATGCTGCAATTAACACATAAAAATCTTGAGTTAACAAATCATAAGTTTGACTATAACCTGCATAGATTAAACTAGCTGAAATGCCTGCGCCAATAAGTCCTAAAATAGTACCTTCTAGAATAAAGGGCCATCTGATAAACCAATGTGTTGCACCAACATACTTCATGATTTGAATTTCTGTTTTTCTAGCTGTTACAGCCAGTTTTATCGTATTACTGATAACGAATGTTGATACAAACAATAAAATTACGATAATACCTAGACCCAAAGTTCTAATAAAAGTAGTAATACTTTCAATTTTATCGATAACATCACGGTAATATTTAACCATTTCAATGCCTTGAATTTGATTGAGTTTTCTAACGATGCTATCTGAATATACCAAGTTATCTATATTGACTATATATGAGTTTGGTAAAGGATTACGTTCTTCTAAACCGATTAAAACAGTTGAATATTCATCCCATTCTTCTTTCATTTTTTCTAAGGCTTGTTCCTTTGATTCAAATGTTATATTGCTGACTTCATCAATTGATAGAATCTGATCACCAATCGCTTTCATGTCAGCATTCGATTGATCATCATTTAAAAAGACTTGAACCACATCAAATTGATCACTAGCATAATCTGAAAAGTTAGAAATATTAACAATCAACAAGAAAATAATACCAAGAATTAAAAGTGTTGCTGAAACAGATGTTACAGAGGCAACTGTCATGGTTCTATTTCGCCAAAGATTAACCAAAGCCTGTTTGATTACATAAAAAATCGATCTAATTATCATAACCGTACACCCCACTTTTTTCATCTCGGACAATACGACCATTCTCAATAGCAACAACTCTTTGTTTCATATCATTTACAATGGTTTTATCATGTGTCACCATAATAATTGTAGTACCAGCTTTATTGATATTTTTTAATAGTTTCATAATCTCCCATGATGTTTCAGGATCTAAGTTTCCTGTTGGCTCATCACAGATTAAAATAGGTGGATCATTCACAATTGCTCTGGCAATTGAAACTCTTTGTTGCTCACCACCTGATAACTCATTCGGTCTTGATTTTTCTTTATCTTTTAAACCGACTAAATCCATTATTTTTTTCACAAGAGGTTTAATATCCTTTGATCTTGTTCTGGTAATTTCGAGAGCAAAAGCAATATTCTCAAATGCTGTCTTATTTGGAAGTAATCTAAAATCTTGAAAAACAACCCCTGTTTTCTTTCTGATTCGAGGGACTCTTCTCCTATGAACTTTTGTTATATTTTCTCCATCTAAGATAATTTTTCCTTTAGTTGGTTCTAACTCTTTTAATATCAATTTGATCAATGTTGATTTTCCTGCGCCACTGGGTCCCACTACGAAGACAAATTCGCCTTCTTTTATCTCTAAATCTAAGCCGTTTAAAGCAGTTACACCATTGGGATAGCGCATAAAAACTTTCTTAAAACTAATCATTTTTAGGCTCCTCTATATTAATGTCATTAATTTAAAATACATACATTAATATTATACTATATCTAGCACCATAAAACCTTCTTTTTAACATTACAATTCGGATACAAAAAAGAACTGATATAATCAGTCCTTATTCACATATTACTTTTTTTAGTCCTTCTACAACCCAGGGTGATTTCACTTCATCCCCAAATACTAAGAATACAAAATTATCTGCTATAGTTTCTTCTGGATGATAAGTATAATCTGTGTTCATGCCAATCTTATCATAGAAGCCTTCAATTTGATTTTTCTTTATGATCAGTAGTTCATCACCAGTTTTTACAGGCTCTGCTACACCCTCTTTAATAGTAACAGCAAGCATATCATCATTTAATGTTTCAAAGAAAGATCTACCAGATCCGATTTCATATGCTTCACTCGAATAGATAATCGGAATAAAAGCATAATCTTCACCATTAAATGTACCTTCAATATAAAAATTATTATCTGGTGCATCTGGATTACTAATCATAAAATCTGCTAATTCACTTGGTACCACAAGTTCTTCACAAGGTTGATAACCAATTACCTCATACATGTCTTTTCTAAGGTCTTTATGTGCTCTTGAGTACACATGAAACATTTCATGAACAATGAGTTCCTCTAACCCTTTACTACTCTTAGAACCTATATGACGGGATTTTAGAATAATAGAAGAGCCTCTAGTATATGCTGCACCACCTTCATCAGCATTTGATGTCAAAATAAAAGAGATTTCTGGCATATCAACATTCAGCGGATCCAGTTTTTCATGTATTATTACCATAGCTTCAGCAATTACTCTTTTCTGCTCCTCTGAATATTCTAATACTGTCAAGTCGTATGTTGCTTCTAATCCTTCTTTATCAAGTGGCTTATCTGAATTGTATTTAGATGCATAGTCAAATTGACTGAGTTTAATCAAATAATCATCTTCTGTTGACAAGACCTCTATAGCTGATTCTTTATCTAGGAAAGTAAATCCCTTATAAGAAATTTCCTGCTCAGCATCCGATTGCGCTTCATTGATTGTTATTGTTTTTATTTCTGTTTTATCAGAATCATCTGACTGTATATTTGTACAAGATACAGTCCCTAAAATAAGTGTTAATGTTACCCCTAAAATTATTAAATATTTTTTCATCATACCCTCCATCCCAAATATAGTATCATACACTAATATAATTAAAAGATTGCACCAACATTTTTAAGATTTATACTGAAATCTTAATATTTTTCACATGTTTTACACAACAGTGGGATATAATTATAACGAAAGGATAACAATAGGTGACTCATGAATAAAACTATTTTAATTATTGAAGACGATAAACGTTTAAACGAGATT
>Ga0209379_10001104_pt1 | contig 18685 bp, 14 predicted proteins | sample tdDd001_FD_187124 | JGI IMG/M metagenome (GOLD analysis project Ga0209379, IMG submission 187124) | Marine sediment microbial communities from the Atlantic coast under amendment with organic carbon and nitrate - tdDd00.1 (SPAdes)... | ecosystem: Environmental > Aquatic > Marine > Coastal >...
AAGCGTTACTAAAGAAAAAAGCTATTGATTTAGTTGAAGCTGGTGTAACATTTGCTGTTTCTCATGCAACATGTAACACAGCTCAAGATTTAGATGCTGCTGCAATCATTACTGCAACATCTTCTGGATTTACAACTAGAAAAGTATCTCAATTCAGACCTAAAGCTCCAATTGTAGCAACTACAGTTAATGAGAGAGTTAGAAGAAAATTAGCTTTAGTATGGGGTGTTGAAACTGTTTTAGTAGATATGGCAACTTCTGCTGATGAAATCTTTGAAATGGGAATCAACAAATCTAAAGAAGCTGGATTAATTAAAAAAGGTGACTTAGTAGTTATCACTGCTGGTGTTCCAATCGGAGTAACTGGTGCAACTAACTTAATGAAAGTTGAAATTGTTGGTGAAATCTTACTAAGAGGTTTAGGTTTAGGTAGAACTGCAGTAACTGGTAATGCGTGTGTTGTTAACTCAGTTGAAGATGCTAAAGAAAAATTCACTGAAGGCGATATCATCGTTACTCAAGTAACAGATAGAGACTTAATGCCATTCATCGAAAAAGCTGCTGGTATGGTAATTGAAGAAGGTGGATATACTTCTCATGGTGCTATTGTAGCTCTTAACTTAGAAATCCCAACAGTTGTTGGTGCTAAGAATGCCACTCAAAAAATTGAAGATGGTCAAGAAATTACTTTAGATTCTAACAAAGGTATTGTATACGAAGGTAGAACAAGAGTATTCTAATTTAAAATATTAAGACAACCTGTGATGGGTTGTCTTTTTTTTATTGAGTAGTGTGCTCTTTTATAAATAGTCATTTATTGTATAATGTAAAGAGGGGGACATTATGAAAATTAGAATAGCAGGTAGAAATGATTTAAATGCAATGACGGATATCTATAATCAAGCCATCATGACTAAGGAAAGTACTGCAGATTTAGAAACATTTTCTGTAGAAGAAAGAATACCTTGGTTTGAAAGTCATCAAAACAAAGAATATCCGCTTTATGTTATAGAAAAAGATGATCAAGTGATTGGGTACGTTTACCTTTCTGCTTACAGACCTGGTAGAAGAGCAATGAAAGATACCGTTGAAGTCAGTTATTATATACATCAAGGTCATTTACGAAAAGGGATAGGTTCCAAGTTATTGGAGTTTATGATTGATCGGGCCAGAGAACTTAATTATAAAACGGTGGTAGCCATTTTACTTGAAGTCAATACTGCAAGTATTAGATTGCTTGAAAAGTTTGATTTTGAAGAGTGGGGTAGATTAAAAGATATAGCAGATTTAGATGGAAAATTGTGTTCGCACTTATATTATGGTTTAAAGTTATAAAAAATACCCAGTGTGAAAACACTGGGTATTAGTTTAAAATTGAGGTTGCATTCTTTTTCTGTTTCTTCTGTTTTGACTTTGCAATTTGAAATAAATATATGATCCGACATAACCAAATAATGCTGGTATCAACCATGGTAAACCAAGATCTGAAAATGGTAACGCTTGAATCATAGGATCAATCATTTCTTTGAAGAATCCGAACTCACTGATACCCATTGGGATACTGATGAGACTGGTAGCGATGACCGTCCACTTGAAACAAGCTTTATATGTTATATAATCAGATGCAATATTTAAAATAACCAATACGATACCGAGTGGATAAATAATAGCCAGTATCGGTCCGGCGATTGTTACAATGAAATCAACGCCACCCATTGCCATCATTGCTGAAACAATCACACTGACAGTAACAATTAAATTGTATTTAATCTTTTGTGGTGTGATTTCATCGATAAACTCACTAGCAGCTGCTGTGATACCGATTGAAGTGGTTAAACAAGCAAAAGAAACACACACGCCTAATAATATACTGCCCATATTGCCGAGAATCGCGTTCACAAGAGTTACAGTCATCATAGGTCTAGTGGTTACATCAGCCAATAAAGTTTGACCAGTAGCTCCTAAATAGAGTAAACCACCATAGATTGTACCTAGTCCTATTGCTGCAATAATGCCTGCACGCCAAGTTATTGAGAAGAATTCACTTTGTTTTGTGTACCCTTTACTGATAAGGGTTTTGAGAATAATGGCACCTAACATAATAGAAACGAATAAATCCATTGTTTGATAACCACCTGTGAATCCATCTTTAAATGCTGTATTACTATGTGTTATAGGGTCACCGATTGAATTGATAACTCCCATTGAAACGATGAACACGAGTAAAATAACTAAAACAGGTGTTAACCATTTGCCTATAATATCTATAATAGAACTTTGTTTAACCGATAATAACCATGTGAGTAAGAAAAAGATACCAATTACCAATACAACAGGGATGTTCGGTAGAAGGGGAGCAATACCCATTTCAAATGTTGTAGCACCTGTTCTAGGAACACCCATAAATGGTCCAAGAATTAATACAACTGCCAAACCAAATACAATTGAAAATTTTTCTCCAACATGTTTTCCAAAGTCTTTTATTGAACCGCCAGCCTTAATAACACCTACAATACCTAGAACCGGCATACCAATTCCTGTTATAAAAAAGCCTATCATAGCAAGAAACCAATCTTGACCAGCCATGTTACCAATTGCTGGTGGAAAAATTAAGTTACCAGCACCGAAAAACATAGCGAATAATGCCAAACCAAGTACTCTAATATCTGATTTTTTCATCTCCATAATCCTTTCGTTAAATAATTAACATTCTTTACGACTTGTATTATACTCTTTAAATAGATAATTACAACACGTTTTAGTGTTAATTCTTTGTAATAGTTTAAAACAGTATATTCTGATAATTTAGAAAAGAAAGAAAAATACAAATGCTTTGTTAAAAACATAACGATGTTAGATGAAATAAGTTTTGAAATAGAAAAAAACGCTCGAAAGAGCGTTTCTTCTATGAGTGATTAGGAGTTATTACTTGAACAAATATAGGTATGCGCCATAACCCTCTTTTTCCATATCTTTAACTGGAATAAAGTGTAGTGATGCAGAATTCATACAATACCGTAAACCGGTTGGTTCAGGACCGTCATTAAAAAGATGCCCTAAATGTGAATTCCCGAGTTTACTACGTACTTCTGTACGGGTAGCAAATAACTTGTTGTCATCTAGAAACTGAAAATTATCAGGTTTTAATATATCATAAAAACTTGGCCATCCAGTCCCAGATTTATATTTATGAGTACTAGAAAATAAGGCTTCCCCGGAAACTATATCCACATAGATGCCAGGTTCTTTATTATCCCAATAAGCATTATCAAAAGGTGGCTCTGTACCTTCTTCTTGAGTGACTTGTCGTTGTAATTCAGTTAACATAGCTATTTTGGCCTCCTTATTCCAACCGTCTCCAAGTGTCTCATGGAAATCGATGGTTGGTTCTGTATGGTAGTAATCCTGATGCTCGTCTTTCGCAATGTGAAAACCAGCGGCACTTAGAATTTTTACATCTTTAGTGAGATCAGAAAAATAACGTTCTGCACGTTCTTTTTCTGATTCTGTTTCATAAAAGACTTTGGCATAACATGTTGTAAAATCATCGTCTGGATTTAAATAATCCCAGTAAATTGTTAATACATTTTCGTAACTGAGTATACGAGGATCATAATAAACTCTGACAGCTTCTGATTCCAAACTAACAAGTTCATATACAGGTGTATCAGATTCAACTTCGGTAAAACCAGAAACAGCATCAATGACACCGATATATTTTTCGAATCCCGATTCGACACCCCAAAATCAACCAGCTGAAAAAGTAGCATAGTCGTAGTGACTGAGTTGTGAAAATTCCTCAGTGGTAGAAGTATCCTGAATAAATCCGTAAACAAAGATACCGATGATGAGTAGGAAAATGATCGGTATGAGATATTTCAATTTCATAAAATCCTCCTTACTTATTTTCATTATATACGAAAACGGTATAGTTTGAAAGGTGATTTAATCTTTCTTAATATCTTTTACAAGTATGTTATAATACTTGAGAAAGGGGTGTATTATGTATTTTCACAAAGAATTTATTAGACCAAGATATGAAGAAACGGATCAAATGGGTGTGATTTACCATGGTAATTACATCACTTGGTTTGAACAAGCAAGAAGTGGCTTTTTTAGATCATTGGGTTATCCGTACAAACAATTAGAAGATGAAGGTTTTTGGATCCCGGTAATTGAAGTAGGCTGTAAGTATATTGCACCGGCAAAATATGATGAAGAAGTTTATGTTAAAACATCTGTAGATGAGTTCAAAGGTGTAAGAATCACACTCAAATATCAAGTCTATGATGTTGCTACGGATCAACTCCTTGTAGAAGGTTTTACAAAACATGCAACAACAGACAAACAATTAAAACCTGTAAGTTTAAAAAAGAAAGCACCAGAGTTATATAAGATTATCTCAAATAGTATGAAAGACGATAAAGAGTAGTTTAGTAGTAATGACATAAAAAGACTTTAAAGCAGTATATTGCCTTAAAGTCTTTTTTTTATAGTTTAAATACTGCACCATGTCTTAGGTCGTTTGGCAAGTTGAAACTGTCATCTACATTTTGCCAATGATTACCATCAAGACTTGATGAAGCACCGTATCGACCTTTTGTAAAATAATCATAGAACATAACCAACTTATCTTCGATTATAAAAAGACTAGGTCCTTCAACTGGCTTTGGAGATATTATGTCTGTAATGTTTTTAAAAGGACCTTGGGGACTGTCAGATGTACACATTCTAATGCCTTTGTATTTAGGAAAAAGATGTTGTCCTCTTTCATCTTTAAAAGCCATGAGGTATTGGGACTTATACTTTATTATGGAAGCATCAATCACGTTATATCCAGGGTCAAATAATACCTTTGACTCAGTGAAACGATTAAAATCTTTTGTTGTTGTATACCAGATTCTATGATTTCTCCTCTTTGAGAAAATGGACTTTCTAACAGTTGAGGACCAATAGATCATATAAGTATCAGCCTTTGAATCATAGATACATTCAGGAGCCCAAGTATTAGAAACCCCTTTTATATCACCCATAACAGGTAAAAACTTCTGATCAGTCCAATTTAACAGGTCTGTTGAAGTGGTGTGTACAATAGAGCTGCTTTGCCACCCGTTTGTACTAATGAGATGATAGACACCTTGTTGGTCTTTAAATACAAATGGGTCTCTTAAGGTCTTTTCACCAACAGTACCAGTCAAGACAGCTGACCCGTTATTAAAAGGTTTCCAATTATACCCGTCATCACTTGTAAGCATATATAGTGCTTCTGAATTTGTTTTGAAGTAAGAAAACCCGTACATATTTACTCCTAACTTACATTTGATTCTTGCATTTTTTCATCAATGCGTTTCTCGTCATATTTCAAGAATACAATCAGTGAGAATAATGCCACACCAGCTGCTATGAGTACTGAAACTCTAATGCCGATGTCGTTTTCAACTGATTTTCCCATCGCTAAGACAGACGGTAAAATAAGTGTAGACAAGGCGATACCCACTTTACTTAAAAACGAACGAACGCCAAAGTAAAGAGCTTCTTTGTTTTGTCCTGTTTCATAAGCGTCGTATACAGCGCAATCTGCAATGATTGCATTGGGTAATACACCTGATATAGCACTAGGAATTGCAAAGAACACAATAACTGGAATCAGTTGTACGATGCCTGAAAACGGCAGTTTCCCTAAAATCGAGATATACAAGAAAGAAACTATCAAGAAGAAAAACGACACAATCATAAGTTTCTTCTTACCATATTTCTTACTGAGTTTGTTGACTGCAGGGTATAGTAAGAATGATAATATACCAACGGAAGTTACGATTAAACCAACGCTGCTTTCTTTCTGTAAAGCCAAAACAGTGATGTAATAAACGAGTGTCGCTTGGAAGAATCCGTTAGACAACCAATAACCCAATTCACTTAATAGGAAATATCTGAAATCAACATTCGCAAAGACAGATTTAATAGATTTTTTCATATCCAAATTGGTTGCAGGTGCAGTACAGTATTTTTTCTCGTCAATGCCATAAGCCGGGATTAACATAAATATAAGTGCAACAACACCTAAGAATCCAAATGTTATTTGCATCGCAAGTGTCTTTGAAATATCAAAGATTTGAAGTAAAATATCCCATATACTAGGTGCAAAAGTGGCTATAACCAATCCTAAAAACCATGTCACCGAAATATACGTTGATAAGTCAATTCTTTCTTCTTTTGAGTCACCAAGCTCACTTAATAGTGCGGTATAGGGTACAACATATGCTGTATAGGCTATGATATAAAGTGTAAAGATGATAAATAACCATAATGAGTTAAAAATATGAACATCACCTTGATAAGGCACAATAAAAACAAGTACAAGTAACATCGCAAAAGGGAAAGCACTTTTTCTCATAAATGGTATTCTTCTACCTAATGGATGAGTGGACTTATCACTTTTATTGGCTATCCATGGATCTGTAATGGCATCAATGGATGTTGCAAAAGCGGTAATGATACCAATCAATGTAACTCCTAAAAAGATACTACCTTGTGGCACTACAATATCAATACCAGAACCTTCTGGAGGTAAATAAAAGTATATTAACCATGTTCCGATGATAGATGCCAGTATTGACCAACCCAATTGACCAAGGGCATAATAAATGCGAATTTTCTTTGATAGTTTAGTCATGTTATTTCTCCTGATTAGATAGAAGGTAATATATTCGTGATCCGAAATCACCAACATAACGTATATTTTCATTGAGTTCTGTACCAACAAACTGATGTTGTGGTAAAAGACCAATCGACATCAATTGATCTCCTGGGACTGTATATGTATGTTTCTCGATTTGGTACATGTAACGGTTACTGATCATATTATGTACAAGACCGTTTACCTTAATATCAATTGGAATCTCATCATTGATAAGGGGACCAAAGTGACGAACATTAATGTATTGTTTTCGGTTGATAATATCATAATCATAGTCTGTATTAAGATGTTTGAGCTTCAGGGCTTCAAAACCAGAATTGCTCTCCTGTAACTTCTGATAGTATCCTACAATGGCTTCTGATTGGTTGTCGTTTGTTACCATCCAATGAGACTGATTGTGCTCAAAAGGAGATTGAAGTCTGGTGAATCTGCCATACTGCAACAATTTTCGATGTTTTTTATAATATACAATTTGATTTTTAATGACTTTTTTCTCAAAGACAGAGAGTTTGGTGATATCCATCTCGTATCCAAGAACACCAAAGGCAGCAACGTTAAAACGGCTTTCTATGGGGGTGTTTCTAAGTACTTGGTGTGACGGTTCACCACTGACATGTGCTGCCATCGCACTGAGTGGAAACAGATGTGACATACCGTACTGAATACTCTGTCTTTCTAAAGCATCCGTGTTATCGCTTGTCCATGTCTGAGGCATATAGTAAAGCATGCCAAGATCAAAACGATTACCGCCTGAACAACAGGACTCAAAGAGTATTTGTGGAAACTTGTCGGTCAGTCGATTGAGTAGATCGTATAATCCTAGAACGTATCTATGATTGAATGAACGTTGTTGTTTATCACTTAGATGATTTGAATAAACATCACTGAAATTTCTATTCATATCCCATTTGACATATTTAACACTGCCATCTGTGAATACTTTTTTTAGTGCATTAAACAAGTATTCAACAACATCGGGATTGGTCATATCAAGTACCAATTGATAACGACCTAGTGAAGGGGAACGATCTAATAATTTCACAGCCCATTCCGGATGTTTTTTATAAAGTTCGCTATCAATGGAAATCATCTCAGGTTCAACCCAAATACCGAAATCAAGGCCAAGCGCTTTTATTTTTTTACTTAATCCAGATAAACCATTTGGTAGTTTTTTTCTATGTTCAAAGAAATCACCAAGGCTACTTCGGTCGTCATCTCTTTTACCAAACCATCCATCATCTAAGACAAATAGTTCTATACCAAGATTTTTAGCGGCTTTAGCCAAGTTGACCAATTTCTTTTCGTTGAATTGAAAGTAAGTGGCTTCCCAATTGTTAAATAGAATGGGTCTTTCAGTATTTTGCCATTGCTCTTTGATGATGTGTTTATTAATCATTGAATGAAATTGATGACTCATTTGACTTAATCCATTAGGAGTATAAGTCATGATGACTTCAGGCGTTTGAAAGAGTTCACCTTTATCAAGAGTCCATCTGAAATCAAATGGACTGATGCCCATATGCACTCTTGTAAGATTATATGGACTGACTTCTACAAGACACTGATGGTTGCCACTGTAAACAAGACCAAATCCGTAACAGTCACCATGAAGTTCATCAGCATCTTTACTGGTCAAACAGATGAATGGGGAATGGCTTGAACCGCTGACGCCTTTTTTGGAGTCAATACTGGTTATACCTTTGTGTAGAGGTCTTTTATTGATTTGTCCCTCACGTATCCATTTCCCTTCTAATGAGATGAAGTCCATTTGACTATGACTCATATCAAAGTTAAAGCTCATCGCTTTTTCTAAAGTGATGTGACCTTTTTCACCATTTTCAATCGTTGTACTTCGAACAATAACATCAGTCGCGTAAAAAACATGGTAATTAAGATGTAAATAAACATCTTTTACACGGTCTTTTAAAGTAATGATTAAGGTCTCGACAGCATCTGTCCCGTGGGAGTGTGGGAGAGATTCTAATCCTGGTTTACCTTTTACAACACGGTGGTTATGGTAAGTAAAATCACTAACGGTTGTGTAGTCTTCATACTCAATATGAAGTGAAGGTTCTCTGTAATCGCCTTTTCCAGAAGTGGCAATTTCCAATCGTGTAGTATCAAGTGTAAATGGATCAAAGTTTTGATGGTAATTGGTTGAGTTGCCAATGTCGGTATTGAAGTTTTGATAGAGGTAACTGAAATCCTTTTGATGACGCAGACGTTTTCCATAATGTAAGTTGACCAGATGAGAAGAGGGAAGCACTTTCATCACATAACTGGTATTTTTCGTATACAAATGGAATTCTAGACTGTTGTTAATCTTAACCATGTTTACCTCCAACTTATTTCTTTGTCACTTGAATTTCCTTTGTAATCGTACCAAATCGTTCAGAATGAATGTGTAGATGTCCAGTACCAGATTCGCCAGTTGTTTTAATCCACAAACCAATTGATCCACCAATGAGTGAAATCAATTTTGGTCCTATTACTTCAATTGGACCTTCTGTGGATAGGCTGACAGCATCATGTGCATATGTGATCGCTTGACCGTGTTCATCTACCAATTCCAAGACCACTCGAGTGGTGTCATATGTGATATCTTCAACTAATTCGCTTGAATCGACTGACACTTTTAATTTAGGATCAAAGACTTGGCTTTTTTGAACTTCTGTAACGCACTTTCCGTCTTTATAACCTTTAAAGACATAGTCGGTAGCGCTGCCGCCCCAACCACCAAAATACTTGGTATATAAATCTTCTGCATCTCTGGTATTCATTTTGTATTTCAAGAATATCCAACCCATTTTCAACTTATCTGAAAATTTTAAATCGGTTCCATTTTTACTCACGCTTGCTAAAAGGTTTTTAACAATTAAAGCATCATTTTTTGAAAATTTCTCGTTTTCCAAGATGGCATTTCCGACAAAATCATCAACGATAATGGGTGGGTGAAGAAGATGTGGATACTTTGTATAATTTGGTTTAAACGTATTGATACGGGAGTCGTTTTTATAAAGTTCAACGTAATCACAGTTTGTAAATATACAGATATCCTGTAAAAGAGACGCTTCATATTCTCCTATATTAATTGAACTTGCTACATGCATGACTGGTGTATGATGTTGTTGCGAAGCATAGGTATATGCTGCATATTTTGGAATTCTAAACATATCCATTACACCGTGATAACATATTTTATCACCACTTCCAAAATCCTTATGTGTGTTGTAATCAAACATACACCACCCGATAGCACCTGAAATCAAATCATCAGCTGCAGCAGCTTCCATAACATTAAGATGTCTTAAAGCGTGATCTATGCGGTGTGATTCGTTGTCAAATTTCTTAGTAGGGAACATGTGTCCATTGTATTCTGTTACCAGATAAGGTTTATCAGTCTTAATAACAGTTTTCTTTTTATCAAGCCCTTGATTGTTACCCGTATGTACAAAGTCATTATAGGTATAAACATCTTCAATCAACTGACTGTCTCTAATACATCTGACACCGCCTGTTTGTCTTGAATCATCAAGTGACTTAGCAAGTGTATGTGTTTTGTTGTAGAATGTATCATGGTCCTGTGACTCATTTATTCTAACGCCCCAAATAATAACACTAGGGTGATTGATATCGGATAAAATCATTTCTCTTACATTTTGAAGAGCCACTTCTTGCCAAGCCTCATCACCAATATGTTGCCAACCGGGAATCTCATCAAAAACAAGTAAACCAATTTCATCACAACGGTCTAAGAAATGTTGACTCTGAGGATAATGAGAAAGTCTAACCGTATTAAGTGCAAGATCGTATTTTAATATATCTGCATCTTTGTACTGAGCGCTTTTAGGCATAGCATAACCAACATACGGGAATGACTGATGTCTATTTAGACCAGTAATTTTAATCTTCTTTCTGTTAAGGTAAAATCCGTCTTTTTTAAACTCAGTCTCTCTAAATCCAATGCGTATCAGATGTTGATCAAGGCGTTTATTTTTATTAAGCAGTGTGACTTCTAGAGTATAAAGTGTTGGATTGTCTATATCCCAAAGCTTAATATCCTGTAATGATTCACTAATGGTAATGGACTCTTTTAGTTTGCCATTTAAAGTGATAGAACGATTAAATTGATGATGTGATTTATTATTGAGTTTTAAATCAAATAAACAATTCAAATGCTCTGTACCCATCAATTGGTTATGAACATATAAATCAATGCTCATTTTTGAAGTCATAATAATATCATTTGTTTTGATTGCAACTGATTCTAAGTGGATATTGTGATGATACTCAAGTGATACTTCGCGGTAGATACCACCATAAGTTAAGTAGTCTACTACAAACCCAAAAGGCGGAATGTCATTTCTTTCATGCGAATCCACATAAACAACTAAATCATTTTCTGAATCAAATATTGCTGCATCCGTTAAATCCTTCTTAAAGCCTGTGTAACCACCTTTGTGATCACCTAAATACTGACCGTTCAAATAGACTTTTGCATAAGTCATAACACCTTCAAAGTGTATGTAAACACGCTCATCAGTCGCAATTGATTCAATCCAGATTTTTTTACGATAACAACTTTCAAACTGATAGATTTTTTCATCAAAGTTGTTATAAGGTGTTTCGATGTTGTTATGAGGCAGCTGTACAGTTTCGAATGACACATCATCATAGGATGAATCGATGTAGACTTCTTTGAAGTCAGGGGTGTATTTCCAATTAAAATTAAGGGATTGTTTTCTTAACATATTGCCTCCAGATAGTTACGCCACACGTGTGGCTTTGTGTTTTGAGTATACAATTTTTTTTGAGGACTTGTCAAGAAAGAAAATATAATTTATAATAAAAATGCCACACGTGTGGCGTATTGAAAGGAATGACTATGAAAACTAAAAAAAATCTATTTTTAAGCATTATCATGATAGTTTCAATAATCAACACTGTTATTTATTGGTCGATGAAACCAATTTGGTTCTTTGTTAATCAAGAAGTTGGAGGATTTAATCTGGCTTTGATCATTTGGGGATTGTTGTTGGTATTTTGTGTTTACACTGTGGTATTACTGCGTCAACACATACTATTACCAGGTAGAAGATTGAAAGTGATCCATATATTTATGCCAATTGTATGGACTGTGATTTTTAGTGTTTTAAATAACTATCTTTATATGGAACTGGGTTCAGAAAAACACATTGTTATGAGAAATATAAAACAGGTTTCACCCATATTGTTGTTATCAGTTTTAGTTATATCTATTGTGATTTTCTATCCGAAATGGAAATTATCTAGAAATGTAAAAGTTAGTAGCATGATAGCTCTAGTTTGTTTAACTACATTATTATTTGGTATTTCATATGAATCTAAAATCGAAATAACATCTGGACCATATATCCAATATGTTGGAGAGGATGTCTTTGCTGTCATGTGGACAACCAATGTAAACAGTACTGGTTTCTTAGAGTATGGTACAGATGAGGACTCTTTAGAAAAACTGGAAATGTCGGAACATGGATTAAAAGAAGCAAATACAAAAATACATAAAGTTATTGTACCCGAAATGACTGATGATATGATATTTAGAGTTGGTAGTACAGATATCAAAGACTATTTTCAAAACAATGTGGTTTATGGGAAAACTGTTTATAGTGATTTTATAGGTTACGAAGATAATAAAGCTGATGATAACACATCTTTTTATGTGTTAAGTGATGTACATGAAAGAAATGATATTTATGAGAAATACCTTTCAAAGGGAGACTATGACTTTCTATTTCTAAATGGTGATATCTTATCATCTATTGATTCTGAAGAGATTGTTGTTGAATATATGCTAAAACCAATTTCAGAGAGTACTGTTGGCTTTAAGCCTTTCTACTTTACAAGAGGTAATCACGAAACTAGAGGAGAAGCTAGTAGAGTTTTAAGTGATTACTTAGCACTGCCAGATGGTCGGTATTACTACACATTTACTTATGGACCAGTCTTTGCTGTTGTGTTAGATACTGGGGAAGATAAGTTGGATGATCATGAAGAATATGGTGGCTTGGCTGACTTTGAAACTTATAGAGAAAAAGAAACAGAGTGGTTAGAAGGTGTTGTAGCAAGTAAAGAGTATCAAGAGTCCAAATATACCATTGCTTTTTCTCACATACCACTGGATAGTTATGATATTGATGTTGAGGTGACAAATCTAAGCTTAACTGAGGATCGATGGGTAGAATTATTGAGTGAGATATCAATTGATTTGCTGGTATCAGGTCATACACATGCATCAGAGTTTATTGAAGCTTCTGATGAGATACCATTTCCAATTGTAGTTGGTGGGGGATATGTGGAATCCGACCAGGGATATGAAGCCATAAAGATAACTGCTGATGATGAGCTGCTCGTAGAAATAGTGAATGAAGAAGGTGTTGTTACCAATTATTATACAATTGATTAAACATTAGAGTAACTTGCTTAAAATGTTTTGTGATGCTAAGATAATGTAGGGTGATGAAATGGAAAAAACAACAACAAGAGAACGTATAGTAATAGAAGCCGAAAAGCAATTTATAAAAAATGGTATAGCTGATACTCAGATGAAAGATATCGCTGAAGCAGTTGGTATCAATAGAAGAACTTTGTACCGATACTTTTTGACCAAAGATGTATTGGCTTTTGAAATAGAACTTATTGTCATGAAACAAATTCAAGATTATATTGTATTGCAAATAGCTGATTCTGATCAACACTCTGGATTTGAGAAAGTTCAAATGTACTTTGATCATGTTAATGTAGAGGATATAAAGAATCAGATGAAGTTTACAGCTGAATTTGATCGATATTTTAAAGATGACTATCCTTCAGAATCATTAGAAGAGGAATTTGTAGTTGCTTTGGATCCAACAAAAGATCCTTTGTATAAGTATATTAAAGAAGGTGTGGAAGATGGTAGTATAAAAAACAGTCTTTCAGCTGAGGATATGTTCCACTTTATCAGTCAAAACTTTTTTGCCTTATTTCAACGTTTGATTTTACGTGAGAAACATCTGAAAAATGAGTATTGTGACCAAGTTGATTTTCAGAGTTTGTTTAAAGACATAATTCTAAGCGGGATAAAAGCTTAAAAAAAGCGAAAGTAATCATGGGGACCTATACAGGTCCTTTATTTTGTTTTTGTAACATAATGGTCTTCAGTAAGTATAATGGGTATGATAAAAGTAGATGAGAAAATAATAAAATTTAGAGTAGCAATAGTTTCATATTGGTATGGGGGAGAGTGAAATGAAAAAAATATTAATGGGTTTTATACTTTTATTGTCACTGTATGGATGTCAGGCAATACCAGAAAATACAGCTGAACATGTTGAACCGCTAATAGTTGTTGAGGAACCGCAATTAGATTCTTTGATATTTGATATTTTAGAAACTAAGTTAGACGCGATTGAACAAAACGATTTAGAATTATATATGTCTACCGTCTCTCAAGAAAACGTCTATTATATAAATGAACAAGGTAGATGGTTCAGAGAAATGACAAAAGATGAGATCACAGGTATTTCATTTGATGTAGAATCGGTTGAGATGATTGATGAGGTAACTGCTGTCGCTAATATCAGACAAAAACATGAAGCATTAACATCAGTTGATATTGCTTATCCTCTTTTATTTAAATATGAGAATAATCAATGGAAAGATTGTGGTTATAATTTTGAAGTGTTGGAAACAGATCGTTTTCTTGTAAAGTATATGGCTGGTGAAAGTAAGGTTGAAGAGTTTACTGCATATCTTAATCAAGCCTATGACAATCTGGAAAAAGTTTTTGATGAAAAAGCTGATACAACTTTTGAATTAAAGCTATTTTATGATCAAGAACTGTTAAGACAAAGAACTGTGCCGTCGATATCCTGGTTATTTACTGGTTGGGCTGAACCAGATGAATCACTGAAAATGTATACTGGTCATAGTTATGATGGTTATCCTGGAACACTACAGCATGAATTGACTCATCATATCACCATTAAAGCATGTAACAATAATCTTTCAGCTTGGTTGTTAGAGGGTATTGCGATGTATTATGGTAATATATCGGTTGAACGAGAAACGCATGGTGAGATAAGACCGATGGATACCGATGATTTGCTTAAAGATATCCAGTACCTTGAAACGTTAGATCTATACAATGTACAAGGAAAAGTTGTTGGTGATTGGTACAACACCAGTTATATGTATGTAAGGTATATCATTGAAACTTATGGTCATGACACTTTAATGGACATATTTTATGAAGCAGGTAAAAAGCCGTTTAATAGTAGTGTTTTAAATGAAAATTTTGAAAACGATAATATTGTAACCACAGCAGATGTGATTGAAACGGTACTAGGTCTGACAAAAGAAACTCTATCTGAAGATTATACCCAGTGGTTAATTGGATTAGATGAATAAGATGGAGTATATGACTAAAAAAATTAAGCCAGTACAAAAGTACTGGCTTACTTAAGAGATCTGTCTATGGTGTCAATTTGAGGAATATGTTATTTAGATGTTAGAACAATAATAAAATCGGTTGGAAAAATCAGCTCTATGGTATTTAGTATTTATGGTATTTAGTATCTACAGTGTTGTTGTTAGTACATTGAATCAATCTTTCTGAGTTTTTTCTCTAATCGTTCACTAAACCAAATATAATTGTCTATGGAATCAATTTCTTTAAGTTTCATATCTAGACGATTACCAATCCAAATATAGTTATTAATGGCATCGATTTTTTCGAGTTTTAGCTCTAATCTTCTAGGCATTAATTCTGGAGCGCCCGATGGAGTATTATCTAGAAAGATTGTTGCTGTATCATAATAGTTACCTACAGTAGAGCGTGCGGTTAATGTTACAACATATTCTCCATATTCATCTTTTGAAATATTATCCTTAACCTTGACTAATCCATTACTATCAACTGTTAAATAGCTATCATCATCTAATGACCATATTACATCACAAGATGATAAACCTTTAATTTTAACATCAAAGTCAAAGCTTTCATTATAATTCAACTCAACAAAATTCTCATTTAGTTGAAAAAATACTTCTGTGTCTAAAGAAATTTGTCCAAAAACAGTACTTGCACAAACCAGACTTATGAGAATGAATAAGGTGAAAAGTAGACTAAGTTTTTCCTTGATTGTACTATACATCATACTATCACTTCCCTATCATTTCTACCAACTATGCTGACATTTCCTTTCGATGGCTGTAGACAAATGACTCTTAAGGGCAAACTGATAATTATTACTATTACTACCCTGAATAACAGAAGGATAACAAATTACATAAAAAAAAAGACAATTAATGCTAATTGTCTTAGTAGTCTCCTATAAAGTTAATATATGAAGGTTCTTGTTGTGCTTCTGTAAAATCATAACCTCCAAAATCAGTAACGGGCTGCCCGTTAACCGTAATCAAAACTTTATTGATATTTGGATTTGATGTGAATGAGTATAATATACTATTGATCATCAAACGTCTATAATCGGGTTGATCAACGTAACTGTTTAAGAATGCTTCATTAAAGTCAGCAGTAATGGTTGTGCCTTCGATCATAAAAGTATCCATTACAACTTCTGGTGGAACAATTTGAACCCATTGTTTGCCATCAATGTATCCTGTTTTTAGTACATTGAAGATAGATAATATCTCGTCATAAACATTGGCTTCGCTTATTTCAATTGGAATAAGATATCTCTTAGTAGTAGCATTTCTTTCTGTTAAGTAAACGCTTGTATTATCTGTTTGTTCATAGATCGTAGTTAAGTCAATGTCAAACAAAGAACCTTCTACTTGTACATCATCAACAAAAAACGTTAACTTATTGATATGAGGTAATCTGATTAGAGATTTAACCAAAGCATCTATTGCCAATTGCGCTTCTTCTTTTGTTTCTAGCACTTTGTTGATTTCATTTGTATATAAGAACACACCGTAATAATTATCGCCAATTTTAGAAACACTAGATCTTTCAGGAATGATCGCGGTTTCTGATAAGCCATAACCTAATGGTGGTGGATTGTACAATCTGTTTCTTACTTCAACGGTAATACTTTCAGGGTATTTAACGCTGTAGTAAAGTGGTACCAAATGAGTTTCAGATTCATTTTTGAAAAAGGCTTTATAAATGAAATTACCATTGTTCTGAGCAGACCCGTTGTTAACATAGTCAATGTCAGGTCTATAAGCTAATTGGAAAACTTTTGATGTGAGTTCTTTAGATGGATCAAAGTTTATTTCTGCATCAAAGAAACCATCTCTATTGAGTCCTAAAGTGTAATAATCAAGTGTTAACGTATAGTTGATAGTAATCAAATCATTTTCATAAGAAACCTGACTATTAGAAACTATTTTGTCTGACTTCAAAATCTGAAAGATGTTATCATTTTGATAAAGAGTCAAAGCTATGTCATTAAAGTCGTAATTATTCTCATAGGATTTTGGGATATTTGTTTTTAAAATAACCGTCATCTCATTTGGATTATATATTCTTTCGTTGATATTTTCATAACTAACTGTATATTCTGGGATGAAAGTTTCATCTACAGGTGTTTCTTCTACGATTTCAGGTTCTTCATCAGAAAAGAGACCCTCTAAATCAAATAAATCTAACGCTGCGGTGTTTATAGGTAAACCAGCAAGTGTAAAACATACTATGACTATGAAAAATAAGTTGATAAATAAACGTGTCACATTTTCCTCCTTAAAAGCTCCTTTTTTACATAATTCAATTATAGAGCAAATCATACTATATTACTACTTCAAATATGGAGAATGTTTAGTTATTAATAATTTTATAATGGATCTTTGAAGTTAAGAATATTCAATTGATTGAAGTTGTGTTAATCACTAGAATTGTGGTATAATATGTGGTCAATAGGAGGCTATTATGTTAACGAAAAATGAGTGTTATGAAATAAAGATAATTGATTTGGGCGATAATGGAGAAGGAATTGGGAAAATAGATAACTTTACTGTATTTGTCCATGGTGCGATACCAGGAGATTTAGTAAAAGCCAAAGTTATTAAAGTGAAAAAACAATATGCTGTAGCATTAGTCGATTCAATTATTGAGTCATCGGAGTTTAGACAGATTCCAGAATGTCCATATGTTAAATGTGGCGGGTGTCAAACACAAATGATGACTTATGATGCTCAACTTAAAATAAAAAAGGAACAAGTCACTAGCTCAATGAAACGTATTGGTGATTTAGATGTAGAAGTTCAAGATGTAATCGGAATGGAAGAGCCAATTGCATACAGAAATAAATCTCAATATCCAGTAAGACTAGTTAATGGTGAAGTTAGAGTTGGTTTTTACAAACAGAGAACTCATGATGTTGTAAATATAGATAATTGTATGGTGCAACATCCTCTTATTAATAAGGTGATGAAGTCACTTAAAAACAAACTAAAAGACATTGATATTAAGATATACAATGAAGAAAAACATAGAGGCATACTTAGACATATCATCACTCGTATTTCTTTTAAAACTGAAGATGTGATGCTTATCTTTGTGACCAATTCAAAAGAAGAACAAGCTGTTCTGAAAACACTTGGTGAGGCATTGATTGAAGAGTTCCCGCAGGTGAAGTCTGTGATTCAAAACATCAATACGTCTAAAGGCAATAGAGTCATGGGATATGAGAATATAACATTATGTGGTCAAGATAAAATTGTAGATTATATAGAAGATAACACTTTTGAGATATCACCATTATCATTTTTACAAGTTAATCCAACTCAAACGGATGTACTTTATAAACAAGCTTTGGAAATGGCTGATATAACAAAAGAGGATACTGTATTTGATGTTTACTGTGGTATAGGGACAATCTCATTATTTTTAGCACAATCAGCTAAAAAGGTTATCGGTGTAGAAATTATTGAAGCAGCGATAGAAGATGCTAAAGAAAATGCCATTAGAAATCAAATAGACAATACAGAATTTATAGCAGG
>Ga0209379_10001110_pt1 | contig 18639 bp, 14 predicted proteins | sample tdDd001_FD_187124 | JGI IMG/M metagenome (GOLD analysis project Ga0209379, IMG submission 187124) | Marine sediment microbial communities from the Atlantic coast under amendment with organic carbon and nitrate - tdDd00.1 (SPAdes)... | ecosystem: Environmental > Aquatic > Marine > Coastal >...
GAGAGCATTGAGCAAGACCAAATCCGTCGCGGTGTATTGAATGCCGAGGGTGACAATGCGTAATCCAGCGCGTTTTCCCATAAAGCAAGGCCTGCATTCCCGGCAGGCTCATGCTGATTTACCTGAGCAGGCACTGTATGAACGCGAAGTAGGACGGGACGGCTTTTTTGGCCCGGCATCTCATATTCATCATAAGCATGCGCCAACAGGTTGGATTGAGTGGGAAGGGGAACTGCGTCCACGTGCGTTCGACCTGATGCAGCTGAATCAGCTAGCTGAAGGCAACTCGCCGTTTTCGGCTCCGGTTATTTTGCATAACGCCCAATGTCAGTATCGCTTCTGGCATTGTGATGAGCCCATGCAAAAGCTGGCTCGTAACGCAGACGGCGACGATTTGCTCTTCGTGCACAAAGGAGAAGGTGACTTCTACTGTGACTATGGTCACTTTGAGATAACAGAGGGGGATTATGTTGTGATCCCTCGCTCCACTATGTGGCGACTGACGCCTCGCGTGCCAATGCAGTTGCTGATGATCGAAGCAACGGACGATAGTTACCAGTTGCCCGAAAAAGGCCTGGTAGGTAATCACGCCATCTTCGATCCGGCTATGCTTCGTTTTCCCGAGATTAACGACCAGTTTTTGGCACAGCAGGATGAAAATACCTGGCAGGTTGAGGTGAAGCGACATCAACGTTTGTCGCGGATAACTTACCCGTTTAATCCACTGGATGCTCAGGGCTGGCATGGTGACCTGACAGTAATGAAAATTAACTGGCGGGATATTCGTCCGTTAATGAGCCATCGCTATCATTTGCCGCCGTCAGCGCATACGACGTTCGTCGCTAAGCGTTTTGTGGTTTGCACATTTGTACCGCGCCCTATCGAAAGCGATCCTGGCGCGCTCAAGGTGCCTTTCTATCACAGTAACGACGATTTTGATGAAGTGTTGTTTTATCACGCGGGTGACTTTTTCAGTCGAGACAACATTGAGGCGGGCATGGTGACGTTCCACCCGGCAGGCTTTACCCACGGGCCTCATCCAAAAGCGTTTGCTGCCGGTCAGGCACATAAGAAAACCTTTACCGACGAAGTTGCTGTCATGCTCGATACCCGCGATGCGCTTGAGATTACGGCAGCAAGTCAGGCTGTAGAAAACGCGGAATACGTGTACAGCTGGAAAGGTTAACAGGAGAACAGAATGAAGTTTGCTACTTATAAGAATGCGCAGCGTGATGGTGAGTTAATGCTGGTGAGCCGCGATTTGACACGAGCAGTGTCGGCGGCGCCGGTTGCGCAAACTCTGCAACAGTTTATCGACAACTGGGATGCACTTGAGGCGCAAATGCAGTCGCGCTATGAAAAGCTCAACAGTGGTGAAATTGAATGCGAGGCGTTTGACCCGAAACGCTGTCACTCGCCTTTACCACGCGCTTATCATTGGGCCGATGGCAGTGCCTATGTCAATCACGTCGAGCTGGTACGCCGAGCCCGAGGCGCAGAAATTCCAGAATCATTCTGGACAGATCCGCTGATGTACCAGGGCGGTAGTGACGATTTCATTGGTCCTTACGACGATGTGGTTGTGCCAGATGTTGCAATGGGAATCGATTTTGAGGCTGAAATAGCGGTTATCACTAACGATGTACCAATGTGTGTTACAGCAGAACAGGCTGGTAATCACATCAAACTACTGATGCTGGTAAATGACGTTTCATTGCGCGGATTGATTCCCGGTGAACTTGCTAAAGGGTTTGGATTTTATCAATCCAAGCCGGCCAGTGCTTTTTCGCCGGTAGCTGTGACGCCTGACGAGCTGGGTGACAGCTGGACCGATACTAAGGTAAATCTGCCGCTACAGACCCATTATAACAATGAACTGTTTGGTAAACCTAATGCCGGTGTGGACATGACATTTAACTTTGCACAGTTAGTTGCGCATGCGGCCCGCACCCGAAATCTGGGTGCGGGAACGATTATCGGTTCAGGAACGGTGTCAAATAAACAGGGCACAGATTATGGATCTGCTATAGTTCAGGGAGGGGTAGGTTACTCCTGTATTGCCGAAGTTCGCATGATTGAAACCATCCGTGATGGCAAACCGTCGACCAGTTTTATGGCCAATGGTGACACTGTGCGTATTGAAATGCTCGATGACCAGCAACAAAGTATTTTTGGTGCCATTGAGCAGCGTGTAAGTGTGCTGAACTAACGGCTACCTGCTAACCGGTACCTGCGATTGGCAGGTACCGCACAATTAGGAAATCCATGATGAGTTTGAAGTTATATGGATACTGGCGTTCTTCGGCTACCTACCGGGTCCGCATTGCGCTGAACCTGAAAGGGTTGGAGTACGAATACGTGCCGGTGCACTTAGTTAAAGACGGTGGCGAACAACACCAGGCCGCTTACGATTCGCTGAATCCCTCACATTTAGTCCCCACGTTTGTCGATGATGACGAAGACATTATTCTGAACCAATCACTGAGTATTATTGAATACCTTGATGAGCGTTACCCTGAGCCCTATTCGCTTATCCCGGCTCATGCAGTTGAGCGGGCCAGAGTGAGAGGGCTGGCGCAAGATATTGCTTGTGATATTCAGCCGCTGGCGAACCTGCGTGTTTTGCAGTCACTGTCTAATCAGTATGAGTTGTCCAGTGACCAGACTAACGGTTGGTGCAAACACTGGATTGAAAAAGGTTTCGATGGCATAGAGCGTCGACTACAGACTCAGGCAGGACGTTTCTGTTTTGATTTTGATGTCACCCTAGCGGACGTTTGTTTGGTGCCACAAGTGTATAACGCGAAGCGGTTTGGTGTTGATATGACACGCTACCCACTCATATCGCGTATATACGATAATTGCCAGGCGCTAGAAGCGTTTCAGCAGGCAGAACCGGAAAATCAACCCGACGCGCAATAGCGTCGGGATGTCATGTTATAGAAATCGAATTTGCTACTGACTTTTAATAGGTAGCGCCGTTGTGTTCTTCACCTGTTTCAACGCAAAGGTGGAACTTAAGTGATCGACGCAGGGGAGATGCGTGAGCTTGGTTTTGAGAATGTGTTCGTACTCTTCAATACTTTCCACTATCACTTTCAACAGATAGTCTTTCTCGCCGCTGGTGGTGTGGCACTCTACAATTTCGTCGATGGACTGAACGGCTTTTTCAAAGTCGGTAAGTGAATCGCCATCGTGATTTTTCAGCGAGACATAAATAAATACCGACACCCCTAAATTGAGTTTTTTGCCGTTGAGTAAGGTCACTTTGCGAAGGATGATCCCTTCGGCTTCCAGGCGCTTAACCCGACGCCAGCAAGGGGTGTGCGACAAGCCAACCTGTTGGCTGAGATCTGCCATGGAAATCGTGGCATCTTGCTGCAACACACGTAGGATTTCGCGGTCGAATTTATCCAGTTTCATTAAGGTACTCGTGATTTCGCTATTATGATAGTTATTGTGCGTACATTATAATACTAGGATATACATCCTACAAAGCACTGACGAAAAAAATTGCCGTTCTACGCTGTAAATTAAACGGCATAAACTCGCAAAACCTGTCCTCAGTGGTGTGCGCTAGTATAGCGTTTTCTTGTCCAGGAACGGTTTACCCTATGTCTGTTTTTGATCACCCGGAATTTGATAAACATGAACACGTGGCATTTTGCCATGACGAAGCCAGTGGCTTAAAAGCCATTATTGCCATTCACAATACGAACCTTGGCCCGTCATTGGGTGGGTGTCGCATGTGGCCATATCTGAACAGCGCTGAAGCGCTGACTGATGTACTTCGTCTCTCTAAAGGAATGACGTACAAAGCAGCCATGGCAAACCTGAAACAGGGTGGTGGTAAGTCAGTAATCATCGGTGATCCGCGCAAGAATAAAACGGAAGACATGATGAAGGCCATGGGACGTTTTGTTGAAAGTCTCAATGGTCGTTACATCACTGCAGAAGACTCAGGGATTAGCGTTGAAAACCTGCAGGCTATGGCGACACAGTCATCACACATTGCAGGCACGTCGGCGCAGTATAATGCACTGGGCGAAACGCCAACCGGCAACCCGGCTCCGTCAACGGCATACGGTGTGTTTGTGGGATTAAAAGCCACGGTACAACACGTACTTAAAAGTGACTTAAACGGTGTAAAAGTCGCCATTCAGGGAATGGGACACGTAGGCTATCGTCTGGCAAAGCAATTACATGCCGAAGGGGCCAAGCTTTACGTGGCAGATATTTATCCTGAAGGATTAGCTAAAGCCGAAGCAGAGCTGGGTGCAACGATTGTAGCGCCAGAAGAGATTCTGACTTTACCAGTGGACGTAATAGCACCTTGTGCAATGGGTTCATCCATTAACGATGAGTCGTTGCCTGACATTCAGGCAAAAATTATTGCCGGTGCTGCAAACAACCAGCTCGCAAGGGAGTCACTGGGTACCGCATTAAAAGAAAAAGGCATTGTGTATGCGCCGGATTACGTCATAAATGCGGGTGGTATTATCGATATCTATCACCAGAAGCTGGATGACTCTTCAGACGACGCTATGCGAGCACATATTGCCAAAATTGGCGACACCCTGGTAGAGGTTTACGAACGCGCAGAAGCAGAAAATCGCGCGACGAACCTGGTTGCAAATCAAATTGCTGAGGAACGTTTTACAACTCAGGGTTGAACTTTGCGACACAAGTCGTCATAATGCGCCGCGCTCCTGCAAAGGAGCGCAGGTTTCTATGGTGGGCTCTTGGTCCTCTCGCAATGATACTCTGTGAACCCGGTCAGGCCCGGAAGGGAGCAGCCGCAGCAGACGACTCATGTGCCGGGATGTGGCTGAGAGCCTGCCACCCAAATTCCCAATCCAGCTTTTACTATTCTTCGTCTTTCTTTACGACCTGATCCAGAAACTTAATCGCTTTTTCCACCGCATATTCCACGTTCATCTCCATTTGTTGGCGTTCGCTTTGCGGCAAATAAAATGCCATGTCGACTTCGTATCGAATGTAGCGTGGCGGCACCTGATTTAATGCCAGGCAACACAAATCAGCCAGGTAGTCTGCAGATTTTGTTCGGTCTAGTCCCAGATGTGCAATGCGTTCTAAAACCAGATGCTCGTAATAATTATGGATGTCGTCATCTAACTTCACAGTGTTTTCCTTGTTGTTATGTTCTCTTCATTTATAGCTTGTCTGCAGGGTATGTCGAGTTGATTCCTATAAATCTGAAAAAAATGACATTGAGAATTAATGCGGCACGGGTAAACAGAATATCTTTACAATCAAATGTCACAAGCACCTAACTCCTATATTCATGCCTAAAAAGACAGCCCCGAAGGACAGCTATTGTGACAAAAGCGGCGAAATTCAGAACACTTCAAGAAATAAAATACCAATATATGCGATAAGTGACATTTATGTGAGTTAAGTGGTAATAAATAAGTGGTGATTAATTCGTATCTTTACGTTTTCTTTGCAATAAAATATTCCATATTAATATGTATTATTATATATATTTGCTTGCTTATTGTATGTTTTATATTTGTCTATAATATTGTCATGCCCTTTTATAGCATGGGTGATGGCTTGCTTAATTAGCGTTTTTAGCGCTGATAGATGCTTAATTTTTTACATTTTGTAAATTTATGTGTACAAAAATTGGGGGTGGTTGATTCATCATTTTGTATAATTGCTATTGAATAATTTATCGCTATTGACCCCAAACTTATCATGCAGTTATTATCTTGGTGGGGTTCCCCAGTCTAAAAGTCGAGATAAAACGACTTAGTTATTCCAATATTGTGGTCCAGGGAGACAACACATGATAAATATGAAAAAGAGCCTTACTGCGATTAGTATCGCGGTTGGCCTAGGCTTATCTGTTCCAGTATATGCAGATGGCACGACAGGATATATTCAAGGTAATGCGGTTGAAACTTCAGGTGCGAAGTTGAGTAATGCCAGTGTTTCAATTACTAATCTGGAAACCGGTCTGACCCGCTCAGTTGTGACTGATGAAAATGGCGTTTTCCGTTTTCCATTACTACCCCCAGGTAATTATAAAATTGTTGCCGAAAAGGGCGGGTACAAAACAACCATTCAAGAAAGTGTAGCGGTTGGTATCAGTGGTAAAACTAACATCAATATCTCTCTGGCAAGTGAAGATGTTGAAACAATTGAAGTTGTTGGTTCTTCAATTGCAATGGTAGACATTACCAGTTCTACTACAGGTATTGTTGTAGACACGCTTACTTTAGATAAAGTTCCGGTGCCTCGTAATTTGACGTCAGTTGCTTTATTGGCGCCAGGCACAACGCGTGGTGACTCTGCATTCGGTGATTTACCTTCTATCGGTGGTGCATCTGTAGGTGAGAATGCTTATTATGTAAACGGCCTGAACATCACTAACTTCCGTACTGGTGTTGGTTCTAGTGAACCACCATTCGATATGTACGACATGTTTGAAGTAAAAACAGGTGGTTATTCAGCAGAGTTTGGTCGCGTAACTGGTGGTGTTATTAACGCCAAAATTAAGAGCGGTACAAACGAATTCAAGTGGGGCGTAAACGCTTACTATGAGCCTGATTCATTACGCGAAGATCGTCCTTCGTCTTTTTCTCCAGCCAATGATCTTTACAGAATCAACAACGACTTCGATAAAAGCGACTCACTGGATTATAACATCTGGTCAAGCGGCGCATTAATCGAAGATAAATTATTCTACTATGTATTGGTAAACCCGCGTGATGTTGAACAATCGTACCGTGGTCAACAGTCTATCGTTGAAGGTGGGGTATTCGAAAACCGTTACACAGAAAAAGACGACGATACATTTTGGGTTGCAAAGGTAGACTGGTATGTAACCGAAAACAACATTCTTGAACTTACCGCCTTTTCTGATGAAAGAACAACGAAAGTAACTAAGGGGTTCTATAGTGACGGCGTTGAGGACGACGAGCCTACAGTTACCGAAGAAAACGACGGTGGCTTAAACGCCAGCGTGAAATGGACCAGTATTCTGACAGACGATTTCTCAGTATCTGCTATGTATGGTATCAACAAGCAAGACCGTACTGTTGGTAGTGCATTGGATGCGAACCCAGCTGTTTATTATCGTTATGACAGTACTGCTGCCTTTGTTCCGGCAAGTACGTTTGCTAACTTCACTGTAGAACAAGGTGAAGATGAGCGAGAAGTTTTCCGTGTAGATGCTGACTGGTTTGTTGGTGATCACTCTATTCGTTTTGGTGTGGATTACGAAAAACTAACGGCTACTTCGAGTACAATTAACTCTGGTGGCGCTTATTACTTGTACTACGTCGATGACAGTACTGATGCAAATGAAATCTACCAGGTTCGTCATCGTACTTATGAAGTTGGTGGTGATTTTGAATCTGAAAACTTTGCATTCTATGTGAATGATCAGTGGCAAGTAACGGATGACCTTGTACTTAACATGGGTATCCGTAACGACTCATTCGAAAACTTCAATGCCAACGGCGAAACCTTTGTGAAGCTTGATAACCAATGGGCATTACGCTTAGGTGCTGTTTATGATGTGATGGGCGATGGCGAGTCTAAATTATGGGCGAGCTACGGTCGTTATTATTTGCCTGTTGCAGCAAATACAAACATCCGTTTGGCCGGCGCAGAAACATACATCCAGGAGTACTATGAGTTTGAAGGTTTTGCCGATGAAGCTCTAGGTATTCCAAATCTAACTGGTGCTCAAACGCGTCCAGACGAAGTTTTTGCTAACGGTCAGGCCGCTGCTCCTGATGCTATTGTGGCTGGTAATCTTGATTCCATGTATTCAGATGAATTTATTGCTGGTTATCAGTTCCAGCTAAGTGACGACTGGAGTATGGCAATTCAAGGTACTTACCGTGAACTGTCTACAACCATTGAAGATGCTGCAATCGATGCTGCAGTTATTGATTGGGCGGCAGAAAATGGATACGGTGATGTTACTGACATTTGGACGGGTTTCCACCAGTATGTACTAATTAATCCTGGCAAAGACATAACTGTTGGTACAAATGAGCTGCCTGGAACTGACGGTGAAATGATTTACATGGACCTGTCTGCAGAAGATCTAGGCTATCCAGAGTCAATTCGTAAATATGCGTCAGTAGATGTTACTTTTGAAAAAGCATGGGACGGTGTTTGGTTGTTAAACGCAGCATATACTTGGTCACACAGCTGGGGTAACAACGAAGGTTATGTGCGTTCAGACAACGGTCAGGACGATGCGGGTTTGACGACCTTGTTCGACCAACCGGGATTACTTGACGGGGCTTATGGCGATCTGCCTAATGACAGACGTCATCAGTTCAAAGTATTTGGTTCTTATGCTGTAACTGAAAACTTTAACCTTGGTGCAAACCTTCAGTTCTGGACTGGTCGTCCGAAAAATGCATTCGGTTACCACCCTACAGACGTGTTTGCTCAGGCGTACGGTTCTGAGTCATTCTACAAAAACGGTGTTCTGGCTCCACGTGGCTCAGAAGGTCGCACTAACAGCTATTGGAACTTAGATCTTACCGCTTCTTATAATGTAGAAATTGGTGAAGATTACGATCTGACACTCCGTGCAGATATCTTTAACGTTCTTAATAACGACACCGTTACTGAAGTTAATGAAATCTATGATGACGAAGGTGATGTAGCTGGTTCTGGTGCAGTTAACCCGAACTTCGGTTTGCCAACTGCTTGGCAGTCACCTCGTTACGTTCGATTCAGTGTAAACTTCAGATACTAAGAAGTTTGTTAAATTCTGATTAGCGTAAAACAAAAAACCCTCACATCGTGAGGGTTTTTTTTCGTCTTTCAACAATGCAAGTCATCAGTCGTTATTCGTAAATTTAACTCGACTAGTGTGCTTGAATTAAATTATTGAGGTTGTGTTCTATATTAGCCTTTGCCAAACATCATCAAGACTGAACTTCGGCTACAAAACAGTCAACGTGACTTAAAGTTCCGTCTTAGATAAAAATAACTCCTTTATATGTGTAAATATATGGTTACACTTCCGTGCAGAATGGCTGACGCCCTATTATAACCTTCATCTATAACGGATATTGAGTCGAACCTAGCTTGGCCAATAGCTTTAGTACCTTGTAAATAAAGGCCCGAGGGTGTTTATGTATTGCAATAATCATTACTTTTTAAATCTAAAATAAACTTGACTATCTAATTTATTTGTGGTCGAAAATTGCTAGGTGCAAGGTCGTTTTGTTGGTTTTTTGTTCCATTTATGTGTTTTTTTGTAAAAGTCAAGTAAGTATTTGTGCTTAACGTCTCTTGATAAGCGTAAAAGTAAAAATGCCACTCCGACCACCCAATTAATTGATTGGTTCAAATTTATTTGCTAAAAGAATATGAGCGTACGGTTGGCAAAGATTGTGTAAATGTTTGTAAATCGATGTAACGCTGTTTTTTATATATAAAAAAATTACATTAATCCAGGGGATTACAATGAATAAAAATAACATGTCTAAGCTATCAAAAAGCGTTAGACTGGCACTACTTTTCGGTACAGTTACGGCGGCGACGCCAGCATTTGCACAAGATGCCGAAAATACTGACGAGACAGAAGGCAAACTTGTAGAGAAAATTGAAGTCACCGGCTCACGTATTTCTCGCATCGACATGGAGCCGACTCAGCTTGTAGATGCTATCGACGACAGCTATATCCGCGACCGCGGTATGACTAATGCAATTACCGCGCTCTTAGACCTGCCTGGCGTTGCTGCGGGTACAACGCCTGAAATTGGTGGTAACACAGCGGCAAGCTCTCAAGGCTTAGGTCAAAACACGATCAGTCTGTACGGTTTGGGATCTCAACGTACGCTGACACTGATTAACGGCAAACGTTTTATTTCCAGTAACTCACCTGTTGGTGGCGGCAGTGCGCCGGGAGCGCAGGTTGACGTTAACAATATTCCTGTATCATTGATTGACCGCGTTGAAGTCATGAAGGTAGGTGGTGCACCTGTATACGGCGCCGATGCCGTCGCCGGTGTAGTTAACTATATTCTGAAGCGCGATTATGAAGGTTTTGAAATTTCCTACGACTACACTTATCAGGATGGTATTTCAAGCGACCAGTCTGTACGTACTTTATTAGGCGGAAACTTCGACGGTGGCCGTGGTAACGTAACGGTAGCCTTCGAATATAACGAACAAGACAATATTGCAGCATTCAGAGTTCCAAGTCTCGCCAATGACTGGAGTAGCTTCACTCCATTCCCTGAAAATGGTGTACCAAATGCAGACGGTGAAATCCCTGTAAACCAGGTACGTTTGGTTCCAAACCCTCGAGCAGGCATTCTGTCAAATTCAGGTTTGATCACTCCGGGTTCACTGGGGCTGACAAACTATGGAATTGGCGCATGGGATGGGAACTTCATTCAGTTTAATCCTGATGGCTCCGGTACAATCGTTCCTTACGATCCGGGTATCGCACAAGATAATGCTGTTTGGGCTTCAGGCGGTGATGGCCTAAATCTGGGCGAAGCAAATACAGCTCGTGAAGGCTTCGAGCGATATAACCTGACTGTACTCGGTAGCTATAAAATTACCGATGACGTGAATTTAGACGTTTCATTTTTTGCGAACCGTTCAGATGCGTCTAACCAAGGTTATCAAGCAGTTCAGTACAGCTCCGGTGCTTTCCAGTATGACGGGGCCGCACTAAAATTTTCTACAGACAACCCATTCCTTGTGGACAGTGCTCGTGAAACGCTGGAAGGTTATCTGGGTGGACCTGGTGAATTCTACATGCACAAAGCATGGGTAAATTTGGGTCAACGTCAAATCATTAACGAATCTAATGTTTACAGTGCAAACGCCGAGTTAAACGGTGAGTTTGAGCTGGACGATAAATTCTTTGATTGGTCGGTTGGGTACCAGAAAGGTATCAGCACTATCTATTCGCAAAGACAGAGTCTTGATACAGCTAAGTGGCTTAATGCTATGGACGTAGGTATCAACCCCGAAACTGGTGAAGTTGATTGTCGTTACAATTATGATCCGGATTTCGAAGGTGGATTTGTTCCATCAGGTAGTGGTGTAGCAGCGTTTGAAAATGTGCTTGGCCCTGTTGGAGACTGTGCGCCTTTGAACCCTTTCGGTTCGATTACCGATGCAGCAGCTTCTTACGTATTGTATAACGACCAAGGCCAAAGCCGAGTAGAACAGTCAATGTTCTATGCGTACCTTTCTGGTGAAATCGCTGAACTTCCAGCTGGTCCTTTAGCCTTTGCAACTGGTTACGAGCGTCGTATTGAATCTGCCGAGTTCCGTCCTGACGGTACAGCAACAATTTTAGGTTTTGCACCAAATGCGACTGCGGGTTCATATAAGACTGAAGATACTTATGCAGAGATAAGCGTGCCTGTTTTCTCTGAAGACATGGATATTCCTGTATTCTACTCTCTGAGTCTTGATGCATCTTATCGTAAAATTGATAATTCTCGCTCTGGCTCGGATGATGTTTGGGCATTAGGTTTGAATTGGCGTCCAATTGAAGACGTTATGATTCGTGGTAATATCGCTGAAACAGTCCGTGCACCAGCTGTAACTGAGTTGTTCCTGCCAGTAGTAGAAACAAGCTCATTTGCTACAGACCCTTGTGATAACCGTAACATTGGTGATGGTCCTAACCCTTCAGTACGTGAAGCTAACTGTCGCGCAGACGGTATTCCTGAAGGCTTCCTGAGTGAGATACAAAATGCGTCTCGTCGGGGCTTTACAGGTGGAAATGCAACGCTGAATAACGAACAGGCAGAAAGTGTTAACTACGGTATCGTTTATACGCCAAGTTGGGCTGAAGGTCTTGATTTGTCAATCGACTTTATCAAAATTGATATTTCTGATGCGATTGTTGAATTCTCGATTACAGACATTCTGAATGCCTGTTACGATGCGACTGACTTCCCGAATTCTTTCTGTAGTCAGTTTAACCGTATGGAAAATGGCCAGTTCCCTGGTGTTAACGCATTTACATCTGGTTATGTGAACGCAGCATTACGTAATTTCGAAGGTATCGAATACGCTGTTAACTATCGCAATGAACTTTCAGACTATCCGCTGGTGGGAAGTTTCTTCGGTGAAGGCAGTGGTGATCTGAACTGGTCATTACGTGCATTCAAGCAGCGTAAAAACGAAATTTCAAACACTGGTTTCGACTTTACAGACGATACTGGTCAGTGGAATGATCCAGACCTGACAGCTAACCTACAAGTTTCTTATTCTGTAGGTGACTTGTTCGCGTTTGTTGACTTCAACTATACCGCAGAAACAGAGCGTAACGTTGAGCAGACTGAACCGCTACAGTATATTGATCAAAATGGTAATCCGTACACTAAAGTGCCTTCTCGCATGTTAATTGATGTGGGTGCGACTTATCAGTTAACGGAAAATATTTTGATGCGTGCAAGTGTTCAAAATGCAACAGACTGGTATCCAAACCCAATCGAAATTTCAATTGGACGCTATACCTATGGAAGAACTTACAATGTAGGTTTCACCGCCAACTTCTAACGTACTGTTATTAAGTGATAAACGGGCTTCTTTATGAAGCCCTTTTTTTTCGGAGCAAATATGTATCAGACCCTTGTGGTTATTGACGACTTTTTGGACATTGCGGACGAGATTCGTTCCAGAGCATTGGCTATGGATTATCCGGTACTACCAGGAGAACAGTATTTTCCAGGTAGAAACTCAGCCGAATCATTACGTATCCAGGGGATGGACGAGTTAATTAGCAGAATTGTAGGAGAACCCTTGCAGCCTGCGGAAGGTACCAGCCATGGAAAATTCAGATTGGCGCTAGAGGGGGAAAGAGGCAAAGGCGGTGTGCATATCGACAACTGTGATTGGTCAGGTATTCTGTATCTGTCAAAAGACAAAGATTGTCAGGGAGGGACAGATTTTTATCGGCACAATCAGTTGAACAGTGATAGAGCTCCTTTAACGAAGCAAGATCTAGTAAAAATGGGATTGGATAACTTCGAATCTTTCTGGAAAAACATAATGCAACGAGACAATGTTGATTATGCAAAGTGGACATTAACGACACATATACCTATGCGCTATAATCGTTTAATTCTATTCAGGCCATGGCTGTTTCACGATGCAGGTAAAAGTTTCGGTAATACGCCTGAAAATGGTCGTTTGATTTATCCGCTATTTTATCGAAGAGCTAATTAGCACAGAGAAACATCTGGGTAATATTACAAAATTGTGATGAACCGGTATAAGCCTCATCTATCCACGGCTATACACTTCTATGTAGTTACTTATAAATAGGTTAACTAGAAAACGAGAGTATTGATCAATAACATACGCATGACATAGGTGAAGTTCGTTAAGTGAAAAATGTAACGTGATCAGCAACACCCGAACAACCGTGTATCTTTTGTCGCTATTTTATGACTGTGGTCATATTTTCGCTGAATTAACTCTCCCTTAGATATTTTATAGAATCTGCGTTGTATTCAATTAAATTAAAGACAGAATGCATCCTATAAAACTCTGTGCTGTGCAAATATGGTTCGGTGAAAGTCTGTTTTTCATACTTTTTACAGTGCGATAGTGAAAAGGAAAGTCATTCCGCGTTCGATTGCACAAGTGTCTGGTCCGATGATTCAGTAACTGAGAATGACTTGTATTGTTAAGGTTATGTAATTTATTTACAATTTCATGACTGACTAGACACAATAAAACAATCTGTTTGTATATTCACTGAGCAATTAACCTGTCATTGGGCTTGTGTAAAGAGCTTGTTACTTGACTCTTTCCACAATCTCGTGTGACTATAAGAAGTTCGTAGTACTACCGTCTCGACGGCTAATACTACCTTCCTAAATATAGAAATTTATACGCCCCTTGCGTGACAGTACTTTTATTACAAACGCAAGGATTCAAATAAGAAATTGGTTGGGAACTATGTCCAAAATGAGCAAGAGAACTCTTATTGCTTCTACTGTGATGGGTGCATTCGCACTGACTGGTAGCGCATTCGTCTCTGCAACTACTCTGAGCGATCTTCATAAAGAAGAAGCAAAGATGCATGCGGCTGCAGCGAAATCTCAGGAAAAAATCAACTCACTTTTCGAACAGTCACAGGAGTTGTTGGTTGAATACCGTGCGGTTGTTGACGAAACGGAAAACCTGAAAATTTATAACGATTACCTTGCAAGCCTGGTTGCTGACCAGCAGCGTGGTATTGATTCTTTACAGAGCCAAATCGACAGCATCGAAGATACTAAGAAAGGTATCGTTCCTCTGATGTTCCGTATGATCGATAGCCTGGAAAAATTTGTAGAGCTTGACGTTCCTATTCGTCTGGCTGAGCGTCAAGCGCGTATCGAGAGACTTCGCGATCTGATGGCTAACTCTAACGTAACTGTTTCTGAGCAGTTCCGTCAGGTACTTGATGCATACCTTATCGAAACTGAATACGGTACTCGTATCGCGTCTTATCAAGGTACACTTGATAACGCAGGTACTCAGGTAACCGTTGATTTCTTTAACTTAGGCCGTGCGGCAATGCTAGCGCTGTCTTTGGACCAAAAACACGCTTGGGTTTGGAACAATGACACGCGTTCATGGGAAACTTTGGGTGACGAATATCTTGGTTCAGTAAACGACGCTGTGAAAATGGCGAAAGGTCTGACCCCACCTGAGTTGATTAAACTTCCTATCAAAGCGGCGGAGTAAGCGTTAATGAAACCAGTATTTAAATCTCTAATTGCCGCAGCTACAGTCGCGGTTATGTCTTCTACAGCAGTTCAGGCTCAGGAGCCTGCATCTTTAGAAGACCTGTTAAATTCTGTTAAGGCTTCTCGTGCATCTGAGCAAAAAATCAATGCACAACGCGAAGCTGAATTCACATCAGCACGTGCTGACAAGCAAGCACTGCTGCGCAAAGCTGAAGCTGACCTGAAAGCAGAGCAAGCACGCGGTGATCGTCTGCAGAAACAATTCTCTGATAACGAAGTAACGTTAAACGAGAAAGCTGCTGAATTAGATCAAGCTACAGGTACGCTGGGTGAGATGTTCGGTGTTGTACGTCAGGCGTCTTCTGAAGCGTTTGGTCGTATTGCTACTTCAATCGTTAGCGCACAATACCCAGGTCGTGATGAATTCCTGGCTCGCATGTCAGAAGAATCAAAAGGTCTGCCTAACATCAACGAGCTGGAAGAACTGTGGTTCTCTCTGCAAACTGAAATGACTGAACAGGGTCAGGTTGTTCGATTCTCTGCGGACGTAATCGACCTTGACGGTGGTACAAACACACAAGAAGTTGTTCGTGTTGGTACATTCAACCTGATTGGTGACGAAGGTTACCTGACTTACGACAGCGAAAACAAAGTAATCCAACCACTTGGTCGTCAGCCTGACAGCCACTTAGTTGCTTCTGCTGAAGCGCTGCGTAATGCTACTTCAGGTATCGTTCCTTTCTATGCTGACCCTTCACAAGGCCAAATCCTGGGCCTGTTGAAGCAAAAAGCGACTATGTCTGAGCGTTATCACGCTGGTGGTGTAGTAGGTTACGTTATCACTGGTATGTTGATCTTGGGTCTGTTGATTGGTCTGTATAAATTGATCACTCTGACTCTGGTTGGTGGCAAAATCCGTTCACAGCTTAAAAACCCAGGTTCACCTTCAGAATCTAACCCTCTGGGCCGCATCCTGAAAGTGTATGCTGAGAACAAAGGCACTGACGCTGAAAACATCGAGTTGAAACTGGACGAAGCAATTCTGAAAGAACTGCCACGTATCGAAGCGGGTATCAACATCATTAAAATCTTCTCTGCAATTGCACCGTTACTGGGTCTGTTAGGTACAGTACTTGGTATGATTGCAACCTTCCAAACTATCACACTGTTCGGTACTGGTGACCCACGTATGATGGCAGGAAGTATCTCAATGGCACTTGTAACTACCGCTCAAGGTATTATTGCAGCACTGCCGTTGATCTTAACGCACAGCATTGTTGCTTCTAAGAGCAAGTCAATCGTTCACATCCTGGACGAGCAGACTGCGGGTATCATTGCTGCTCACGCAGAGTCGGAGAAAGCATAATATGGTTTACCTGATTGGATTATGGGAATCGGTCAGGGACTTTATCGCTACCGGCGGTGACGTACTTTACTTCGTTGCTGCCGCGCTCTTTCTCATGTGGGTATTAATGATTGAGCGCTACTGGTTTGTGACAGCAGTGTTTCCAAAAATGAGAAATCAAATTATTCATAATTGGAAAGCACGGTCAGATACCAAGTCTTGGTATGCGCATAGAATCCGTGAAGCGTGGATCTCTGAAGCATCTGATGAACTGAATGCCAGAATGCTGATTATACGTACTTTAGTTGCCATGTGTCCGCTTATCGGTCTGCTTGGTACGGTTACAGGTATGATCAACGTATTCGAAACAATGGCAACGCAGGGCACGAGTAACGCACGTCTTATGGCGGGCGGTATCTCGATGGCAACTATTCCAACTATGGCTGGAATGGTAGCAGCGCTCTCAGGTCTGTTTATCAGTACGCGTATAGAGGCCAAAGTTAAGATCGCGCGGGAAAAGCTAGTCGATAGCCTGCCGTTTGAGTAGAGAGAGAGATTATGGCTCGAAAAGTCAGAACCGAAGAAGAAGATGCTCAGGTTGACATGACGCCCATGTTGGACATCGTGTTCATCATGCTTATCTTCTTTATCGTGACAACGGTTTTCGTAAAAGAAGCCGGTATTGAAGTTAACAAGCCCGATGCGAGCCAAGCGTTCCTACACAAAAATGCCAACGTCTTCATTGCTATTACAGAAGATGGAGATGTGTGGTTGGATAAACGTGAGGTTGCGCTAGACAGCGTAAGGGCAAATTTAGAGCGTCTGCTAACTGAACAGCCAACGGACTATGTTTTTATTCAAGCTGATATAAAAGCAAAGCACGGTGTAGTGGTGAAAGTTATGGACCAGGTTAAAGCTGCAGGCATTGACCGTATTGCGGTAGCAGCGAGGAATTAACATGGGACGATTGATTGCTTCTATTTTAGTAGGTGCAGCGGTTGCATTCGGACTGTTTGTGGTAATGGCGAAGTTGATTGAAAACTCCGCTCGCCCGGCAGACGAAGTACCACCTGCGCCGGTAATTGATATTGTGATGCAAGCTCCGGATGAGGATGTGCAGACGCGTACTCGTGTTCCACCCCCTCCACCGCCGCCGCCTCAACAGCCTCCTAAAATGGAGCCAGTAGAGCCGGAAGATGCGGAGCCGGATGCGGATGGATTTAGTTTGGATATCCCAAATGTTGACACCGGCGGTGTTGGTGTAAACATTGGTGGTGTTGGCGCGATGCAAAGCGATGGTGACGCTACACCAATTGTACGTATCGATCCTAAATATCCTCCGCAAGCTGCACGCGATGGTAAAGAAGGCTGGGTTAAACTACAGTTTACAATCAACGAAGACGGTTCAGTGGGCGATATTGAAGTAATGGATGCTGACCCAAAACGTATTTTCGACCGCGAAGCACGTCGTGCTTTGGCAAAGTGGAAATACAAGCCTAAGATCGTTGACGGCAAACCTGTAAAACAACCTAACATGTTCGTACAACTTGACTTTAAACTGGAGCAATAATGATGATGAAATCAGCAATGTTCAAAAAGTCACTTGTAGCCGTTGCTTTCACACTGGGTGCTGCTGTATCAGCACCTGTTCTGGCGCAGTCTAATCCGCCAGTTGTGTGTCCGGGCTACGAAAAGGGTACAACTAATCTGGTTGGCGAACGCGTCGGTAAGAAAGTACAGAAAGCGTATGAAGCGTATGGCGAAGATCTAGTTGATGAAGCGATTGCCCAGTTAATGGACATCGATGCGTCAGAAGACTTCGACAAAGCTTATGTAAATCGCTTATTGGGTAACATGTTGGCGACTAAAGATGGGCAAGGGCCGAAAGCTCTTGGTTATCTGGCGTCTTCTGTTAACCCCAAAGTACTGAATGATCTTGAACATGCTCAAACGTTAAAGCTGATTGCTGATTTGAGCCTTCAGGAGAAGAAGTACACCGATGCGGTTAAGTATTATCAGGCGTGGTTGGATTTTACCTGTAAGGAAGATCCAGAAGTTTATACACGTATGGCAAACGCATATTACGAGCTTAAGCAGTTCGATAAGCTTATCGCTCCTGCTGACAAAGCCATTGCGTTGTACGAGAAGCCGAATAAGAACCCTTATGTTCTGAAACTGTCATCTTACTATGAGCGTAAGATGTATCCTGAAACGGTTAAGGTTGCAGAAGATATCGTAAACACCTTCCCTGAAGAGGGTAAATGGTGGGTTCAGTTAGGTCAATTCTATTTGATGGTAGAAGATTTTAAGAAGTCTCTGTCAACTTTGGAAATTGCCTACAACAACGGTTTTCTGACTAAGCCAAACCTGATCAAGATGTTATCGCAGTTATACTCTACCAACAACATGCCTTTCAAATCAGCTGAAGTACTGGCTGAAAATGTAAATAAAGGCGTAGTTGAGAAAACCGCAGATAACCTTGCGGCAATTGCGAACAGTTATCACCAGGCAATGGAATACAAGGAAGCAGCAAAGTATTACGAGCAAGCTGCTGAACTGTCTTCTGACCCTGAA
>Ga0209379_10001111_pt1 | contig 18632 bp, 15 predicted proteins | sample tdDd001_FD_187124 | JGI IMG/M metagenome (GOLD analysis project Ga0209379, IMG submission 187124) | Marine sediment microbial communities from the Atlantic coast under amendment with organic carbon and nitrate - tdDd00.1 (SPAdes)... | ecosystem: Environmental > Aquatic > Marine > Coastal >...
TTTATGGTATGGCATTAAACTTGGAAGAAGACAGTGTAGGTACAGTACTTCTTGGAGCGGATCAAGGAATAAAAGAAGGCGACGTTGTTAAGAGATCTGGTCGTGTTGTAGAAGTGCCAGTTGGAGATGCTTTAGTTGGTAGAGTTGTTAACTCTTTAGGACAGCCACTTGATGGTAAAGGTCCAATTAAAACTGATAAATTCAGACCAATAGAAGCCAATGCATCAGGTATTATTGAAAGACAATCAGTTTTCCAACCGTTACAAACTGGTATTAAAGCAATTGACTCTATGATTCCAATTGGAAGAGGCCAAAGAGAGTTAATCATCGGAGATAGAGAGACTGGTAAAACAGCAATCGCTATCGATACTATGATTAACCAAAAGCACGAAAATACAATTTGTATTTATGTTGCTATTGGACAAAAGAAATCAACAGTTGCTCAATTAACAAAAATGTTAGAAGAAAGTGGTGCACTTGATTATTCAATCATTGTTAATGCATCTGCATCAGATCCAGCGCCACTTCAATATATTGCACCATATGCTGGTGTTACAATGGCAGAAGAGTTTATGTATGCTGGTAAAGATGTATTAATCATTTATGATGATTTGTCTAAGCATGCCGTTGCTTATCGTGCCATGTCACTGTTACTGAGAAGACCACCAGGGCGTGAAGCATATCCAGGTGATGTGTTCTATATTCACAGTAGATTATTAGAAAGAGCTGCTAAGTTAAGTGATGCAATGGGTGGTGGATCAATCACTGCACTTCCAATCATTGAAACTCAAGCAGGTGACGTATCAGCTTATATTCCAACAAACGTAATCTCAATCACAGATGGTCAGATTTACCTTGAGGCTGAATTATTTAACTCTGGACAAAGACCTGCAGTAAATGCTGGTATCTCTGTATCAAGAGTTGGTGGTGCTGCTCAAACAAAAGCAATGAAAAAAGTTGCTGGTAAGATCAAGATTGAATTAGCACAGTATCGTGAGCTTGCTGCATTTGCTCAGTTCGGTTCAGAGCTGGATCAAGCAACACAAAACTCATTGATGCATGGTGAAAGATTGATGGAAATCTTAAAGCAAGGTCAAAATGATACAATGACAATGGAACATCAAGTAATCAGTATATATGCTGTAATCAATAAATATCTTATGGATATTCCAGTATCAAATGTTAAGCGTTTTGAAAGTGATTTGATTAGATTCACAGATGAAAATTATCCAAAACTTGCTAGCACAATTCGTGATACGGGTAAACTAGAAAAAGAGACAGTTGATTTACTAGAAGAAGCAATCGCTAAGTTTAAAGAAAACTTTGAGATCCGTGATTAATGGACGGAGGTAAAGATGGCAGGTATGGGAACACGCGATATAAAGCGTAAAATAAAAAGTGTTAACAACACCAAGCAAATTACCAAAGCGATGGAACTTGTATCGACTGCCAAGTTGAAACGTGCGAAAGATAGAATGAACTTAACTAAACCGTATTTTGAAACTGTTTTAGAAGCGGTTCACAGTATCATTGAAAGTGAAAAAAGCTTAAAACATGATTTTGTTACGAAACGTGAAGTCAGAAATACTCTGTATATTGTTATTACAGGAGATAGAGGACTTTGTGGTGGTTACAATATCAATGCTATGAAAGCTGTCGCTAATGATGTTAAAGATAAGGAACATTCATTAATCGTTACAATTGGTCGTAAAGCCGGTAGTTATTTTAGATCAAATGGTTATAACGTTTATGAATCTTTTGAGGGTATTTCAGAAAAACCTGATTATATGGACGCTCAAGCAATTGGACGTTTGGCATTAACTCTTTATAAACAAGAGAAAGTAGATGAAATCAAATTTGTTTACTCTAAATTTATTTCAACAATCAGTCAAGAACCTGAGATACTAAAGTTATTACCTGTAGAAAGTCGTGAAGCTGAAGTGGTAGAAGATGATGATGGTAGTGATTATGAATTCATTACGTACGAACCTTCTCCAGAAGAAGTGTTAAGTTTTATCATACCTAAGTATGTTGCAAGTACCATTTATGGTGGCTTGATTGAATCTGCGGCTGCTGAACAGGCTGCAAGACGTGTAGCTATGGAAAGTGCAAGTAACAATGCAGAGGAATTAATAGATGATTTAACTTTATCATTTAACCAGGCAAGACAAGCTGCTATCACACAAGAGATTACAGAAATCGTTGGTGGTGCAGAAGCGCTTAAATAATATTGGAAGGATGTGTTTAAATGTCACAAGCTGTAGGTAAAATTGTACAAGTAATCGGACCAGTACTTGATATTCAGTTCGATGCAAGTTCATTACCTAACATCCTAGATGCCGTTGAAATACTAGATGGCGACAGAAGAATTGTTGCAGAGGTTGCTCAACATGTTGGAGATACAACAGTTAGAGCTATTGCAATGAGTTCGACAGACGGATTAGTTAGAGGTATGGACTGTACCGCCTTAGGACAACCGATTTCTGTACCAGTAGGACCTAAAACTCTGGGCAGATTAATCAATGTATTAGGTGAAACAGTAGATAATAAAGGTGAAATTGACTCAGAAAAGTGGTCAATACATAGAGAATCACCAACTTTTGAAGAGCAAGAAACATCTACAGAGATTTTTGAAACAGGAATCAAAGTAGTTGACTTAATTGCACCATATTCAAAAGGTGGTAAGATTGGTTTATTCGGTGGTGCCGGTGTAGGTAAAACTGTATTAATCCAGGAGTTAATCAACAACATTGCAAAAGAGCATGGTGGTTTATCAGTGTTCGCAGGTGTTGGTGAGAGAACAAGAGAAGGTAATGACCTGTACCATGAAATGATTGAATCTGGTGTTATTGATAAAACAACACTGGTATTTGGTCAAATGAATGAGCCACCAGGAGCAAGAATGCGAGTGGCGTTAACTGGTCTTACAATGGCAGAGTACTTTAGAGATGCTGAAGGAAGAGACGTTCTTTTATTCATCGATAATATCTTTAGATTTACTCAAGCAGGTTCTGAGGTATCGGCGCTATTAGGTCGTATGCCATCTGCAGTTGGTTACCAACCAACACTTGCAACAGATATGGGTATGTTACAAGAGAGAATCACGTCAACGAAGAAGGGTTCAATTACATCGGTACAAGCGATTTACGTACCTGCCGATGACCTTACTGACCCGGCTCCAGCGACTACATTCGCCCATCTTGATGCAAAGACAGTACTTAACAGAAAAATCTCAGAAAAGGGTATTTATCCTGCAGTGGATCCGCTTGATTCAAGTTCTAGAATCCTAACACCGGATGTTGTTGGTCAAGAACATTATGAAGTGGCTCGTGCAACTCAAGAGATTCTTCAAAGATATAAAGAACTTCAAGACATTATTGCTATCTTAGGTATGGATGAATTATCTGATGAGGATAAGAAAGTTGTATCTAGAGCAAGAAGAATTGAAAGATTCCTATCACAACCTTTCCACGTTGCTGAGCAGTTTACTGGTACAGCGGGTAGTTATGTGCCAATTAAAGAAACGATTCGTGGATTCAAAGAAATCTTAGAAGGTCTGCATGATGATGTACCGGAGCAAGCATTTCTATTAGTAGGTACTATTGAAGATGCTTTAGCTAAAGCAAAAACATTATAGTATCTATTAGGAGGTGTGATAATGAGTGCTAAATATTCACTAGAGATTGTTACACCGGATAAGAACTTCTTTGAAGGTGAAGTAGAAATGGCAATCGTTAGAACGACAGAAGGTGACATCGGAATTTTAAACAATCATGAACCAGTTGTAGCACCAGTTTCAGTTGGTGCCATAAGGTTGAAAATTGATGGTGAGTTTAGAGATGCTGCATGCGCAGGCGGATTCTTGACTGTGAGTTCAGAACAGGTTATTGTAATTACTGATGCTGCAGAATGGGCAGATGAAATAGATGTTGATAGAGCAAAATCAGCTGCTGATCGTGCTGCAAAGCGTTTAGAAGAAAGTTATGATGAACTAGATGTACTTCGTGCAAAAGTTTCTATGGAACGTGCAATGAACCGTATCAGACTTTCTGGAAAGTCGATGGATCATTCAAATTTATAAAATAAACACCCAAGTTGACTTGGGTGTTTTTTTATATCAAAACACTACAAAAACTGTAGAGAAACACTTATCTTTTGCTTGTCTTTGTACTATAATAGAAATAATGAAACTAAAATGTGTATAGATGAGTTTAGGAGTGTGATATTGTGAAAGGAACAGTAGTATCAACATGGGTGAAGACTTGTAGAAAGCTTTATGGCGAATCGAAGGTTACTTCATCTTTAGATCATGCAGGTTTACCTTCTAGTGGTGCATTTTCACCACTCGTAGATGTAGCAGACGAAAAAGTATTTAATTTTGTAAAATCAATGGCAAAAGAAACCAACGAATCATATGACTCGGTATGGAATAAGATTGGAATTGATAACATACTGACCTTTAGTTCTGATTATCCTGCATTCTTTAGACACAAACATGTATTTCATTTCCTAAACGCGATGAATGATGTACATCAAATTGTCAGAAAAAGATTTTCAGGAGCAAACCCTCCTGGATTGGATATGGTCCCAATGAAAGGTAATAAAGCAAGATTTACGTATAGATCTAAAAGAGGCATGTTTCCGTATTTCTTAGGGTTGATGGAAGGTGTGCAAAATCATTTCAATGAAAAAGTTGAAGTGAAAGAACTGAGTAGAACAAGTGATACTTTAGAACTTGAACTTACTTTTGGTTATGAGACTGAAATTATTAAGAATTATAGGCTCAATAGATTTTTAACCTTTGGCTTTATTAAAAGCACCAGCATGAAGATTGCCTTATCTTCAGGTTTATTAACATTGATTCCAATGTTACCACTGAGTTTGATGTTAGACTCTTTAGATGTGACAACAGCCTTGATTACTGCTTGTGTTAGTGCTGTGTCGACGTATGTGTTGGCAAAGTTAATACATAGACCGATTTCTTATATTTTCTCTGAGTTAGATGAATTTTTGAAACATGATTACAGTCGGAAAATAACTGTGAAAACAGGCGATGTTTATGAATTGATGTTTGAAAAAATTAATGATTACAGAAAATCCAATGCGAAGAACTTTGTAGGGTTTAATAATATGTCTGATGAGATGAACACTTTCAGTGATGGATTAGGTGATATATCAAATAATATGTCAGTTACATCGGATGAGATTGCTGATGTTGTAGAACAACTTGCAGAAGCTGCAACCAATCAAGCTCACGAAACAGAGTCTTCTATTCATACTCTAAGTGAAAATATAGAAGAAGTTAAAGTCATAGCAGAAGAAGAAAACAACAATAAAGATTTACTTGAAGCATCTGTTGAGAAAATTGAAGTGAGTTTTTCTAATGTAGAAAAAACAGCAAAAGAGATTTCTGTGATTTTAGATAAATTTGAAGTGGTTAAAGAAAATGGTATCAGCTTAAAATCAAGCGCTCAAAATATTACTGATATTGTTTCGCTGGTATCAAGTATTTCAGAACAAACCAATCTATTAGCACTTAATGCTTCTATTGAGGCGGCAAGAGCGGGAGATGCAGGAAGAGGTTTTGCTGTCGTTGCTGAAGAAGTTAGAAAACTATCAGAAGAAACCAGTAGAGCTGTTAATCAGATCAATGATAGTTTATCTCAGTTTGTAACTGAAATAGAAGGGCTGGTTGAAGATGTAGACAAACAGTATAATGTTCTTGATAACGAAAATAAACTCCTATCAAATGCCGTCGAGGAATCTTCAGAAGCAAAAGTGACAATAAAAGAAGTGGCAAACGTTATGGTTCAAACTTCCAGTAAACTTATGAATGAGACGGATAAAATTTCAAGCGTCTTTACGAATATGGAATCACTCGCTGCGATCGCCGAAGAAAATTCAGCTTCAGCGGAACAAGTTAGTGCCAATGTAAGTATTTATACAGATCAAATTAAAGATCTAAGTACAAATATTTCAGAATTTAAAACATTAACCAATGAATTCAGTAAAGAATTGGAACTTTATAAATTTTAATCACTGAGAAACCCTAAAAAGGGTTTCTTTTTATATTTGTGAAACAACATTTTTTCCTTGTATTGAATACCTATATGAATTAGTATATAATTGTATGTTGTATACAATAAAAAGGATAGATAGGAGGACTCCAATTGGATAAATTGGTTGTGCGTAAAAGTGGCCCATTAAAGGGTGAAGTGGTAATTAGCGGTGCAAAAAATTCGGTTTTAAAATTGATGGCAGCATCTATTCTAGCAGAAGATGTTTGCGTAATAGAAAATGTTCCTAACTTACAAGATGTTCGAGTTATGGCTGATATATTGATAGCCTTAGGTATGAAAGTAGAATGGACAAAAAGAAATGAATTAACAATCACTCCAGCTGAAGAACTATTAACAGAACCTCCTTATGACTTAGTTCAAAAGATGAGAGCATCTATCGTTACGATGGGTCCTTTACTTGCTAAGGCTGGCAAAGCGAGATTGGCTCAACCGGGTGGTTGTGCAATCGGTGAAAGAAAAATTGATTTACATTTAAAAGGATTTGCAGCATTAGGTGTTGAAATAAAACAAACACATGGTTGTGTTGAAGGTATTGCAGATAAATTAGTAGGTAGTACAATTTATCTAGACTTCCCAAGTGTTGGTGCAACAGAGAACATAATGATGGCAGCAGTGTTAGCTGAAGGTGTAACTATCATTGAAAATCCAGCTAAAGAACCAGAATTAACGGACTTGGCGAACTTCTTAAACAAACTAGGTGCTAATGTAAAAGGTGCTGGTACAGATACAATTAGAATCAAAGGTGTGGAAAGATTAGGTGGAGCTGTACATTCGGTATTACCAGATCGTATTGAAGCAGGAACATATATGGTTGCAGCTGCAGTAGCAGGTGGTGATGTGATGGTAAGAAACGTTATGCCGAATCACTTGAAAGCAATTGTTGCCAAACTTCAAGAAAGTGGTGCTGATGTAGAAGTATTAGATGAAGATATTCATGTTAAATCAACAGGTAAGTTGACTTCAATAGATATCAAAACATTACCGTTCCCAGGTTTCCCAACAGATATGCAAGCACAGTTTATGGCATTAATCTCAGTTGCTGAGGGTGTTGGTACAATCACTGAAACTATTTTTGAAAATAGATTTATGCATGCAACAGAATTCTCGTTAATGGGTGCTGATATAAAAGTCGAAGGCCATAGTGCAATTGTTCAAGGTGGTTCAAGTCTTGAAGGTGCTAATGTAAAAGCAACTGACTTAAGAGCAGGGGCGGCACTAGTTATTGCAGCACTTGTTGCAGATGGACCAACGACAATTCACAATATCTATCATATTGATAGAGGATATGATCTATTTGAAGAAAAGTTAACAGGACTTGGAGTAGATATTACAAGAGTATCAGGTTAAATTTTGATTTAAGGTGTTTAATAACACCTTTTATTTTTTTTTGAAATACTGTTTAGGAAGTAAAAACAAATATTCATTTATAATAAACGTATAAAAAGGGAATGATTGTCTCTATATTCGAAAAAGTTGGATATTATTTGAGTATAAAAGGATAAAACATCTTGAAAGGTGCATATTATCTTAAAAAAACAGAAAAATACTTTCCTTCAGCCCGTGTTATATTGTACAATAAGAAGGTAAGATTTAATATTTAACGAATTGTGATGGTTTTTTATACATTTTAGATAATAATAGATAATTAAGGAGTTTATAATGTTAGGATTAGGGGCTGAAATTGGTATCGATTTAGGTACGGCTAGTGTATTAGTATATATAAAAGGAAAAGGCATTGTTTTACAAGAACCTTCAGTTGTTGCTATCGATCGTAATACAGATAAAGTATTGGCTGTTGGATCAGAAGCAAGAAGAATGCTTGGAAGAACACCTGGTAACATTGTTGCTATCAGACCACTAAAAGATGGCGTTATTTCAGATTATGAAGTAACTGAACGTATGTTAAGATATTTTATCAATAAAACATGTGGAAAAAGAAGATTTTTCAGACCTAAAACAATTGTCTGTGTACCGAGTGGTGTAACAGAAGTTGAAAAAAGAGCTGTACTAGAAGCAACTGTAGATGCAGGTGGTGGTAGAACATTCTTAATTGAAGAGCCTATTGCAGCAGCTATTGGTGCTGAACTGGATATTACAAAGCCGGATGGTAATATGATCATCGATATCGGTGGTGGTACAACAGATATTGCTGTTATATCATTAGGTGGTATTGTTGTGAGTAAATCAATAAAAGTAGCAGGCGATAAATTTGATGAATCAATTATCAAATATATGAGAAAAGCACATAATCTTCTGATTGGTGAAAGAACTGCAGAAGAATTAAAAATAAATATTGGAACAGCTTCACCTCGTGGCAAGTCTATTAAAATGGATTGTAGAGGTCGTGACTTGATTACTGGTTTACCCAAAAATATTACAGTAACGAGTGATGAAATGTTAGATGCATTAAAAGAACCTGTTAATTCAGTTTGTGATGCGGTACATGCTGTACTTGAAAAAACACCACCTGAATTAGCATCTGATATCAGTTCAAGAGGTATTGTCATGACTGGTGGCGGAGCACTTCTTCACGGTTTGAATAAACTGATTGAAAAACGTATGGGTATTCCAACTTATATAGCTGAAGATGCCGTTTCATGTGTTGCAAAAGGTACTGGTTTATCACTAGAACACTTTGATATATTAGAGCAAACGACAATGCAACCAGGCAGAAGAACATCAAAAAGAAATAGATACTAAAAGTAATGCAGTTTATCTTTGATAAATTGCTTTTTTTTTTACTTTTTTGTTAAGGAAAGTAGTGGTATGAGCCGATACTATTTATAGAATTATGAAATGCTTGAAAGTTGTGTTTATAATTTGTGTTTATAGGAGGCACATATGCTTAGAGGATTATATACTGCTGGTTCAGCAATGACAGCAAATGCAAGACGAATAGATGTTGTAAGTAATAACTTAGCGAATATTGATACCGTTGCATTTAAAAAAGATGAAGTTCTAACAGAATCATTTGAAGAAGTATTGTTAACTAAACGAAACGGTAACCATTATACCAATACTTATTCCAATAAGGATTTTTCTTTTTCTGAGTACAATGGTAGATTTACATTAAATGCTCCTAATGCATTTTTGAAGCTAGATGGCAAGTCAACATTAAATTATAGTCACTCAGCAGAAGTAGCTGTCGATTCAGAAGGTTACTTAAGTACTTTCTACAAAGATGGTAACGGAGATTTATATCCGACTAAAGTGAATCGCATTTATGGTCAGGATGGATATATCAAGGTAGATGATAAAGAACTTAGTTTTGATGATCAAGGTAATGTTTTATTAGATGGTGAAATAGCAGATAATATTATATTCAAGCCAGCAGCCAATGTCATTGGTACTATGGGGCATGGTATTAGAGTAGAACGAACAGAAACATTGTTTGAACAAGGACAACTTGAAAGAACAGATTATCAATATGATATCGCAATTGATGGTAAAGGGTTCTTTGAAGTAGAAACAACATTCGGAACAACTTATTCAAGAGATGGTAGATTTAAACTCAATCAATTCAATGAATTAGTTACTTCAGAAGGATTTAATGTAGTTGGATTAAATGGACCGATTGTTATAGAGGGTGAAAACTTCCAAGTCAATCAATTTGGTGAAGTCCTTGTTGATGGCGTTACAATAGATAAACTGAAGTTAATGAATATTGAAAATACATATGATTTGGAAAAATACGGTGCTGGTTACTTCAAATTTGAAGAAGGTAAAGAACCTGTTGAAGGTGAATTTACAGCAGCTGTAAGACAAGGTTATATTGAGAAATCAAATGCAAACAACTTAGAAGAAATGATTACATTAATGGAACTGTATAGAAGTTATGAATCAAATCAAAGAATGGTAACAGCATATGATTCTACACTTGATAAGGCTGTTAATCAAATCGGAAGACTATAGATAAGGATGTGTTAAAATGAGAGCGTTATATTCAGCAGCACAAGGTATGAAAGCACAACAATTGAATTTGGACACCATTTCAAACAACTTGTCTAATGTTAATACAACAGGATTTAAAAAGACAAGAGTAGAATTTAAAGATTTATTATATGAGCAAATCAAACGATCAAACTTTGCTAACGATGAAGGTCGTCCAACAGCGATGGAAGTTGGTAATGGTGTGGCTTTAAGTGCAACACTAAGATCTTTTGAAGGTGGTAGTTTTACACAAACTTCAAATTCATATGATTTAGCAATTGACGGAGATGGCTTCTTTAAGATTAGTGATGAAAACGATAATATTTTCTATACAAGAGATGGTAGTTTTAAAACGAGTGTTACATCTAATGGTACTAAATTGGTAACCAGTGAAGGTTATTTTGTACAAGGTGAAAGTGGCGATATTCTTTTAGGTGAAGATGTTGCTGAAACATCGATTTCTAAAGATGGTGAAGTCATGGTTAAAAGAATTGATGGCACAGAAGAGTCGATTGGTATTATTCAACTGATGAAGTTTTCTAATCCGGCAGGTTTAGAATCAAAAGGTGGTAACTTATTTGCTGAAACTTCAGCCTCTGGAGCTGCAACATCACCAGCGGATGGTTCAGCTGGTAGTGTACTTCAAGGTATGTTAGAAACTTCAAATGTACAAGTTGTTGAAGAGATGATCAACTTGATTACAGCACAAAGAGCATATGAAATGAGTTCTAAGGTTATTCAAACAGCAGATCAGATGTCTGAACTAGCAAACAATCTTAAGAGATAGGTGATATAAATGAAAATAGATAATATTACAGCAACGGCTCAAGTTCAACAAGCAACTCAACAAGAAAATGTATCTCAAACTGGATTTGATAAAATATTAGAAGAAGCAAAAAAATCAGGAGATACATCTGAACTTCGAAAAGCAACAGATGAACTGGAAGCTATTTTTATTAATATGATGATGAAATCTATGAGAAGTACCATTACTGAAACAGATGGTATTTTCAAAAAGAGTGAATCTGAAAAAATGTTCCAAGAGATGTTGGATGAAGAATATGCAAACAGCATGGCTGCATCTGGTGGTATTGGTATCAGTGATATGATCTTCAAACAATTTGAACAATCTATGGCTAGCGAAGATGATCAACCAGCTTCGACATTTGAGATGAAAGGTTAATCTTAAAAGTTAGAATATAATAACCATATATAAATAATTTATAAGAAAGTGTCGATGACACTTTCTTTGTTTTGCAATAGGTTGAAGCTGTTTTGAAAGAATAGTTTTAGGTGAAACAATTGACCCGTGAGAAAAATACTTATATAATAATAAGGATAAAATAACATCATTGTTTGAGATGTAAGGATAAGTATCGGAGGTCGAATGTTAACCAATCAAGAGATTCAAAAAATTATTCCACATAGATATCCATTTTTATTAGTTGATAAAGTTATTGAGATGGAAGTTGGAAAAAGTGCTGTTGGTATTAAGAATGTTACGTTTAATGAACCATTTTTCCAAGGTCATTTTCCTGGACAACCTATTATGCCAGGTGTACTCATTGTAGAAGCACTTGCACAAGTTGGTGCAATAGCACTTCTATCATCAGATGAGTTCAAAGGAAAATTAGCATTATTTGCAGGTATTGATGGTGTTAGATTTAAGAAACAAGTTGTACCTGGTGATGTACTTAAATTAGAAGTAGAAATTATTTCTGTAAGAAGAGGTATCGGAAAAGGTACTGCAGTTGCAACCGTAGATGGTAAAGTCGCTTGTAAAGGTGAAATCATGTTTGGTGTTGTAGATAAAGAATAATGTAAACACATCTTCGGATGTGTTTTTATCGTTTTTGTTAAAAGGATAAGGTTTTCCTATGTCATTTCATACAAAAAACGGTTTGAAAGCTTTTACAAATGAATTGAATTTGGTAGACTAATATGTAATGTATAACTGTTATTTTTTCTTATTGTTGGATATAATCATAACAGGAGGCGTTTATGAAATATGCAGTAGCATTAGAAGGTGGTGGCTCTAAAGGAGCATACCATGCAGGTGCTTTAAGAGCCCTAAGAGAATTGAATATTGAAATAGAAGCTGTTACAGGTACTTCAATTGGTTCTATTAATGGTGCTTATTATATTCAAGACGGTGATCAAAAGCTGACAGAGTTTTGGAATAATATTAAACCGGAGCAATTAATACCAGATCATTTGGAGATTTTTAAAAACTCATTGATCACATGGGAAGTTGATGATTATAGAGCGCTTCTTAAAGAAATTAGAATAACGATACATGAACGGGGTCTAGATCTATCGAATTATAAAAAGACTCTGTATGATTTTATTGATGAAGAAAAGGTGCGAGCATCAACCATTGATTTTGGTTTGGTGACCTACTCTTTAACCGATATGAAACCAGTAGAAGTGATGATTAAAGATATCCCTGAGGGGAAATTAATAGAATTTTTAATTGCCTCTTCTTATTTGCCTGGATTTAAGAGAGAAAAGCTAAGTGGTAAAAGTTTCATTGATGGTGCTTTTCATGATAACTTGCCAGTGAATCTGTTGATTGATAATGGATATAAAAAAATAATAGCGATCGAATTATTAGGCATAGGTCTTAAACAAAAGGTTAAAGATAAAACAGCAGAGGTTATTTATATTGTACCCTCTGATGATCTTGGGAAAGTATTGGATTTTCGAAAAGATGTAAATAAGAGTAATATACTGATGGGTTATTATGATACATTAAAGCTTTTTAAATATTATTATGGCAACTGGTATTATCTTAAAGACATCTGGTCACCTGAAGAAGCATTTGAGTTCTTTGATGGTTTATCAAAAGACGAAATTGATGGTTTGGCTGAAATTTTAAATATAAAGAGAATACCACATAAGAGATGTTTATTTGAACGAATCATTCCCAAATTAATGGAATTAATTGATATTCCAGAAGTTGCTGATTACAATATGGTATTATTGTATATATTAGAATATGTGGCTAAACTTTTATCTATAAACAGATATCAATTAATTACAATGGAAGAGTTGATCAAGTTGATAACAAATCACTTATTACATTTTAAAAACGAACATCGAGATTGGAACGAATCAATCATAAAACTATTGAAATCTACAGGACTATATACACAGACCTTTAAAGATCAAGTTATTATAGGGTGTGTAGGACTAATTACGGCAGGTAATAAACAAGGAGGCAGAAATGGATTATAAATCACGTTATGAAGCTTGGTTAAACAATGATTACTTCAGTGCGGAGTTCAGAGAAGAGTTGAGAGCACTTGAAGGAAATGAGAAAGAAATTGAAGAAAGATTCTATAAAGACATGGAATTCGGTACAGGTGGTATGCGTGGTATTATCGGTGCTGGTACCAATAGAATGAATGAATATGTTATTAGAAAAGCAAGTCAAGGATTTGCTAACTTTGCAAAAGAAAGATATGAAAACAATTCTATTGTGATTGCTTATGACTGTCGTCATAAATCACCAGAATTTGCCCTTGAAACGGCACTCGTTTTTGCTGGTAATGGTATCAAAGCTTATTTGTTTAAATCACTTCATTCAACGCCGGAATTATCATATGCAGTAAGAGAATTAAAGGCTTCAGTTGGTGTTGTTGTAACAGCAAGTCATAATCCACCAGCATACAATGGATTTAAAGTATATGGTGATGACGGATGTCAATTACTACCGATTGATGCGGACAAAGTAGTAGAAGAAGTAAATAAAATTGAAAGTTTCGATGATGTAAAATATATCTCAAAAGAAGAAGCTATAGAAAAAGGTCTTTTGGTTTATTTAGATGAAGTACAAGATAACAAATATTTTGATATGGTAGAATCAGTTGCAATTGATTCTGATATTATTGCTGAAGTGGATGACTTAAAAATAGTCTATACAGCACTTCATGGTACGGGTGCAGTACCGATTCAGGAAATTATGAAAAGACGTGGCTTAAAGCATTTCTATCCAGTAGAAGAGCAAATGATTCCAGATGCAGACTTTTCAACTTTAAAATCACCAAATCCTGAAGACGTAAGTGCTTTTGAATATGGTATTAAGTTAGCAAAAGAAAAAGATGCTGATGTGGTTATCGCTACAGATCCTGATTGTGATAGAGTTGGTTTAGTCATTAAAACAAAAAATGGTTATGAAGCACTTAATGGTAATCAAACTGGGGTTCTTTTAGTTGATTATATACTGGGCAATATCAAAGAGATGCCTGAAAATCCTTTACTTGTAAATACGATTGTAACATCTGGAATGGCTGAAAAGGTTATTAAGAGTTATGGTGCGGAGTTAGAAAGTACATTAACTGGATTTAAATTCATCGGTGAGAAAATCAAACAATATGAAGACGGTTCGAAGAACTTCTTATTTGGATATGAAGAGAGTTATGGTTATTTAGCTGGGACTCATGTAAGAGATAAAGATGCTGTTATCGCAACGATGCTGGTTGTGGAAATGGTGGCAACGTATAAAAAACAAGGCTTAACACTTGTTGATGTACTTGAAAAGCTTTATGAAAAAGTGGGTTACTATCAAGAAAGTTTGACTTCTATTGTATTAGAAGGTAAAGAAGGTCTTGAGAAAATCAAACGAATCATGTCATCGTTAAGAACGAATCCGATCAAAACTGTAACAGGTTTAGAAGTAAGTGCTGTTATGGATTGTTTAGATCAAACGATTACTGATGCAAACGGTAAAAGAGATAATGATTTGCCATCATCTAATGTTTTGAAGTATTACTTAGAAGACGGATCATGGTTTGCAGCAAGACCATCAGGTACAGAGCCTAAACTAAAAATCTACTTCTCGGTAGCAGATGAGACTAGAGACGCATGTTTGGATAAACTTTCAAAAGTCGAAAAAGAGATATTGGAAATAGTACATTCAGTAGCATAATAATGACCCAGCCTTCTGGCTGGGTTTCCTATTTCAAAAGATTGTGTTACAATGTTTCTGACCAGAAAGGACGACTATGCCCAATTTAATACATTTAAAAGATTATTCCGATCAATACAAAGTTAATACAACAGATTATCCATTTATCAAGGCAGAAGCAACACAATCTAGATTGATGGGTGTTGTAGGGGTTAAACTTCACTTTGAAGGATTGATGCTCTACTGTCATTTAGACTTTGAGGAGTATGGATTTGATCGTTTTGAATCAATAGAAAAACCGAATGAAGTAGAAGATATGATGATAACAGAAAGCATCATGGGTGGCTTAGGTGCTGATATCATTAACGTTACATTTGAAGAAGCAACGGCGCTTATTTATCAAGCGATTGATATTGGTGCTATTTATGGTTATGAAGTACCACTTGAATTCTTCGAATATGAGTACTTATTAGAAGACAACATGGAAACTTTATCAAAAGAGAGTTATGAGAAACTCTGCCAACCGATAGAAACACATGAAAGTTTAATCAATTACTTCTTAATGAGAACAGCAGGTCTTGATCATAGTTTTAGGAAATGCATGTTACAAGAAGGAGATTTTGATTTTGAGTTTTTAGATGAACCAACAGTCCTTCTTAAAAATGAAGTGATTGATTATATGGATCATTATATATGTCAGTCTATAATAGACTACTATGATGCTTATAAAATGATTGTGACGAGAATCAAAGTAGAAAACAATAAAGTAACAACCTGTGAGTTGATAGAAGAATTGGTGATGTCACCCAAAGAAGCATCATTTCAACTGAATAAAAATGAATATATTATGATGTTTTATGTGCCGTCAGCTAAGGGATTCAAATTAGAGTTTGAACCCTCTGATGCATCAATGATGAGAAACTTATATGAATCAGGTACTTTGTATACTGCTTTTAATAAAGACAATCACCATGTTGATGATAAATGTTATTACTTAAATGGCGATGTCTATGCAAGTTATTTTGTAACCGATGGGAATCAGATTGTTGTTTCTTGTTTTGATCATGATAACTTAGTAGAAATTCAGAATAGATTTAAAGAAGCGTACCATTTAGAAATGATGGCTGAATTAGAAGCTGAAAATCCAATCTTGTATCGATTTGTATCTAGTGGATTTAAAGACTTTTTTGACTTTTTAGGAGAATGATATGGATCCGAATAAAATTATCTCGTTATTTTTATTGATTATGATAGGCTACATGGCTAAGAAGGCCAGATTTGTTTCGAGTGATATCAAAGGTCATATCAGTAATCTTGTTCTAAATATCACACTGCCGCTTTATATCTTTACAGCAATGCAGTTTGAATTTTCAACAGATGTATTAAAAGAAACCGGCACATTGGTCTTGGTATCATTTCTATTTTATGCAGGGGTAACATTGTTATCATATCTGTATGCAAAGTTATTTAAGCTAAAGGATACTAAAAAAGATGTGTTCCAATATGTAATTATCTTTTCTAATGTTGGCTACATGGGTTATCCCATTATGTTTGAGCTGGCAGGAGAAAAGGGAATGTTCTATGCAGCGATTTATAATCTAAGTTTTAATGTACTCACATGGACATTAGGTGTGTATATTATGTCTAGACATAAAAATAGTATGGAAAAACAAACCTTAGGAGAAAAGTTAGTACATGTTTTGAATCCAAGTTTGTTTGCCGTGATATTAGGATTTACATGTTTTGTTCTATCAATTAGAATACCTGAACTGTTTATGACTACTTTTAAAAGTATTGGTCAGACAACAACACCATTATCTATGATGTTCATTGGAATTATTCTAGCAGAAATTAAAGCAAAAGACATTGTTAGTGATATATCTGTTTTTATTGTTGCTGGAATTAGATTATTAGTGATTCCAATGTTGGTCTTTTTAATACTAAAAGCCGTCGGTTTAGATGGATTGTTGTTAACAATCCCAGTGGTATTATCAGCTATGCCAGCGGCAGCCAATACAGCGGTTGTCGCCTCACGATATGAAAATGACTATCAACTGGCATCAAAACTCATATTTGTCACAACTTTACTATCAATTGGCACAATTCCGATTATCCTAAAAATAATTGGGTAAAAAATACTTGCAAAGTTAATTTGAATGTGATATATTAAAGACCGAATTGAATAACCTATTAAGAGTGACTGAGGGACTAGGCCCGATGACGTCCGGCAACCGGTATTACGCGGTGCTAATTCCTACAGAGTAATCTGAAAGATAGGCCTTTTATTAACCTTTTCTTTGAGAGAGGGTTTTTTTAATTTAAACTAATCTAGTGAAGATTACCATATATAAGAAGGAGGAACCATGAGAAGATTATTTACATCTGAATCAGTTACAGAAGGTCACCCAGATAAAATGTGCGACCAAATCTCAGATTCAATCTTAGATGCTATTTTTGCACAAGATCCAAATGCGAGAGTTGCATGTGAAACATCTATAACAACAGGCCTTGTATTAATCGCAGGTGAAATCAGTACAAACTGTTACGTAGACATTCAAAAAACAGTAAGAAATACAGTTAGAGAAATCGGTTACGACAGAGCTAAGTTTGGCTTTGATGCTGATACATGTGGTGTATTAGTAGCTCTTGATGAACAATCAAGAGATATTGCAATGGGTGTTGATGAGTCACTTGAATCACGTGAAGGTACAGATCATGAGTTAGCGACTGGTGCTGGAGATCAAGGTATCATGTTCGGTTTTGCATGTAATGAAACTGAAGAATTAATGCCTTTACCAATCGCCTTATCACACAAACTAGCAAAAAGATTATCTGATGTTAGAAAAGATGGGACTTTAAAATACTTAAGACCAGATGGAAAAACTCAAGTAACAGTAGAATATGTAGATGGAAAGCCATCTAGAATTGATACAATTGTTATCTCAACTCAACATGCACCTGAAGCAACTAGAGAACAAATCCAAGCAGATTTAATCAAACATGTTGTTGAGCCAATCGTTGATAGCAATCTTTTAGATGCTGAGACTAAATACTTAATCAACCCTACAGGTAGATTTGTAATTGGTGGACCACACGGAGATGCTGGTTTAACTGGTAGAAAAATTATCGTAGATACTTACGGTGGATACTCTCGCCACGGTGGGGGAGCATTCTCAGGAAAAGATCCTACAAAAGTAGACAGATCTGCTGCTTATGCTGCTAGATATGTTGCAAAGAATGTTGTAGCTGCTGGACTTGCTGACAAGTGTGAATTAGAGCTTGCTTATGCAATCGGTGTTGCACATCCAGTATCATTATTCGTAGAAACATTTGGTACAGGAAAGATTGCTGATGAGAAGATTCAAGAGCTTATCTTAAAGCACTTTGATTTAAGACCAGCTGCAATCATCAGAGATTTAGATTTAAGAAGACCTATCTACAAACAAACAGCTGCTTACGGTCACTTTGGTAGAACTGATATTGATTTACCATGGGAAAAGACTGACAAAGCTGACATCTTAAGAAAAGAATCAGGTTTATAATATTTAACCTCCTAGCAATAGGAGGTTATTTTTGTTATTATACTCTTTTTTTTTTTATTCTAGAAACAACAAAAGTTGTGATTGTATAAAAAATAAAAGTGGAGGAGTGTGTTGCCAGCTGTGTTCTTGCCGGTGTTCCGTTCTATGGTTAAGAGATTTTTGTTATAATAT
>Ga0209379_10001113_pt1 | contig 18600 bp, 16 predicted proteins | sample tdDd001_FD_187124 | JGI IMG/M metagenome (GOLD analysis project Ga0209379, IMG submission 187124) | Marine sediment microbial communities from the Atlantic coast under amendment with organic carbon and nitrate - tdDd00.1 (SPAdes)... | ecosystem: Environmental > Aquatic > Marine > Coastal >...
AACTGGAACGAGTTTTAGATAAAGCACTTTTAGAAGACGAATATGACTTTGATGTACTTCGAGGAGAAATCAGCTCCATATACGATGAACTCTCTGAAATTAGAGATAGAATTCAAATATTGGAAGCGGAGAAATCTTCTTTAGAGGAAATGAATATAATAGAGGGCATCTATGAGGAAATTGACTTTAATAAGTTATTTAACTTAAACTTTTTTAATGTTAAGTTTGGAACGTTATCCAAAGAAAATATGGAAAGACTGACCAAGAACTATGACAATATCTATGCTGCAATATTACATATTGGTCGTAAAGGTTCTAATGAAATTTATATTGTTGTTTCCTTAAAGGAATTAGAATTGGAAACAGATAGAATTTTAAGATCTGTCTACTTTGAAGAAATAAAATTACTCGAGGAGTATTTGGATACACCTGCTCATATGATTGAAAAAATTGAACATCGTATGATGTTTATCGATCAAGAGTTAGAAGGGCTTCATTTAGAAGCCAAACATTATGATGAGAAGTATGGTCATCGTCTGATGGTCTGTTATTCTCAATTGATGTTAGAACTTAAAATTGAACAAATGAAGAAACAATTGGCAGTTACCAATAACTATGTGTATATCACAGGTTGGGTATCTGAAAGTGATTGTATGGAAATGGAATCCCATTTCAATCATTATGGTGCAAAAATAGTATTTGCTACAAGAGATGTAACAGATGTCAGTCATAAGATAAAACCACCGACAAAACTGAAAAACAATTGGTTGTTTAAACCATTTGAGATGTTGGTGCATATGTACGGCACACCATCGTATAGTGAACTTGATCCGACAGCGTTTGTTGGCATGGCCTATATGTTGCTGTTTGGTGCAATGTTTGGGGATCTGGGTCAAGGGCTATTGCTTTTGATAGCGGGTTACTTCATAAAGAAGAAAGCAGAATCACCAGGTGGAATTTTAATGAGAATCGGACTGTTTTCAATGTTGTTTGGTTTCTTCTATGACAGTTTCTTCGGTTATGAACATGTGATTTCAAAACTGTTCCCAGAAAGTTTATCTAAAATATTTATAAGACCTATTGAAAACATCAACACAGTTTTAATCGCTGGTGTTGTATCTGGTTTGATATTCTTAATGATTAGTTATGGTTACAGTGTGGTGAATAAACTAAAGAACAAAGATATAAAAGAAGGTCTATTTGGTAGAAACGGTATTGCAGGTATTGTTTTATTTATAGCAACGCTTTTACTTGTTGCGGGAAGTTTCTTAAACATGACATGGGTACCAACGGATTTAATGAAAATTATAATGGTATTGATGGTTATATTGATGGTGATTAGAGAACCACTTGCTAATACCATTAAGAAGAAAAAGCCTTTGTACCATGAACCGCCTACAGAATATTATGTGGAAAGTAGTTTTGAGCTATTGGAAACTTTCTTAGGTATGTTAAGTAATACTTTGTCGTTTATAAGAGTTGGTGCATTTGCTTTAAATCATGTAGGACTTTTTATGGCGTTTCACACCATTGCTACATTAATTGGCTCAGTCATGGGTGAAGTAAGCATGTTTATAGTAGGAAATATAATTGTTATTGGTCTTGAAGGCTTAATTGTATTAATACAAGGATTGAGATTGGTGTATTACGAGATGTTTAGTAAGTACTACACTGGAGATGGCTTATCATTTGAGCCTATTGAAGTTGAAAACGTAGGAGGTTTATAATAATGGAACTAATTTTGGCATTAAATATTCTAATTGTTTTGGTAACGGTTGGATTTGGCGTTTATTATATTGTAAAGAAAAATGAGAAGTCTAGAAAACTGTTAAAGAAAATGCTTAGAGTGAATGTATTTACATTTATTCCTTTGATGTTAATTGCAATGGCGATGCTTGTACCAGATGCTGTATTTGCAATGACCGATACAACAACAACAGCTGTAGCTGAGAACTCTTCTGCTGGATTAGGCTACATAGCAGCAGCTTTAGCAACCGGACTTGCTACAATTGGTACAGGTTATGCAGTTGGAGCGGTAGGCTCATCTGCTCTTGGAGCTGTTTCTGAAGATCCAAAGATTTTAGGTAAAACACTTATTTTTGTTGGATTAGCAGAAGGTATAGCAATTTATGGATTAATCATTTCAATCCTTATTATTGGTAGACTGTAATGGAATCTTATTTAATCAGTGACAATGAAGAAACATTAATTGGTATGAAAATGGCAGGTGTTTCAGGAGAATTATTAACAGATAACCAAGTAATATTAAATCGGATAGATGAACTGATTTTAGATCCAAACATTGGGATTATTATTTTAACACATAAAACAAAAGTAAAAATTGAAGAAGAGGTTATGACTCGTAAACTGCAATCAAAAGAGACTTTGATTGTAGAAATACCAGGTCCAGGAGAGTCAATTAAAAGCGATTTTATTACAAAATACATACGAGAATCCATCGGATTAAAACTGTAAAGAAGGTGCTAAATGATTACAGTCAATGACAAGTTAAAATTATTTACAAAACGTATCATTGATCGACAACAAGACGAGTATGATGACAAAGTTCAAGCTTTAGAAGAAAAGATGGTTGTTGAACTAGAAGAGCGTAAACAAATGTTGGTAAAAGATCGAACCCGGTATGAGACATCTTTACTAAAAGGTGTTAAAACCGAGCGCGCTCAACGTCTTTCGAATGCAAGAAGTGAAAGAAAAAGACGGTTGCTTCTAAAACGTAAAGAAATGATTGATGTTCTCTTAACAGGTGTAAAAGATTATACACTTGAATTTGTGAACACAAAAGAATATGAAACATATTTAAAGAAAACGATAGTGAAACATCAAGAGACGATACGCAAAATGGGTTCTTTTATAATGATTGTACATGAGCGAGATCTGATATACAAAGAGATGTTCATTGATTTATTTGATTCATTAAACCTTGAGTGTATGAGTATAGAAGTGAGCAGAAAACGAATGCTGGGTGGTGCCATCCTTATGAAAAGTGATAAAACAACCCGTATGGATTTATCTTTAGATTCGGTAATTGAAGATAATAAAAAATACATGGGCCAATTAATATATGACATGTTAGAAGAAGCAGGTGAATTCAGTGGAAAACAAAGCTAAAGTAATAATGATCAATGGTCCAGTTGTTAAGGGTCGTCATATGTCAGATTTTAAAATGAGAGAAATGGTTATGGTTGGTGACAAGAAACTGATCGGTGAAGTGATTTCTCTTGAAGGTGATATTGGCACGATTCAAGTGTATGAAGAAACAGAAGGACTATTCTTAAATGAAGTAATTGAACCAACACATAAGCCTTTATCCTTAAAACTTGGACCTGGACTGCTTAAAAATATGTTTGATGGGATCGAAAGACCACTTAAGAAACTTTTTGAATTGTCTGGTGATTTTATAGCAGAAGGCATTGGATTAATTTCAATTGATGATACCGTAGACTGGGATGTCAATATGATGGTTGAAGAAGGTGATTTTGTTGATGAAGGTTATCCGATAGCTTGGATTCAAGAGACTGAATTGATTAAACATAAAGTCTTGATGCCACCAGGTAAAAGAGGACATGTTAAGAAGATTCTTAATGATGGTCTTTACAAAATAGAAGATATTATTTGTGTAATAGAAGATGAACATGGTGATGAGATAGAAATCAAACTCTATCAAGAATGGCCTGTTCGAGAGCAACGTCCAATTCTTGAACGAAAAACGTTGTCGATACCACTTTTGACGGGACAACGTGTACTGGATATATTTTTCCCCATAGCAAAAGGGGGTACAGCTGCAATTCCTGGAGGATTTGGTACTGGAAAGACTATGACACAACATCAACTGGCTAAATGGTGTGATGCAGATATTATTGTTTACATCGGTTGTGGTGAACGTGGTAATGAAATGACAGATGTACTTCAAGAGTTTCCAAAACTGATTGATCCGATGAGTGGTAAATCTATTATGGAAAGGACTGTTTTAATCGCGAATACCTCTAATATGCCAGTTGCTGCAAGAGAAGCGAGTATCTATACTGGTATCACGATTGCAGAATTCTATAGAGATATGGGATATCATGTTGCGATTATGGCTGATAGTACCTCAAGATGGGCTGAAGCTTTAAGAGAATTATCCGGTCGTTTGGAAGAGATGCCTGCTGAAGAAGGTTATCCTGCTTACTTGCCCTCTAGATTGGCTGGTTTTTATGAAAGAGCTGGTCTTGTTGAAACACTTTGTGGTCAAGAAGCTTCAGTTACGATTATCGGAGCTGTTTCACCCGCAGGTGGTGATTTTTCAGAACCTGTAACAGAAAATACAAAACGATTTGTTAATGCTTTTTTAGCGCTTGATAAACGCCTTGCTTATGCAAGACATTATCCTGCAATCAATTGGCTGGATTCTTATTCCGGGTATATTAAAATGTTAGAAGAGTGGTATTCCAATTACGTATCAGATGATGTTTTAGAATTAAGAGCTGAAATGCTAAAAGTGCTTCATGAAGAAAACAAACTATCAGATATTGTTCAATTGGTCGGTGAAGATGTGTTACCTGATGATCAACGTTTGATATTAGAAATAGCGAAAGTGATTAAAGTTGGATTTTTACAACAGAATGCTTTTCATAAAGAAGATACATATGTCCCACTTCAGAAACAACACCTTATGTTAGAAATCATCAACTATTTATATGAAAAAGGTAAAGAAGCCATTAAAATGGGAATCCCGATTTCAGTGGTTAAAGATCCTGAACTGTATAATCGAGTAACGAGAGTAAAATACACCATTAAAAATGATGACTTACAAGACTTTGGTTTTTTGATGCAAGATATAGACAAATACTATAATGAACTTATGGCGAAGTATAAGAAATAGGTGAGAGATGAGACAAGAATATTTACAAATAGATAAAATTGAAGGACCTTTGATCATCTTAGACCATGTTGACCATGCATCCTATGGTGAGATTATTCAGATAAAATCTGATGATCAGAAACAGCGTATGGGAAAAGTTATTAAAATAGAAGGGGATCAAGTGATTGCTCAAGTTTTTGAAGGCACACAAGGTCTTTCAAGATACAACTCAGCGGTTAAGTTTACAGGTAAACCTTTTGAAATTAATATCTCAAAGGAAGTTCTTGGTAGAACGTTTAATGGTGTTGGTAAACCTATTGATCAAGGTGGCTTTATTTACAGTAAAGATACGTATAATATTAATGGGCGTCCGATTAATCCGGTTGCAAGAAGATATCCAAGGGATTACATTCAAACAGGCATTTCTACAATAGATACATTGACGACTCTCATTAAAGGACAGAAATTACCGATATTTTCTGGTAATGGACTGCCTCATAATGAATTGGCCGCACAGATTGTACGACAAGCGAAACTACGTGATTCTAAGAAAAAGTTTGCAGTTGTTTTTGCTGCAATTGGTATAAAAAATGACGATGCAGCTTTCTTTAGAAATAGCTTTGAAGAAGCTGGGGTTCTTGAAAATGTTGTGATGTTTTTAAATTTAGCGGATGATCCGATTGTAGAAAGAATCAGTACGCCGAGATGTGCATTAACAGTAGCTGAGTATCTGGCCTTCAAAGAGAATTATGATATTTTAGTTGTTATGACTGATATTACAAGTTACTGTGAAGCGCTTAGAGAGATTTCTTCTGCAAGAGAAGAGGTCCCTTCTAGAAAAGGCTATCCAGGTTATCTATATTCGGACTTAGCAACGCTTTATGAAAGAGCGGGTGTGTTACAAGGGAAAGAAGGTTCAATCACTTTCCTGCCGATTTTGACGATGCCCAATGATGATATATCTCATCCTATTCCAGATTTAACAGGTTATATAACCGAAGGACAGATTGTTCTGGGTAGAGATTTATCTAGAAATAATGTTTACCCTCCAGTGAGTGTTTTGCCCTCATTGTCTCGATTGATGAAAGATGGCATTGGAGAAGGGTATACAAGAGAAGATCATCCAGAGGTAGCGAATCAATTGTTTGCGTCTTATTCTAAAGTACAGGATGTAAGAGCTTTGGCGCAGATTATTGGCGAAAGTGACTTATCAATAAACGATCAAAAGTTATTGGAATTTGGTAGACAGTTTGAAAAACAGTTTGTCACTCAGAAAAATCATGAGGAACGAAATGTGGATCAAAGTGTAGAACTGGCTTGGGAAATATTAAGAATTCTGCCTAAATCAGAATTGGACCGTATAGATGATGAGATATTACAGAAATATTATTAGGTGATTTATGAATAAAATGGCCCCAACAAAAGCCAATTTGATGAAATCCAAATCCATGTTGGACTTTTCAAAAAAAGGCTATGATTTACTTGATAGGAAACGGAATGTCCTCATTAGAGAAGTGATGGGACTTGTTTCTCGTGCAGAAAATATTCAAACGCTAATATCGGATATTTTTGAAGAAGCTTATGAATCCCTTCAATATACCAATATCATCATTGGTACCAATGTGGTAAAAGAATTGTCTGGAGCCATCTCAAAAGGTGAAGATTATGATATTCTTTTGCATTCTGTTATGGGTGTTGAAATACCAAAAGTAAAGTATGAAAGAAAAGAGTTACAACCTTCTTATGGTTTGTTTAGAACCAATGCTACTTTTGATAATGCACTCACCAAGTTTAATGAACTCAAGTATTTGATATATGAGTTGGCCGAGATTGAAACAGCGGTGTATAAACTCGCAATGGAAATCAAAAAGACTCAAAAAAGAGCCAATGGATTGGATAAAATTCAAATACCAAAATACAGTGAAATAGTTAAGGATATAGAGAATGCATTAGAGGAAAAAGAGCGTGAAGATTTCTTCAGATTAAAAAAAGTAAAGGCGAAGACAAAATCTTAAGTGGACTCTTGCGGTAGAGTTATTTACTTGTTATAATGAATTGATTTTAGACACGAGCGAGCTTGTGTCTATTACAATGTAAAGTATTTTTGCAAATATTCTAATAATTTGATAGAATCTAATTGATAAATAATATCAGTTAGTAACATAGAAGTAAAGGAGTTTGTTATGCACGTTTCACAAGTAGCAGATGGAATATATCAATTATCGATCAATATAGAAAACATGTTATTTGAAGGCCTTTGGGAGATTCCGGATGGTGTTTCTATGAACTCGTATATTGTTAAAGGTGAGAAAACAGCAATCATCGATGGCGTATGCGGATGGGATGGTGTACCACAGAATTTCTTCGATATGCTTAAAGAGTTAGATATTGATCCTGCATCAATCGAGTATGTTGTTTTAAATCATATGGAGCCGGATCACACAGGTTGGATTGAGGATTTAAAAAAGATATCAAAAGACTTTAAAGTAGTGTGTACAAAAAAAGCTGAACCTATGTTAGAAGCTTTCTTTAATCATACTGAAAATATTATGGTTGTTGGTGACGGCGACTCATTAGATTTAGGTGGTAGAACACTTCAATTTGCAGAGATTCCAAATGTTCACTGGCCAGATACGATGGCAACATTTGATGTTGAAACAGGTACACTTTTCTCATGTGATGCATTTGGCTCATATGGTAAAGTAGATCATGGCAACTATGATGATTTATTATCAGAAGAAGATCTTCAATTCTATGAAAGAGAAGCCGTTAGATATTATGCTAATATCGTAGCTGCATTTTCAATGTTTGTTGATAAAGCGATTAAGAAATGTGCTACTTTACCGATTAAAATTATTGCACCAGGTCATGGTGTCGTTTGGAGAAAAGATCCAAATAGAATTATAGAAGATTATAAACGTTATGTAGAATATCAAAAAGGACCTGCAAGAAAAGAGATTACTGTATTATGGGGATCTATGTATGGTATGACAGAAGCAGGCGTTAATCATGCCATCAAATGTTTAGAAAAAGAAGACGATATCAAAGTAAATGTCGTTAGAGTGCCTCAGGATTCTTGGGGAAAAATATTAGGTCATGCATGGACTTCTACTGGTATTGTTTTAGCAATGCCAACATATGAATATAAAATGTTTCCACCTATGGCTGCGGCTCTTGAAGAGTTGGGAAAAAAGAAAGTGATCAATAGAAAAGTCTTTAGATTAGGATCTTTCGGTTGGTCTGGTGGTGCTCAAAGAGAACTAGATGATATCAATACGAGACTTAAAATGAACTGGGACTTCATTGAACCAGTTGAGTATAAAGGTGCTCCAACAGAAGAGGACTTAAAGCGCGTAGAAGCAGGCGTTTCAGCACTTGTTGAAGCGGTTAGAGAAGCTGTAAAATAGGTGTTGTAGTTCATACTAAATCATTATATAATTTATGTGAGGATTATATAATGAGGAGGTACTATGGAAAAATTAATTATCACGGCGGCACTAACAGGAGCTGAGGTTACGAAGGACATTCAACCAAGTTTACCTGTATCGCCAGATGAAATTGCAGAAGCTGCATACCAGTGTTATTTGGCTGGTGCTTCAATTGTACATGTTCATGCGAGAGATGAAGAGGGTAACCCAACTCAATCTTATGATGTGTACAAAGAAATCAAAGAGAAAATTGAAGCCAAATGCCCGGTTATTGTTCAACCATCAACAGGTGGCGCAACATGGCATACACCAGAAGAAAGATTACAACCAGTTGAGTTGAAACCAGAAATGGCAACTTTAAGTGCTGGAACTTGTAACTTTGGTAATGAAGTATTCATGAACACTGGTGAGTATATGGTTAAGTTTGCAACTCGTATGAAAGAACTAGGTGTTAAACCTGAAATTGAAGTATTTGAGCGTGGTATGATTGAAAATGCCAAACGTTTAATCAAACAAGGTTTAGTTGCTTCACCAGCACATTTTGATTTTGTACTTGGTGTACCAGGGGCTTGCCCAGGCACACCAGAAGATTTAATGCACATGATCCGTTGTTTACCAAGTGATGCAACGTGGACAGTAGCAGGCATCGGAAGATCTGAAACACCACTTGCTACAATGGCAATTATCTTAGGTGGTCATGTACGTGTTGGATTTGAAGACAATGTGTATTATTCAAAAGGTGTATTAGCAGATTCAAATGCCCAGTTGGTTGAGAGAGTTGTAAGAATCTCAAAAGAACTCGGCAGAGAAGTAGCAACACCAGATGAAGCAAGACAAATTTTAAATCTTAAATAAATGAAATGACTGTATCTTTGATGCAGTCATTTTTGTTTTTAATATGAAATATTTGGTATATAGAGACTAGGAGGAGATTATGGATACTATAAAATGGTTATTAGAAGGAGATCCTGTAATTCAGTATCAGACTCATAGGGATTTGCTAAGTAGTTCGAAAGAAACATTGGAAACCATTCAACAAGACAGTTTAAAGGCAGGGTGGGTAAAGACTTATTTAGATCAGCAGTTGGAAAATGGTCATTGGGGATTTAGGTTTTATCAGCCCAAATGGACCAGTACACATTACACACTTTTGGATTTATGTTTATTTAATGCACCAACAACACCTGGGATAAAAAAGGCGATTAATTTGATTTTGGAGCATGAAATTGGACCTGACGGTGGTGTTAATCCTTCTAGGGATATTGGTCAAAGTGATGTCTGTATAAATGGTATGTTTTTAAACTATGCCTGTTATTTTTGTGTAGATGAAAAAAAAATAACTGGGATTGTAGACTATATCATTAAACAAAAGATGATAGATGGTGGTTTCAATTGCAGACTCAATAGAAGTGGTGCAAAACATTCTTCTGTCCATTCAACGATATGCATGTTAGAAGGTATCGAACGTTATCGGCAAGAAGGCTATACTTACAGATTGAAAGAATTAGTTTCATTACAACGTTCTTCTGAAGAATTTTTATTGGAACATCGATTATATAAGTCGGATAAAACAGGTGAAATTATTCATAAGAATATGACCGTTTTTGCTTATCCGTTTCGTTGGAAGTACAATGTGCTTAGAGCTCTAGATTATTTTAGATGGGCAGGAAGACCTTATGATGAAAGGATGTCTGACGGTGTCGAACTGATTCTAAATAAGCGAAAAAAAGATGGTACATGGCCAGTTCAGGCAAAGCATCCTGGTCAGCAACATATCGTATTAGAACCTTCTAGACAACCAAGTCGTATGGTGACATTAACTGCTATGAGAGTTTTAAAAATGTATGATAAGGATTGTCATTAATCTTTATACAAATGGATAAAACCCCACTGATTATAATCAGTGGGGTTGATAATTTAGTGTTCTAATATGATTTTTTCTGGATATCGATTCTTGTATGTCGCCTTTGAAGCATTGAATCCAGGTGGTAAAATAATCATAGTATCCAATTCAAGTTCTATGAGTACTGAATCGCCAAATGGATCGATGATAATCCATTCATCATTGAGGTAAGCTTCAACCCAATGGTGGGTCACATAAGCGTTGTTACCTTCTATTATTCTTGCGGGAATATCTTGAGCTCGAAGTAGAGCGGTTAAATAAAGTGCAACTTCTTTTTCGGTACCTCGATACTGTTCATAAACCTCACGAGCAGAAAAAATAACATCATTGCTTTCTAATATTTCAATATCTTCATAAATAAAATCATAAATGGCTCTGGCCTTAGAATAGTCGGTATGGAATTTTCTAGTTAACAACTTTGACATAGATTTGATGTCTCTGTCATTACTTTGTACCATCTTAGTTGGAATGGTATATTGTATGTCATATTTACTGAGATTCACAACCGAATATTGAAGTAATAATTGCTCACTAGGTGCTTCTATAGGAACTGAATTATCAAAAGTTACTTTTTCTTCTTTTGGTGTAATTGCTATTTTTATATCATGTTTACCCAAACCAAATGGTGTGTAGATATTGGTCATAAATGCATTGTTCTCTACAGGTACGGCGAATTCTAGTTTTTCATCACCCCTTGAAACGGTAATGGTTAATGACTCTATCTTTTCATCACTATTAAAATAACCTTCTAAAGGGAAAACCTCATTTACGGTCATATTGGAATACGCTTTACTGCTGATTTTCAGATGATATTTTCTTGCTGCTTGAAATTCTAAATAATGTTCAGAACTCTTATCAAATGAAGACCCATCAATATAGAAAGTGTGCATAATATTTTCAAATACTTGAAGAATGAACTTTTCTGAAATATTGCTAGGATATCTAAACGCTAGTATATGAACCTGATTATCTGCTGAAACAAAGTGTATCACATGTTTAGTGACGATATCGTTGACATTAGTTGTAAAATATAATACATTACTAGTAAGGTAATTATATATTTTTTTATCTGACTTACTAAAAGTAACCTTTTCTTTATACTCCATTATGCGATGCTCTTTATAAGTATCCATTATGAGATCTAAGTCAATGTTGTCATTGAGAGCCCTAGACGAGAAGTTAGCACTAATTCTACCATAATTAGAATCATAACCATGTGTAAATTCATCAAGTATATTCCAATCAAGCGGTATTTTAAATCGAACACCGACATCATCAAATGAGATGCTTTTATAAGGTATGTCATTGTAATTCTTATACTGAATAATCGTATTGGCATTTAAGTTGACTTGATTGTTTTCAATTGATTCAATTGTGAAGTCGAACGCCAAGTTTAACAGATTTAGTGGTACGTATAACGCATTATTTCTTGTTTCAAATTGATTGAATGTGTACTTTTTACCATTAATTGAATAGTTGTTGTTGTTAACATCAACTTTTACATACGTGTTTAAATAATAAGCCGTAATCACATCGTTTTCAAAGACTTGTGCCCCCAGTGCTTCAAAAGTATTGATCATGGGTACCATAATATTGTCATTAATTATCAAAGCCGGTTGACTGAGTTCAACTGGATTTTGATTGATATATAGATTAACCACTGTATCTTCGCTAAATACGGTAAAACCTAAGCTGAAGATCAAACAAATGATTAATAGGATGCATATTTTTTTCATAAAAACCTACCGATCGTCATATGCATATATCATATCATCATTTGTCCTAAAATTAAACTAAGGAGAACAAATTGGATATTAACAAATTAAAAGATAAAACACTCTTAGATGTCAAAGCCATCGCTAAAGCTATGGGGATGAAAAACGTGTCTAAATACAATAAAGCTCAGTTGATTGATTTGATCATCGATGGCAATATGGCCAAACAAGAAGAAGCAAAACCAGTAGAACCAGAACCAGTACCAGCACCAGCATCGGTTGTTAGTAAAGCTGTTGTCAAAAATGATATTAAATTTGATGTAGAAGTTGATGACAACAGAGAGGTCTTAGAACAAGATGAAGCAGAGGGCGTTTTAGAAATCAGTGATTCAGGATTTGGATTTCTGAGATTTTCTAATTTTTTAACCAGTGAATTAGATGTTTATGTTTCACCATCTCAAATCAGAAAGTTCAGAATGAGAACGGGTGATAAGATACAGGGAAAAGTAAGGAAACCCAAAAGAGGTGAGAAATTTAGAGCGTTGGTTCGTGTGACAAAGATCAATCAAATGCCACCAGAGATGGCCGCTAATAGAGCGAGATTTGACAAACTCACACCAATGTATCCTACGGAACGATTTGTTTTGGAAGGTGATAGTACAGATATCGCGATGAGAATTATTGATTTGGTGTCTCCTATTGGTAAAGGTCAACGTGGTATGATTGTTGCACCGCCGAAAGCCGGAAAAACAATTTTGCTTCAAAAGATTGCAAAACAAATTACAAAAGAATATCCAGAAGTAGAATTAATTGTACTATTAATAGATGAAAGACCTGAAGAAGTTACGGAGATGCAACGATCGATAGATGCAGATGTTATCTATTCTACATTTGACCAATTACCAGCACATCATATTAAAGTGGCTGAAATGGTAATCAGTAGAGCAAAAGCTTTGGTTGAACAAAAGAAAGATGTGGTTATTCTATTAGACAGTATCACACGTCTCGCTAGAGCGTACAACCTTGCAATACCATCAAGTGGACGTACACTAACTGGTGGTCTCGATCCAGCAGCGTTACATAAACCAAAGAGATTTTTGGGGGCAGCTAGAAATGTTGAAGAGGGTGGTAGTTTAACTATTTTGGCAACCGCTTTAATCGAAACAGGAAGTCGTATGGACGATGTTATCTTTGAGGAATTTAAAGGTACGGGAAATATGGAGCTGACATTATCACGTAAGTTATCTGAAAGAAGAATTTTCCCAGCGATTGATATCAATAAATCGGGTACTAGAAGAGAAGAACTATTACTTTCAAATGATGAACTTGAGATTATGAGAAACTTCAGAAGAGACTACTCTACGGGTAGAAATTCTAATATGACTGAAGTTATTATGTCTAAAATATTATCGTCGAAGAATAATAAAGCTTTCATTGATGCTAATAAAAAAAAGTAGTGTAAAATTATGATTGACTTTCGCGTTTGATAGTGTATACTTATTATGTTATCTATAGAGATTGATATAATATTTTTATTATGTTATACTATTGTAGCTTATGGGAAAAATGATGAATAAGAAATTCATTACAATAAAGAATTCTTAAAAGGAGAGAGGTGAATAAAATGAGAGAAGGCATTCATCCAGATTACAAGAAAGTTGAAGTTCACTGTTCATGTGGAAACACTTTCGAGACTAAATCAACTAAAGATGAAATTAGACTTGAAGTATGTGCTAAGTGTCATCCTTTCTACACTGGATCACAGAAGCAACTTGATCGTGGTGGTAGAGCTGACAAGTTCAAGCAAAAGTACGGTTTATAGAATCAAATGTTTACCGAGACCTAGGTCTCGGTTTTCTATTGTCTTTTTTTGATAAGTTGTGTATTATAGAGGTGATAGTGTTCATATTCAAACTCGTTTTGGTACAATTCAATAACCGGGATAATCAAAGGGAGTCTAAATGTATACCAGGCAAGGTATATTATAGGAGGTATGAATTATGAAACAAGTACCAAAGTTAAATTTGGAAAAATCAATGGCTTTATATGAAGAAGCTAAAAAATTATCACCAGGCGGGTTATTAGGTATCAGAAGACCTTATAACTTTATTGATGGTGAGTACCCTGTATTTATTGACAGAGGATATGATGGTCATATTGTCGACGTTGATGGTAATGATTACATTGACATGCTTTGTGCTTATGGTCCAATTATTTTGGGTTACAACGAAGCTGAAATCAATGATGCAGTAAAAGAGCAAATGGACAAAGGTTTCTGTTTTACAATGGTACAAGAAGTACAAAATGAATTAGAGAAGAAACTAATCGATTTAATTCCTTGTGCTGAAAAAGTTGTATTAGCAAAAACGGGTTCAGATGTTACAACAATGGCTGTAAGAATTGCTCGTGGTTACACAGATAGAAACTTAGTTTTAAGATGTGGTTATCACGGATGGCATGACTGGTGTGTTGAAGGACATGGTGGTGTGCCACAAAAGACTCTTGATATGACAAAAGAGTTTGAGTATGGTGATTTAGAAGGCCTAGAAGCATTACTAAAGGCAAATGATGGAGATGTTGCATGTGTGATTGTAACACCAGTAGGACATCCTCTTGCTAAACCAGTTATGGAACCACCTGCAGGGTACCTTGAAGGTGTTAGAGCATTAGCTGATAAGTATGATGTAGTGCTAATTTTTGATGAAATCAGAACTGGTTTCAGAGTTGCAATGGGTGGTGCACAAGAAAGATATGGTGTAACACCAGATCTAGCAGTATTCGGTAAAGCAATGGCTAATGGTTATCCAATTAGTGCATGTGTAGGTAAATCTGAAATTATGGATGTTTTAGAGTCTAAAGTATTTGTAAGTTCAACGTTCTTCCCTAACTCACTAGAGATGGTAGCTGCACTTAAGTGTATCGAAATTCTTGAAAGAGAAAATGTAATCGATGAGATTTACAAAAAGGGTGAAAGATTCTTAAGTGAATGTAAAAGATTAATAAAGAAATACGATGTACCGGCTTCAGTGTCAGGTATTCCACCAATGCCATTTATCACATTTGATAAGGCTGATAGTTACAAAGAAAGAAGAGTTCGATTCTTCACTGAAACTATTAGACGAGGTTTGTTTATTCAACCATTCCATCATGGATATATTGCGCATAGACATTCAGACGCAGACATAGATGCAGCTTTAAAGGCAATTGAAGAAGCATTAGAAGTGATTGCAGCTGAATATCCAAATAAATAAACTTTGAAAGACCAACGATTGTTGGTCTTTTTTTTTGTTTTCTTCAAATTATGGGTTATAATGGTATAAATGGTTAAGGAGTCTATAATGGTATCAAATATTATATTAAGTGAGATAGAATCATTTCACAGTATATTCAATGAAGTGATACAAGTGCTATTTGGAGATGAACAGATGAAGATGGTCTCTTCAGTTTTAGTAAGTCCTGAAACAGAGGAATTCATACTTCAAATGGATTTACATCAGATGGAACGGTTAAAAGAATTTGCTCTAAATGAAGATTTCAGAATATACAGACATATTACTTTGAGTGAAAATATATTGTTATGTCCACTAAAATTAAAAGACAAACAATTTGATGAAGAAGAGTTCGAATTTATTATAGCAGTTTATTCAAAGTCTAATGGCAAACTAAATGGACTGATTTATGCTGTGGTTCATCAATCACAGCAAGAGCGTATTATCAATCATCTATATGATAAAACAAGAATGATGCTTTTGGAAAATACGATTAATTTATTGTGTCAAAAATTTTCCGCTTACAATCGTTTGTTTTTTACCGTGAACAGTTATTTGGAAATTCTTTCAGTTAAGGATAGTAACATGCCATATCATATGACTAATGTTGCGAATCTGTGTTTGAAGATGGCAAAGAAAGCTAAATTAAGTGTATTGGATACCGTCAAATTATACATAGCGGCACTGCTTCATGATATTGGTAAACTGTATATACCAGATGAAATTATTAATAACAAGAAGAAGTACTCCTATCATGAATATGAAGCCATTAAAGAACACGCCAAAAGAAGTGCTGAAATGGTAAAAGCTGAACTCACTGACTTGCCACTTCTAAATGAGGTGCCTGAGATTATCAGGTATCATCATGAACGATATGATGGTTCTGGTTATCCAGAAGCGCTGGTCGGAGAAAAAATTCCTTATTTAAGTCGGTATTTGATGTTGGCAGACTCAGTAGATGCCATGTTGACCCATCGTTCTTATAAAAAACAAAAAGATAGAAAATCAGTTATCAAAGAATTAGAAGATTGCTCTGGGATTCAATACGATCCAAAACTGGTACCTATTATAATACAAGTATTAAAAGAAGCAAGAAATAAGTATAATATTGAAGAAGTGGTTGGGACAAATTATATTCATAATGTAGCTCTTAGTTATTTTTATGAAAACTTTAATCATATTGAAACACTGACAGGTAGTTTGGTCATGCAAAAAAATAAAGGTAAGTTTATTTTGAATAAACCTTTTGAACAAGATGTCCATAAAGTTGAAGGTGCTAAAATATGTTTCTATTACTTAAATGATATCTATGAATATGGTATTGATATACAACGAAATACCAAAGACCAGTTAATTATAAATCGATTTAACTTTGAACCTCTAGAGGAGCAGTTTGCTTTGACATGGCGTTTGAAAACATCTATGTATTTCGATAGAAGCATGAGATGGGATGCGGATATTATAAAAATTGGTGGTAGCTCTTTGGTCTTTGAAGTTAAGACGAAACATCTAAAAGAGGTCCTTGAACAGAAGAAGAAGACTTTAGTTGTACCTATTCACTTCAAAATTGAAGAATTGGATGAATTTGTTGAAATCGAGTGCAAGTTGATGCAGCATTTTGTGTTTGATGACAAAACGGTCATGTTTACAAAGTATCTTGATATAAAAGACAATAAAAAAGAAAAATTAATAAGAGCATTATTTAAAAAACAAATTTTAGAAAGAAAAACACTTTAAGATCCATTTTTATAATGGATTTTTTTTTGTGATTAATTTTCTCTAAAGCCGATAGGCAGTTGTTTAATTAGGTCTTGATTTATGCTATGATGGTATCGTATAACTGTCGAGAATTGAGTAAGGGGTTAGTATGTCGAAATTATATTTTAGATATGGAGCAATGAATTGTGGTAAATCTACTGCTATTATGCAAGTGGGTTATAACTATTATGAACGTGGCATGAATGCAATGATAATGAAACCTATGATCGATACTAAGGGTGATGATAAAGTGACATCAAGACTTGGTATTGATAAAAAAGTAGATTTTTTAATATCAGAAAAAGATGATGTTTTTGAAATGGTAAGAGATTATAAGAACAATCAAAAGCAAATTGATTGTTTACTTGTAGATGAAGTACAGTTTTTTAAAGCATATCATATAGATCAATTATTAAAAGTAGCAGTGACTTTAAATATTCCTGTTATCTGTTATGGCTTAAGAACAGATTTTCTAATGAATGGATTTGAAGGCTCTGAAAGGTTATTACTAGTTGCTCATACAATTGAGGAACTTAAAACAATATGTACATGTGGTAGAAAAGCCACTTTAAATGGTAGAAAAGTCAACGGTCAATATGTGTTCGAAGGAGAACAGGTTGCTATTGATGGTGAAAACCATGTTGAGTATCAATCTCTTTGTACATCTTGTTATTTTGAATATCGAGGTGAATAGAAATGTCTAAGAAAAAACCAAAATTCACTTCTGTTGGTGGACAAGCACTGATAGAAGGTATTATGATGCGTGGTAAAGATAAAATTGCCATCACAGTTAGAAAATCAGATGGCGAAATGATTACAAAAGTGGATCCGATTAAAAAGAACTTCTTAACAAGTTTCTCTAAAATTCCTATTTTAAGAGGTATTTTTGGATTTATTGCATCAATGATTATTGGTATAAAAGCCCTTAATTATTCTGCAGAGTTTTTTGATGAAGGATCTGAACTTGAAAAAGGTAAGATTGATTTATGGGTTGAAAAGAAGTTTGGTGATAACGCAGATAAGGTTTTTGTAGCCATATCAATGGTATTTGCACTTATTATAACAGTTCTTTTCTTTATTATACTACCAGCGTTTGTGAGTAGTTTATTAAACAATTTATTTACAAATAACCTGGCACTTAGTTTGTCTGAAGGTATCTTTAAATTTGGATTGTTCTTAGGTTATATTATTTTAATTTCTAAAATGAAAGAGATAAGAAGAGTGTTTGAATACCACGGTGCAGAACATAAAACCATCCGTTGTTTTGAAGCTGGTGAAGAATTAACACCAGAAAATGCTGAGAAGTTTACTAGATTACATCCAAGATGTGGTACATCGTTTTTATTAATTGTTGTGGTTTTAAGTATTGTAATGTTTGCGTTTTTAGGAAACTTTGGTGCACCGCTTCATAGAGCGGCTCTTAAGTTACTGTTTATGCCATTAGTAGCAGGTATTGCTTATGAAATCATTCAATACGCAGGTAAACATGACAACAAACTTGTTGATATTGTTTCTTGGCCAGGTATGATGTTCCAAAAGTTAACAACTGCTGAACCGGATAGAGGGCAGTTAGAAGTAGCGATTGCTGCATTAAAAGCAGTCATTGATGAAGAGGAAGTACTGGAAAATGAAGTGCATTAATGATATATTAAGACGTGGTGAATCT
>Ga0209379_10001114_pt1 | contig 18591 bp, 18 predicted proteins | sample tdDd001_FD_187124 | JGI IMG/M metagenome (GOLD analysis project Ga0209379, IMG submission 187124) | Marine sediment microbial communities from the Atlantic coast under amendment with organic carbon and nitrate - tdDd00.1 (SPAdes)... | ecosystem: Environmental > Aquatic > Marine > Coastal >...
ATCATTCTAATAGCTGAAAAATGAATATCACAAGAACCAACACTGATGATTTGAATGCTGTAATTAAATTACAGTTAGTAAAGGAAGATTATGCGAGTCAAGTTGACTCTGTGCTTAAGGAACACCGTAGAAAAGCAAGTATCGATGGTTTCCGTCCTGGTAAAGTGCCAATGGGTTTGATCAAAAAAATGTATGGTACTCCTGTTTTAGCTGATGAGGTAAATAAAATTCTTGGTCAAGAGCTATACAAGTATATTGAAGAAAATAAGTTGGATATCTTAGGTGAGCCTCTTCCAAACGAGACTGAGCAAAAAGAGATCAACTGGGAGAAAGACACTGAGTTCGAATTCGTATTCGATATTGCAATGTCTCCAGAGTATACTCTAAACCTAAGCAAAAGAGATAAAATCAACTTCTTTAAAATTGCAGTTGACGAGAAAATGATTCAGAATGGTGTGGATATGCATGCACGTCGTTTTGGTTCTAACGATGAAGCTGAAGTTGTAGCAGATAAAGAAATCCTTAAAGGAAACTTTGCACAACTTGATGCTGAAGGAAATGTTGTTGTTGATGGTATCGCAAGCGAAGATGTAGCTATCTCATTGGAATATATGAAAGACGAAGAGTCTAAAGCTAAATTCATTGGTGCTAATGTAAACCAGATTATTACTTTCAATCCTGCTAAGGCATTCCCTAACAGAACTGATTTAGCTTCAATGTTGGGTATTGCTCCTGAGTTGGCTGAAACTTTGGAAGATGATTTCCAATACACAATCACTAATATTTCTACTTTTACTCCTGCTGAATTGAATCAAGAGTTATTCGATAAAGTATTCGGTGAAGGAAAAGTTGCTAACGAAGAAGAATTCAAAAACCAAATTAAAGCTGATATCGAAGCTCAGTTGGTTAACGATAGCGATTACAAATTCTTAATTGATGCTAAAGCAAAATTGGTTAAGAAAGCAAAAATTGATCTTCCAGTTGAGTTCTTGAAGCGTTGGATTATTGCAACAAACAAAGAAATGACTGCAGAGCAAGTAGAAAGCGATTTCGCAAACTACTCTGATGATATCAGATGGCAGTTGATTAAAGACAAGTTGGTAAAAGATAATGACCTTAAAGTTGAAGAAGAAGAGGTTGTTGAATTTGCTAAGAAACAAGCTTTAATGCAATTCCAACAGTATGGTATGATGGAAGTACCTGAAGAGTACTTGACTAACTATGCTAAGCAAATGTTAGAAAACAAAGAAGAAGCAAGAAAAATCTGGGATCGTAAATTAGACGATAAAGTTTCTGAATATCTTAAGAATACAATTAAGGTTGAAGAGAAAGAGATTTCTACAGAAGAATTCAACAAAATGTTTGAATAAACATTTACCAGAATAAGGATATAGGCAACCACGCTCTTTTTGAGTGTGGTTGTTTTTTTTATGCAGCATTTTGTTCTTAATATGTTTATTAAAAGCTTTTTTTTAGTTATTTTAGCTAAACTTAAATGTTGTAATTGTACATTATATAATCGTTTTTTTACTTTGGAATGTATTTATCAGCCAAAGCAAAAGTCAAATAAAATATATTCATCCTATGATTCCACAAGACGAATTTAAAAAGTTTGCGACTAAGCATAGAGGCATTAGCAGTCTTACATTAGATAAGTACACCTCTATTAGTAATTCATATATTTCTCCTACAATTATCGAGGAGCGTCAGTTAAATGTTGCGTCAATGGACGTGTTTTCACGTTTAATGATGGATCGAATCATCTTTTTAGGGGTACCTATTGATGATTATGTGGCGAATATTATAATGGCTCAGCTTTTATTCCTTGAGTCTACCGATCCGTCAAAGGATATTCAAATTTACTTTAACACACCAGGTGGTTCTGTTCATGCAGGTTTAGGTATTTATGATACAATGCAGTATATCAATTGTGATATTGCAACCATTTGTACAGGTATGGCTGCTTCTATGGGTGCTGTATTATTAACAGCTGGTGAAAAAGGAAAACGTTCGGCCTTAAAACACTCTCGTGTTATGATCCACCAACCAATGGGTGGTGCACAAGGGCAAGCCTCTGATATTGAAATTACGGCTCGCGAAATTATGAAGTTGAAGAAAGAACTTTATACAATTATTTCAGATCATTCAGGAATGCCATTTGATAAGGTTGAGAAAAATTCAGACCGTGATTACTGGATGACAGCTCACGAAGCTAAAGAATACGGAATGATTGACGAAGTATTGTTGAGAGATCCTAAAAAATAAGACTTGAATAAGTCCTAAAAAATTGAGATATGCAGAGTTAAGCTTAAAATGCTTAACTTTGCATTTCTAATATAAGAGATATCGTGTTGTGAATCACGATGACTTATTGAATTGTAACAAATGGTTTGATGATGTTGTTCACTCGCATCGGCAAGCTAAAAGACTATATTTTAATTATGGATAAATGTTCATTTTGTGGGCGAGATAAAAAAGATACCAATCTTTTAATTGCGGGGATTAGTGGGCACATTTGCGATAGTTGTATCGATCAGGCTCATGAGATTATTAAAGAAGAATCAAAAATAAATTCTGATCTTAATTTGACCGACGTTCAGTTGTTGAAACCAACTGAGATTAAAACTTTCCTTGATCAGTATGTTATTGGACAAGATGCGGCTAAAAAATATCTTGCAGTTGCGGTTTATAACCATTACAAGAGACTGCTTCAGGAAGAAGACGAGGAAGAGATTGAAATTGAAAAATCAAATATCATATTAGTTGGTGAAACAGGTACTGGTAAAACACTACTGGCTCGAACCATTGCTAAAATGCTTCACGTACCTTTTACGATTGTAGATGCGACTGTATTAACAGAAGCAGGGTATGTAGGTGAGGATATTGAATCAATATTAACACGTCTTTTACAAGCTTCAGATTACGACGTTGAAGCTGCTGAAAAAGGAATTGTATTTATCGATGAGATTGATAAAATTGCTCGTAAGAGTGATAACCCATCAATCACACGTGATGTTTCAGGAGAAGGTGTACAGCAAGGTTTATTGAAATTACTGGAAGGATCGATTATTAATGTACCACCACAAGGCGGTCGTAAGCATCCTGATCAGAAAATGATACCAGTTAATACAAAGAATATCCTTTTCATTTGCGGTGGAGCTTTCGATGGTATCCAGCGTAAAATTGCTCAGCGTTTAAATACAGCTGTTGTTGGTTTCAATGCAAGTAAAGAATCAGAGAAAATTGACCAAGAGAATTTCTTACAATACATTGCACCTCAAGATTTAAAATCTTTTGGATTGATTCCTGAAATTATTGGACGTCTACCTGTTCTAACTTATTTAGAGCCATTGGATCGTGAGGCACTTCGTAATATTTTAACTGAGCCTAAAAATTCAATCATTAAGCAATACAACAAGTTGTTTAAGATTGATGATATTGAATTGACCTTTGATGAAAGTGCATTGGAATATATCGTTGATAAAGCAGTTGAATACAAGCTTGGTGCTCGTGGTTTGAGATCAATTTGTGAGGCAATCATGATTGATGCCATGTTTGAATTACCAACATCCGATGAAAAAACGGTTACGATTGATGCGAAATATGCAGCAGCAAAACTGGAAAAAACGAATATGAAACACTTAAGAATCGCTTAAGTTCTTCTTCTATATAAAACAAAAAAGTCTGGTGATTCACCAGACTTTTTTGTTTTATGAGCTAATCGTTTTAAGCTAATCTTCTCTTAAGACTGACATGATGAGTTTGTCATGAAAAGCACCATCTCTAAAACAAGCTTGTCTTAATCTTCCTTCAAGATTAAAGCCTGCTTTCTGATAGGCTTTTACACCGCCGATGTTTGGTTCAGAAACTGTAAGCATTAAACGATTCAACTTTTTATCCTGAAAAGCAATTTTTATAATTTGTTTGCTAACCGCAGAACCGATTCCCTTCCCCCAAGCTGATTTGTCTCCAATAAAAATAAAATATTCTCCTGATTTGTTCTGTTGCGATATACTACAAATACCCGCATAGCCAATCAGTTGATTGCTTTCTTCCAGAAAAATACCGAGGTTCAAATTCTTCTGATCCTTAAGAAGCGTTTCGAACCAAAGATCGATTTCTTTTTTACTATTTATTTTTTGAAAAGCAGAAAGAGAATATTTAATACTTTCTGAATCGTTTAACCACTCGTAAAAGGGATAAACATCATTTTTACTTAGAGCTTTGAGTTGAATCATGCCTACTTTTTCACAAAGTCGATAAAGGAATAGGCATATTCATTTTTCTCGCTTGGAAGATGATCTTCACGATTAACGCTTTTCCATATCTTATCATCAACTTTAGGAAAGAAGGTATCACCATCAAACTTAGAGTGAACAAGCGTTAGATATAACTTATCCGCCTTGTCCAGTACTTCTTTATAAATTGTTCCTCCGCCAATAATAAAAGCTTCCTGATCTTCTGGAACTTTTGCAAGTGCTTCATCCAATGAATTAACCACAATACACCCTTCAGCTTTATAATCTGCCTGACGAGTGATAATGATTGAAGTACGGTTTGGCAAAGGTTTACCTATTGAATCGAATGTTTTACGGCCCATAATAATATGGTGTCCTGTTGTTAGAGCCTTAAATCGTTTTAAATCGGCAGATAAACGCCAAATCAGTTGATTATCTTTCCCAATAACATTGTTTTGAGAAGCTGCTACAATAATAGATAATTTCATATTGCAATAATTATAAATGATGAATGATGAATTATGAATTTATACAATTCATAACTTATAATTTATAAATCTTAATCAGTTTACACTGAAATAGCACCTTTAATGTGTGGATCGGCTTCATAGTTTTCAAGTTTAAAGTCTTCATATTTAAAATCGAAAATACTTTTTACATCAGGATTGATTTTCATTTGAGGGAGCTTTTTGGGCTCACGTTTCAGTTGTAAATCAACTTGTTCCAAATGGTTGTTGTAAATATGAGCATCGCCTAAAGTATGGATAAAATCGCCAGGTTCTAAATCACAAACCTGAGCTATCATCATGGTAAGTAGGGCATAAGAGGCAATATTAAAAGGCACACCTAAAAAGATATCGGCACTGCGTTGGTATAACTGACAAGACAATTTGCCATCGGCTACATAAAATTGGAATAAAGCATGGCAAGGAGGCAAAGCCATGTTTTCGATATCGGCAACATTCCATGCACTCACAATTAAGCGACGCGAATTCGGATTGTTCTTAATATCGTGAACCAATTGAGATATTTGATCGACATGTTCGCCATTGGCTTTTGGCCACGAACGCCACTGATAACCATACACATGGCCTAAATCACCCTTTTCATCAGCCCAATCGTTCCAAATTTTCACGCCATTATCCTGTAGGTATTTCACATTGGTATCTCCATTCAGAAACCAAAGTAATTCGTGAATAATCGATTTTAGATGAAGTTTCTTTGTGGTAAGTACTGGAAAACCTTCCGAAAGGTCGAATCGCATCTGATGTCCGAAAATACTGACAGTCCCGGTTCCCGTACGATCTCCTTTTTGGTTACCTTCTTGGCTTACTTTTTCTAGCAATTCGAGATATTGGCGCATAGTTGTTCAAATTTATTACGAAAATTAGTTTAAAGTTAATCTTTCCATCCAAACAATGTTTCCATAGTCGAAAAATTTCGACGCTCAACTTATTAACAAGACTGTTGAAAACTCTAAACGATCTCCATTAAATTATAAATATGATCCCTTTTGAAAGATAATTAATAAGCTTGAGCTTTAATTAACTCAACATAATTTATAACTTTAGTCTAGTAATCTATTTTTTAACACACTAAAGATTAGAACTAATGCTCATTAAAACATATGGAAGTGCTGTATACGGCATTTATGCAACCACAATTACAATAGAAGTGAATGTTTTTAATGGCGTTCGTTTTTCTTTGGTTGGCTTGGCCGATAATGCCGTGAGAGAAAGTCAGCAACGTATTGATTCTGCTTTACGAGAAGTAGGCTATAAAATCCCAGGTAAGAAGATCATTATAAATATGGCACCTGCTGATATTCGCAAGGAAGGCTCAGCTTACGACTTGCCTTTAGCCATAGGGGTTTTAACGGCAACAGAGCAGATTAAGTGCCCTGATTTGCAAAAGTATGTCATTATGGGAGAACTTTCGCTCGACGGGAGTTTGGTTCCTATAAAAGGGGTTTTACCCATGGCAATAAAAGCCAGAGAAGAAGGCTTTGAAGGTTTAATTCTGCCAAAGGAAAATGCAAAAGAAGCGGCTGTTGTAAATAACCTGAATGTTTATGGCGTTGAGAATATAAAGGAGCTAATCGATTTCTTTAATGGTGATGCCGAGTTAGTCGTAACTGAAGTGGATACCAGAGCCGAGTTTTATTCTCATCTGAACCATTTTGAACACGATTTTGCCGATGTTAAAGGACAAGAAAATGTAAAAAGGGCATTAGAAATTGCTGCCGCTGGTGGTCACAATATTATCATGATAGGTCCCCCTGGTTCGGGAAAGACCATGTTAGCCAAACGGATTCCGGGTATTTTACCACCACTAAGCTTGCAAGAAGCTCTAGAGACGACCAAAATTCACTCGGTAGCGGGAACACTCGAAAAGGAAAGTGGCTTAATGACCAAACGTCCTTTTAGAAGTCCGCATCATACGATTTCCGATGTAGCGCTCGTAGGTGGTGGAACCGTACCTCAGCCTGGTGAAATATCTTTATCTCATAATGGGGTTTTATTTTTAGACGAGCTCCCAGAATTTAAACGGACTGTACTCGAAGTGATGCGCCAGCCCTTGGAGGATAGAACCATTACCATATCGCGTGCGAAATTTACGGTCGATTATCCTGCAAGTACCATGTTGATTTCTTCCATGAACCCTTGTCCTTGCGGATTTTACAATCATCCAGATAAAGATTGTTTGTGCCCTCCGGGTATGGTTCAAAAATATTTGAGCCGAATATCGGGTCCACTTCTCGATCGTATTGACATACATATAGAGGTCACGCCCGTTTCCTTCGATAAAATATCGGAAGAACGCCTTTCGGAAAAATCGGCCAATATTAGAGAAAGGGTCGAGCTGGCACGCAAGATTCAATCAGATCGCTTTGCCGATGAAGATGGCATTCACTCCAATGCCATGATGAGTTCGCGATTGTTGAGAAATTACTGCAGACCCAGCGAGGCAGGTATGAAGCTGCTGAAAGTGGCCATGGAAAAGGTTGGTCTTTCAGCCCGGGCTTACGATAGAATCCTAAAAGTATCACGTACTATTGCCGATTTAGAAGGCTCTGAGAATATCGAAACCGATCATTTATCTGAAGCCATTCAGTACCGCAGCCTCGATCGTGATGGTTGGGGAGGGTGAGAATTAATTATGAATTAAGAGTTATGAATTATGATCCCGATAACTATCTGGGATGAATTATTTTTTGTTGATTTGGGGCACTCCATGGAGTGCCTTTTTCTTTTTGAGAATCTGAAGGATTCCGTTTTGTCATCTCAGATGTGTCATGTTTGGTTTCTAATATTATTGTTATATTTGATTTCACGAATTATCATTTACATAAGTTATGACCAAAGAGATTGAAAAAAAATTCAACGATTATTTTGAGAATGCTTTTGATGTCGATAGTATTGGAAATGCTTATGAATTGTATGGCATGTTTTGTATACATTTTGAACAAATGATAGAAGACATTAGAGAATACTTAATTGCTATTTTATTTGCTCATGGGTTAATGGATAGAGTGATAGCAAAAATACAATTTGCTGACTTAACTGCTTATCCAATAAAAGAGAGATTTCTAACTACATGTATTGAAATTATGGAGAGCGATAATGATAAAAAAATTATTAAAAAGTTAGCTGCAAAAATTGATGATGCTATATCAAAAAGGAATGAGTTTGTTCATGGAACTTGGAATATGGAAAATAATTGCCTTACTGGTTATAAGCATAAATTGACAAAACAAGGATTGGATGATAATAATATGGAAATTGATTGTACTTCCTTAAAAGAAATTATCTATAACCTTAATAAAATTAGCTTTTGCCTAGACTATATTCCTACACATTCCCGAAATCTTAGCAAAACAAGTGATGTTGTGTTTCAGGAAGTTACTAATACAATAAAGGGTGTCAATCTTGAATTTGTTAATAAGATAACATTTAAACTACCTTGAGATGGGATTATATTTTACTGCTTATTTTTTGATTCAAATTGCTTATATCAGTTTAAACACGATTTAAAATCAAAGAATTTTCCTCACAAATGATTCTCCTTTATTCACCCCCATTTTTTCCATCAATAAAAAAGTAAGCAGGCTTGCTACTTGAATTGTTTTCTTATTTTTGCCAATCAAAATTTGACAAAGAGTGGTTGATCTGTGGTGAGTGATTGTTTATTTGGGCTTAGTGCTCTTTGTAAATTTTATTTCTTCTCCTTATTTTTTTCTCAATTTCATTCAATACGATTCAAATTTTGTAATGCTCAATAGCTTAATCGTTATGGGTATTAGTTTAATGTGCTTACTAATTGTTTGTTTTTGAATAAAACAAACCCATCGAGAATCAAATTAAATATGAAAATGCGAAATTTAACAGTGTGGTCTTTCTTGTTTTTGCTGCTGGTCAGTTCCTGCGATGAACAAATTATTGAAGAAGAAAATCACATCAGTCCCGACTATAGGTCTGCTTTTATCAATGTTTTTAAGAAAACGGAGAGCTTAAAAGCCTCAAGTATTTCACCTGAGACGACGGCTGATTTATTTGTAAACCGCGACTTTTATGTGGGAGAGAGCAATCTGTACGTCATAAATAATGTGGTTGACCATTGGGCTATCGAAGTGTTCGATCGAAACACATTGGAACATCAATCGACTCTAAAATCATGGACGGAGGGTGAGAAAGCCAAAAGTTTTGGTGGTACAATTTTCGGAATTAGCGAAAACAAGAACCGACTTTACGTGACCAACAGCAGTCAGGTGCAAATTTTTGATACAAACAGCTTTGAGTTTATTGCCAGAGCGGGTACAGGCGTTTGGTGGTCCGAACTAGATAGAACACTTACCAATGGTTTCGCTGCTTACTCTTTTAAGGACAAATTATTTGTGCGAGACCGATACAATTTGGTTGTTTTTAACGAGTCTGACCTGATTAAAGGGAAGCCCCAATCAGAAATTTTGGTTGTTGCTCGCTCAGAAAAAGGTCAGTTGAGCGATATGGCATACCACAATCAGCATCCTGTCTCAATGTTGATGCACAAGGATTTACTTTATTTAAGCGATGTGGGTCAGAAAAAAATATTCATTTTCGATCCTGAGGCTATTCAAGCTTCCCAGCCTATTCCTATTTATAAAGAACTTCAACTAACAAAGAAACCTCTTTCAATCACATTTTTTCAGAATTGTCTGTACATCCTATGCGATGGAGGACAACTTCTGGTTTACAATGTCGAAAGTCTTGAGCAGATTGATACAATTGTGGGTATAGACCAGTATTTGTTTGAGTCTTCGATCAATCGATTTGAAATTTCATCTAATGGTGAAGAGTTGCCTCAGATATTTATAAACGATATGGTGAATAAAGAGATCAGCGTAGGCCTTGTTGAAAATGTAGAAATTAAAATATACGACTAATGAAGAATATACTGATACTTACTGGAATCGTTTTGATTCTGTTTTCATGTACCAAAGAAAGCACAGAGATTATTGATATAATAGATCCTATTGTGGCTGATAATGCAAATCTATATCTTGAAGATTTGGAAGGGGAAGGCAGGCTAAGTGAGCTGTTTGCTGATGATGCGGATATGGTTTATTTACAAAGTGAAGCCTTTGCCTTTCATATCAATCACATGTTGGAAATAAAACAGGATACCGACAAAAAAAAGATTGTGCTTAGAAATTTGGCCCCTCTCGATTTTGAAAATGTGAAGGTTCTCGCCAGTTTCCCCGATATCGATCAAGAGGTGGTGATTCTAAAAATGGATAAAATTAAAGGCCATACATCTCTTGTTTTAGATTATCCTTTTGACCGTGGTGTGAATCTCTTTGCTACAGCAAGTGGTCAAATTATTGACCTTTCTGCTCTCAAGGGCGAGAATCCTAAAATGTCTTTTGATTATGATCCTGGTGACGATTCTTCTCTACAGAAAGTTCACGCTATTAAATCGGGTTGGCGTATTAAATTTCACGATTTTGATGCTTCAGATTCCGAGGATAATAACTGGGAAGAGAATATGACTGCACATGATTTGAGACGTTACACAGGACTGATGATAAACTTGGCTTATTTGTTTCAATCGCCAGAATTTAAAGAAGGTGTGTTGGCAGAGAATCTCTTTGGTAATTCTCTTGAGGTAAAGACAAAAGAAGAAAAGCTTGATTTTCTGGAGGAAATTTTCAATAAAGCTAAATTTAATTGTGGTAAGGTTGTTAAAGTTTCAGGCTTAGGCGGGGGCAGTACTTTTGGAGTGGCCGAACATGTTTTGAATGGTTACTTAAGCAAGCAAAGTGATATAGGCAATGTACCTGTTCACGAAATTGCTCACATGCTTGGGTATAGCCATGCCTCAAATTTCACTTATCCTAAGAAAAATGATCAGGCCGTAAATGAAGGTTTAGTTGTCGTTGCTCAGCGTGTTGCAAAAGAATTTTTTGCCAATAAAAGCTTCCCCGTGCATCCAGATAACTATTATAAACGTGCTGATTTGTAATCAATAAAGACATGTTTGTTTCTGTTATTAATTAATTTAGATATGAGAAATCTTGTATATTCCATTGTTTTCGTACTTTTGTTATACAGAATTTTAAGGGCATCGACTTGCTCAATATTGAAATTGAAAATATTAAACTAATGGGAAATAAATTAAATGATCCTATAGGCCGATTAATGGGCTTGAGATATAAGTCGCATCCTTGGCACGGGATTGATGTTGGTGAAGATGCACCGAATTCAGTCATGGCATTTATCGAAATGGTGCCAACTGACACCGTAAAGTATGAAGTTGATAAAACAAGTGGTTATTTAAAAATTGATCGCCCTCAAAAGTATTCCAATGTAATTCCTGCACTTTATGGCTTTCTTCCTCAATCGTATTGTGGGAAATTAGTAGGTGAGTATTGTAGCGAAAAATCAGGAAAAAAAGATATTAAAGGTGATAGCGATCCTCTTGATATCTGTGTGTTGACTGAAAAATCGATCGCTCATGGCGATATTATTGCTGAAGTTCGTCCAATTGGTGGTTTTAGAATGATTGATGGTAATGAGGCTGATGATAAAATTATAGCGGTTCTAAATAATGATGCCACCTACGGTAATTATAATGATATTTCAGACTGTCCAGAGGTTATTATAACACGACTTAAGCATTATTTCTTAACCTATAAGGATATGCCAGGACTCGATAGACAGGCCGAAATTACGCATGTTTACGGTGTTGATGAGGCCAAAGAGGTTATCACAAGATCTTTGGATGATTATAAAGCACGATTTGAAAATCTTGAAGATGTACTTAAGCACGTATAAGAATACTTCTAAGAATTAGATAATATTTGAAACTCTTCGAAAATCGAAGAGTTTTTTTGTTGTACATGAATTAATTTCATTATTTTTATCTCATCAGATTAAGTTTAAGAATACTGAATTGTGGGTGAGTTGTAATGTAGATAATAAAAATTATTTTGGCATGTGGCTATTGTTGATACACAATTTTAAATAGTTTTTTAATGGGAAGTGAGGAGAATTCACAAATAAGAATAGAGGCTCTTTTGAAAGAGTTGGATAGACAACAGCTTGAAGTCAAGAAGAAAAAGAATTTGATAAGGGGGATTAGTGTTGGTCTTATACTGGTGTCTCTTGTTACTTTTAGTTTGGTGTATAAGAGTTCGAAATTCGATAAAAGCCAATTTATTCAGACAGAAAGAAATGTGGGGGAGATTGTAAGTGAGGAAAAAATTGTACCGAAGCAAGTTAAATCTTTTCAACTTGTTTTCGAAAACATAAACCAATACCCACTAGCTCGTTTTTTCAGTGAAAAGGAAGCCCTTACTTTTCAGAACGAAATCAAAAATCTGCATCTGCCTAAAACGAAAATAATCGTCGATAGCCTTAAAGGAAAGGAAAGAGTGCTTGCCATTTCTTCTAATTACCGTTATTACATTCAGTTTGGTATTTTTAAAAAGAAATTATTGTCCAGTTTACCTGATAATATGATCTATCTGCACCAGCTAAGAGATAAGGAATTGTTTAAATACAGACTGGGCCCTTTTGCAAAAAGTACACAAGCAGAAAAATTCATAAATGATATAAATTTGACTGACTATTTAATTGTAGAAGTCTCAAATTAAATGATCAGAACGTATAAAAAAACTCTCATTCTAATCCGGATGAGAGTTTTTTCGTAAATACGAGCTGAGGATACGTCAATATAGTTGTTCGTGACATTCAGAGCAAAGTTGAGTTTTCCATTCTTTGTCAATATCAACAGGGTGGAAAAATTCTAAAGGTTGGGTGAGAGTTCCATTTTTCATTTCGCCAGTTTTTCCTTGCGAAACAATATCATGGCATAAATTGCAGTCTCTCGAAATAGTTTCTCCTTGGTCTGTTACATGTTTATCGTTATGACAACGAAAACAACCATTCGTTTCCAAATGACCTAAATGATTAGGATATATTTTCCAATTGACACCCATTTCTGGAAAAATATTAGATGTATATCCTTTTTGAATCGTCGTAATTGCTTTGTTAATAGCCTCTTTGTTTGATTCAATAATTTCTGGGTACATGATTTCGTAATATTCTAGTACTTGATTCTTAATAGCTATCATAGCACTATCAGTACTTGGGTATTCTTGAATCAGTATATCCATACATACAACTTTTATATCAGGTAGGTGCTTGGATATTTCACCAGATGAGATGAATTCATCGATAAAATTTTGAGGATTGTGATAGTCATGAGATGGCCTGTTGTGACAATCTAAACAATCCATAGTACGTGTCTCGAGGCTGTCAATTTGTTTTTGATTTAGTAAATTATCGGGTTCTAAATAAATTTTCACCTTACCCGTTTTTAAATTAGTGTATTTCACCCAAGGTAATTTTTCACGATCTCTTGATGAAGCAATATATTCAATCTTAATATCAGGATTAATATGCCAATGAATACCTTCCGAAATACCATTAGCACTTAAGCTAGCGCTAGTTTTCATTTTCATTACGATGGTATGGTCTGTTGTTGTTTCATCAGCGAGATAAGATCTTTTATTTTTTAATTTACTATCGTAAAATTTTTGAGGCCAGTGACATTGTTCGCAGGTTTCACGTGCTGGGCGTAAATTTTCCAATGGAGTCGTAATGGGCTTAGGATATTTTTTTGCGAGAACAGAATAAACCTGATATAAACCTGATAGTTTACTTCTCATATACCAACCTGAACCTTCGCCTACATGACACTCTACGCATTTAACACGTTCGTGAGAAGATTGATGGTAAGCCGTGAATTCGGGAGCCATGACTTGATGGCAAAGCTTTCCACAAAACTCAGTTGATTCTGTATAGTGAAAAGCATGATAACTTCCCATTGATGATATAATGAGAATAAAAACGGTTCCAAAAGTGAAAATAATACTAATATTCCTAACCTTAGGCTCATTAAAATCGATTTTAGGCCAATCGAGCTTATCTTCCGGAAGCAGTTTCCTTTTCAGTTTTCGGTTGGTTCGTATCATTCCAATTGGAATCAGAATCAAACCTCCAACGAAAAACATGGGAAGAATAATATAGATGAACAGTCCAGAATAGGAGCTACCGATGTTATAAAAGAAGGAGAGAGCAAGTAGGAACCCGATTATAAAAAGATTCATTGCAGCTATTCCTGCACCAAGAAGCGATAACCAGTTACGAATTGAATTTGGTAATTTCATCATTTCAAGATTTAGCTTAAGTCACTATTCTACTAACTTTAATTAGTGCCAACCTGTTACAATGCTTTTAAAATTACTATATGGTTTTTTTCCAATTGTGGCAAAATACAGGTGAATAATAAGGAAAATTGATATAATAAAACCGACTATGGAATGAAGAATTGCCGTTATGAAAATACCACTCATATTGTAGACATCTTCTATTATTGTTTCTGGAAATAATAGAGCAATACCTGTAATTATTATAATTGGAACCATTAGGTACATAACGGCCACATAAGTGTATTTCTGAACAGGGTTAAACTTTCTTTTTACAGAAATAGGATAAGGAATCTCTTCGTTTTTAAACATTCCGTATACGTAAAAACGAAGTTGTTTTAATAAGCGTTTTCTTAAGCCTTTGGGCTTAATTCGATAGTATTTTTTATTTGTTGTTATTAGGTTTCCAATAAAAAAAATAAGGTAGCTAATGGCGACAGTAATACCTGCAAAATTATGAAGAGAAACAGCTAAATCAAATCGGAGTAATTCGAAACCGGGTTTAGCAAATTGCATGTTTAAACCTGTATAAATCAGAACAAGAATACCTAGAGCATTAATTGTATGCCAAATGCGTAACCATATTGGATATAAATATATTTTTCCTTCGTTGCTCATAAATCTATTTTTTTATAATTCTGAAAAAACTATGAATGATTATGCATGCAATGACACTTATTAATATGATCATACTCAGAAGGTTTAGAATCTCATTTTGATAGGCTCCTATGACGTATGATTTGTTCGCAAGTATAATTCCAACATTTCCTTTTTCACTCCTAGCTTGTATATTCTTGTATTTATATAATGAGGCATTTAAATGTGAATTTGCTGTATGACATTCCACGCAAAGCTTAAGAGCTTTCTCTTTAGGCAGGATGTTATGGGATATCATTAAGGAATCTTTTATTTGTGTATGGCATTCGATGCAACGTACATTTTCGAAATGTAATTTCTGGTTTGGAAGCCAATCATGTGTGTCAACAAGTTTAGGGTTTAAACTGTCAGACATTAAATGATATTTTGATGTGTTATCATGACAAGAAATGCACATCTCGTTACTAAATTTCACAATATCTCTTACACTTTCGCTGGTTCGAGCTTTTGCTTGATAATAGTGCTGATTGTGACATTTAGAACAAGTAAATATTTCACCTAATGCTTTTGCATGGATACTTTTACCAAACTCCTCTTCTATTTGTTCAAACTTGTAATCTGCAAAATTTTCATCGCCTCCGTGGCAATCGATACATGTCATTAAAGGTTCTAACTTTAATTCACCTTGATGAGGGTAGGTTTCATAATCTGATGAGTGGCAATCTATGCATCCAAACGAGCCATGAACACCAGCCTTAATTTTTAAAGAATCAAGGATATAATATGGATTCATTAAACGCTTTTCATTGCGTTCAGTCCAATCATTATATATTGTATGAGTCTGATTTGAATGACAACGCAAGCAATCATTATCAGCTTTTAGATTCAGTGCGAATGAAGCTAAAAAGAATACGAGTAAAGAAGTACCTAGTTGATGAAAACGCATAAGTAGAATGTAAATTTAAATTCCTGAAATATTGATATTTCAGGAATTTGTTATGGTTGATAAATTATTTCATTGTTCTCAGATAGTTTATTATAGCCCATCTGTCTTCGTCGTCTCCAATTTTCTTTTCATAGTTAGGCATTTCATCTCTACCTACAAATGATTGGTAATAAAGAACACCATCAGCTTGTGATTGAACTTCAGCTGATTTAAGAGATCGAATAGCAGTCTTCATGCTTTTTGCTTTTGGTCCGTTACCTTCACCTTTGCTCCCATGGCATGATTTGCAATGTTTTGTATAAAGCATTTTACCTACTTTTAATAATGATGCATCATCTTTAAAAGTATTTTCCATTGTTTTATATTTTGCAGGAATCTCCCAAGGTCTACCTACTTTTTTGTTTTGTGGTAGCGTAAAAGCAGCTAGAAGAATTCCAGTAAACACCAGAGATAAGCCAATAAATATGTTTTTAAGTGTTTTCATAATTTAAATTTTAGAGATTAAAAATTCCATAACCTTGTGATTGTAAATCCAATCATAAAGTTATCCAAGTCAATTTTATTAGAGTTATTCACCATGATATCCTGCTGGATTAATCCTTTAGAATTGCCCATGTATATCTGGAAAGCATGTGTACTGGTAGAGATCTCATAACCAAAAGACAGGTTTGGTTTAGAATTTTTATAATCGTCAGCTTCTGAATCAAGACTTATAAGGTCAATGGGTGCATCAAAATTAAATATGATAGAACCTTGAGGTGAAACTTTAAAACGACCATTGAAATGAACACCAAGCTTATCGTGATAACTTCCTTTGTCAATTAAATTAAAGTGAGAATAACTTAGTCCGGTTTGTAGGCTAATTTCATCGTTAAATTTTCGACCTACAATAACTTGGGCAAATGAGGATAGGCGATCTGAAAATCCATAGTCATATTCAAAAATGTCCTTATCTCTACCATCAATCGCGATATTACCGTAAACTGCAAGTGCGATAGGCACTGTGTTATTCCGAGTTTGTTCCAGTATAGTCCATTTTGCATTAAAATCGGTAATCATTTTAAGTGCATTCTCATCGGCTGTTCCTCCTTTAGTAACTCCTAATCCAATTTGGATGTTTTCTGCTACAACATAGTTTAACGCCAAGCGGATATTAGCACTAGGAGCATAGAGTCCCCATAAGTCAGAGTGTCCATTTTCAACCGATCCGAATTTGTGTTGAATGGCAAATTCTAAGGTTTTTACAGGTTGAATAAGTGTTGTTTGATTGTCAATTAAATAACCACTTTCGAAGGGTGACCTAACTGGCTTGTCTACTTTTTTGATCTCAGTTGCATTCTCTTGAGCCAGAACGCTTCCAAAAGCAAAAACAAGCAGGCATGATAATGTAAATATGTATTTTCTCATAATTGCATGTGTTTGATTAGTTATCCTTAGCTCCTTCTTGAATCCAAAGAAGTAATAAATTCAATTCTTGTGAACTCATATTATTACCATGACCATCTTTTGATTTTTTATAGACTTTACTTTCTGAAGGCTCACTCGTATTAATATATTCACCATTGCTTAGGTTGTCAAAGGCGGAACCTGTAACTAAAACAGGTTTTTTACTGTCGTGACAGCTAATACACTTACTTTGGAATATTGGTTCTATTTGCGTTTCAAAACTGATTGGATTATCAGGGTCTGGTGTTGGTAGGATTATTTCTTCTTCAGGGATATAATCGTACTCACAACTTACTAGTCCAATCATGAAAAGGAAAGCGAATACCTTGATATATCTTTTCATAGGATTATGTTTTAATAATAATAATGAAATGTAGCTTCGCCTATAGACTTCTTAATTAAGTTGTTGCAATAAGCTTGCCAATTCTATTTTAATGAAGATGTTTTGAACTTAAAACACTTGATTTTATCTATAAAAGAGTTGTTTAATTTAAAATTAAACAACTCTTTATTTTTTTGTATTAAAAATTAGCCAGTTGCTTATTATGGAGCAGGAGTTGGTTCTGCTTCAACCGCTTCAATAGTATTTTGCAATAAAGCTTTTACATACTTAGGGTTGTGAGCACCCAAACTTCTGTCTTCGTCCAAACCAACATAGTTGAAGAAGGCACGAGCCTGTACAGTTGGATATGTTCCTGTAACAACATGGTATTCACCAGGTAATGTGACAAGTTCAATGACTCCAGTTTCTTCATTTAGTTCATATATTTCTTCTTCAGAGTAAGCTACGATGCCTAATCGAACTAATTCGTCTCTTAGAATTTCAAGTTTGGCTTCAACGTCAGATCTAACACCTCCGTAGTTGAAATCACTATTATCGGCTTCGTGACAGGTATTACAAGCTAATAAAGATGGTTTCCATGAGTGTCCGCCTTCTCCTTCTTCAGTATCAAAATCTGCCATATGGCAACCCGTACATGAAGCTTGATCTAAGTGTTTTGCAGAACCTGGTTCCGGATACTCAACACTACCAGCAATTTCAGCAAAGCCGACACCAGCTACAACATTAGCCTGAGCACCATGGTGAGGTCCCCAATGACTACTTCTAATTTGGAAAGTTTCTTCGCCAGGATTTGTTAAGGCAGGCTCACCTCTTCTCGATTGGTGGCAATTAGCACATAAATTTGAGTTCCCTTTTAAATCCATAGTAGTTGTTGGATCAAAGATTGGCTTTATTGGATCTTTTAGCCTTAAAGCATAATCATTAGCTTCCATGGTTTCGTGCAAGCCATGACAAGTGGCACATTCCCATGCTGTTGGGTTTGTGATATTTCCAAGAACCTCTCCATTATCAGCAAATTGAACAAAGCCTTGATGAGAGTGACAAGCTGCACATGAAGCACGTCCACCTGCATAATCTACAGCATTAATACCACTGCTGTGCACAGACATAGCGAATTGTGCTTCGATATTTGATTTGGTTTCAGTTGAATGACATGCCATACAGGTTGCATTCCCATCAGCACCATCAGCACCGTCGGTACCATTCTCTCCATTTAAACCATTCGTGCCATCAGCACCTGCTGGCCCTTCACAAGCCGCAAATATTGCTC
>Ga0209379_10001115_pt1 | contig 18580 bp, 17 predicted proteins | sample tdDd001_FD_187124 | JGI IMG/M metagenome (GOLD analysis project Ga0209379, IMG submission 187124) | Marine sediment microbial communities from the Atlantic coast under amendment with organic carbon and nitrate - tdDd00.1 (SPAdes)... | ecosystem: Environmental > Aquatic > Marine > Coastal >...
GTCTTTCAGGATGCGGTGTTGGTTTTAAGTTGATGCAAGGTTTGAGTCAACATCTCAATTGGCCTTTCGAAAATCTAATTCCTCTACTCGATCTTGTTGCTGTAAGTATAGCATCTGATATTGTTCCTATCGAAGGTGAAAATCGGGTTTTAGCACATTATGGTCTTATTCAATTGAATAAATACCCTCGATTAGGTCTAAAAACCATTATGAATTTAGCTGGTGTCAATAAGGATTTATCAGTTAATGATATTGTATTTAAAGTAGGTCCCAGAATAAATGCTGCTGGTCGAATTCAATCGGGGCGTCATGCGGTTCAACTGTTAATTGTTGAAGAAGAAGATGCTGCTGTCTTGATTGGTGATAGTATCAATACCATGAATGAAGATCGCAAAGAGTTGGATCATTCGATTACGGATGAAGCTTTGGATCGATTGAATAAGGCTGAGAAAATAGAATCGAAAAAAAGTACGGTTCTTTTTGATAGGAATTGGCATAAGGGAGTTATTGGTATTGTTGCCTCTCGAATGATTGAGACCTATTATCGCCCAACAGTTATTCTTACTGAGTCTAATGGTATGGCTACAGGATCTGCCCGATCGGTTGATGGATTCGATTTGTATCAGGCTATATCGGCATGTAGCGATCTTCTGGAGAATTTTGGTGGTCACAAGTATGCGGCAGGGCTTACAATGAAGCTAGCTAATGTAAGTGAATTCCAGCAACGATTTGAAGAGTACGTTCAAAACAATATCTCAGACGATATGTTGGTGCCTCAAATTAAGATTGATGCCAGAATCAAGCTTTCAGATATTACGCCAAAATTTTTCCGTCTGCTTAAACAATTTGAGCCTTTTGGTCCTAAGAATATGACACCTGTTTTTATGAGTGAAGATGTGGTCGATTATGGTTATTCGCGACAAGTGGGTAAGAATAAGGAACATTTAAAGCTATCGGTCGTTGATGATATTCGTGATGCTAATGTAAAAAGTGGCATCGCATTTCAAATGGGAAAAATGTACCCTAAAATTGCAAAGGGATCACCTTTCAATATTTGTTATTCTCTTCAGGAAAATGAATATATGGGTAAGGTTGAAACTCAAATGATGATTCGTGACCTGAAAATATCCTAAGATTTTTCAATCCGATATTTTAACTCAATTTCTTTTTCGTTGACGATATAAGTAATAATATCTTCCATAAACGAGTGGAACTCGCTCTCGATGGCTTCGTAATTCTCCAATAGAACATTAATCCCTAAATCTGTCTTATCTGGCAGACTAGTATGTCGTACCATGATATTTAAAGCCGTTCTCAGACCTTCAATTTCGGCGTAGGTCTCCAATCTCCTACTTTTAATAAGAAAGGGTAGAAACATCTTTACTTGTCTTGGAAGAACCAAATAGTTTTTCACTAGGGCTTCATGGCATCTGGACACAAATATGGGTAAGGATTCTTTGTGATAAAGTGCCCAGTTTCTGGCAAGAAAATGATCGTAAACGACGTCTGTTACTACACCTGAATATTTTCTGTAAACTTCTCTGAAGTATTGTCCGCTTTGACTAACTAATGGGTGTGTATCTGTATAAAAGTCAATAGATCGATGCAGAAGGATACCTTTCCGAATTTCAGTCTTGTAGTTTTCATATTTTCTGCCTTTCACATAATCAGCCATAAAGTTGCCAACCATTATTTTTTCAGATTCACCAGAAAGATAGAGATGTGCTAAGAAATTCATGTAAGTATTTTAATTTCTCATGAAGATAAGTTTTCGTGTGAAAGTTTGATTGGTAATTAAATGTTTTTTGTTGTTTGAGATTCAAAAAAATCAAGAAGATATAAAATATCGAATTATTAATTAAAAGTCAAGTTTTGAGATAATGTTAAGCAACAAGCTTTAAATGAGAATTTTAAATTTCGTCCTTTTCAATTAAAAGTATAAATTTAAGGGGATGGAACATATTGTTCTATTTAAGGTTAAAAAATAAATGAGTATTAACTTTTAAACATGGAGGTTTTAACATGGCAATTAAAAAGGTAATTATCATTGGTGCTGCAGGTCGTGATTTTCACAATTTCAACACCTATTTCAGAAACAATCAGGATTATAAAGTTGTTGCTTTCACAGCAGCTCAAATTCCCGACATTGATGGGCGTAAGTATCCTGCCGAATTAGCGGGTGGACTTTATCCGGAAGGTATTCCGATTTATGCTGAAGAGGAATTGACCCAACTGATTAAAAAGCACGAAATTGATGATTGTGTCTTTTCTTATTCTGATGTTTCTTATCAGAAGGTGATGAATATGAGTGCTATTGTTAATGCTGCTGGAGCTAATTTTAAATTATTAGGTCCGGAGGATACTATGATTAGAAGTCATAAGCCTGTAATTGCTGTAGTTGCAACTCGAACAGGTTGTGGTAAATCTCAGACCTCACGTAAGGTTATTGAGGAATTGATGGCTAAAGGATTAAGAGTTATTGCTATTCGTCACCCGATGCCTTATGGCAATTTGGTTGCTCAAAAGGTACAGCGATTTGCTACTGTGGAGGATTTAAAGAAGCATAATTGTACCATAGAAGAAATGGAAGAATATGAACCACACGTAAGTCGTGGAAATATAATATATGCCGGCGTTGATTATGAGGCAATTATCCGAGCTGCTGAGAACGATCCGTCTGGTTGTGATGTGATTCTTTGGGATGGTGGAAATAATGATTTCTCGTTCTATAAGCCTGATTTAACTATTACGGTGGCTGATCCACATCGACCTGGAGCAGAATTATCCTATTATCCGGGTGAAGTTAATTTACGAATGGCAGATGTTGTAGTTATCAACAAGATGGATTCTGCATCGCCTGAAGGTATTCAAACGGTACGCGAAAGTATCGCTAAAGTAAACGATAAAGCAATCGTTGTTGATGGTGCTTCACCTATTTTGGTTAATAACCCTGATATTATAAAAGGCAAACGTGTACTGATTGTTGAAGATGGACCAACTTTAACGCACGGTGAAATGAAGATTGGTGCTGGTACAGTAGCCGCTCGTAAATTTGGAGCTTCTGAAGAAATTGATGCTCGTCCATATCTAGTGGGTAAGCTAAAGGAGACTTTCGATATTTATCCAAATATTGGTTGTATTCTTCCTGCTATGGGGTATTCCGATCAGCAACTGAAGGATTTAGAGGCTACAATTAATGGCTGTGATTGTGATTCTGTGATTATTGGAACCCCAATCGATCTGAATCGAATTATTAATATTAAAAAGCCAACGACTCGTGTTTATTACGATTTGGAAGAGATTGGTTATCCAAAGCTTTCTCATATTATCAATCAGTTTGTCAAGAAACAAGAACTAAGTGGCGAAGCTGTAAATTAAGTTGATGTTTTTAGATAAAAGAAAAGGGAGTGCATTTGCACTCCCTTTCTTTATATTTTTTTGTTCGGTCTAGTATATTACTTGACTTCACTACCTTTAATCGCTTTTGATTTATCAGGTAAAATTAGGTTGAGAATAACACCAACTACTGAAGCTAAACCAATTCCTGCTAATGAGAAATTACCATAAGAGATTTGAGCACCGCCAATACCAACAGTCAAAACAATTGAGATAATCACCTGATTTCTGGTCTTGTTGAAGTCAGCCTTAGCATCTATAAGAGTTTTGATACCAATGCTCGCAATCATACCAAAAAGAAGTAACATGATGCCACCCAGAACCGCTTGAGGGATTGTTTTTAGGAAAGCACTTACTTTTCCAATTACAGAAAAACAAATTGCAGTTACAGCAGAGATTCTTAAAATAACAGGATTCGTAATTTTAGTCAATGCGATAGCGCCCGTAACCTCTGAATAGGTTGTGTTTGGTGGTCCACCAAAGAAACCGGCAAAAGCAGTTGCAACACCATCACCTAAAATTGTACGGTGTAAACCAGGTTTTTTAACAAATTCTTTATTGGCAACCCCACCAATTGCATACATATCACCAACATGCTCAATAACCGGAGCAACAGCAACAGGTAGCATATATAAAATTGCTCCCCAAGAGAATTCAGGTCTTACGAATTCCGGTAAAGCAATCCATGACGCTTCTTGGATAGGTGTGAAATCAACAGCACCTAAAACAATTGAAAGAACATAACCCACGATGATTCCGCAAAAAATAGGTATTAATTTCATTATGCCTTTAGCATAAACTACAATTAAAACCGCGGTAAGTAGAACGACTGAAGCAATTGTCCAATTGGTTTTGGCCATATTTACTGCTACAGGAGCCAATGATAAACCGATAATCATGATAACGGGTCCAACTACTACAGCTGGGAAAATTTTCTCGATAACGCGAAGTCCCCAAACTTTGATAATACCTGATACGATACCGTAAACAACACCTACTGCAATTAATCCACCAAGAGTTCCTGGTAGGCCATAAAGCTCAGTTGCTGCTACAATAGGAGCAATAAAGGCAAAACTACTACCTAAAAAAACAGGAACCATACCCTTGGTTATCAAATGAAAGATAAGGGTGCCGACTCCTGCTGTGAATAGTGCTACTGCCGGGTCAATACCGACAAGAAGAGGAACGAGAACTGTTGCTCCAAAAGCAACAAATAAAAACTGTACCCCTAATACGATTTTCTTTGCGGGGCTTTGGTAGCCCGCATCTGAATTTCCTGATGAGATCATAAAATGGTTTTAATTTTAACACAAACTTGGCAAAGATAGTCAGGATGTGATGATTCGCAAAAATAAATTCCTCTCAATATTAGAGTTTTATCCCGCAATGCTTTGCGGAAGGGGAGGAAGCGTTCATCTAAAATATTTCACTCTGAACTTTTATCTTATTCTTATGATTATATCGTCATTCGTTCTTGCCTTGTTAATCACAAGAAGTGCTACATACTTCTATAAATTTTTCTACTTTTGTTATTCGAAATTCCTAGACGAGTAAAATCTTAAATTTGTACCCAATATAAATTGGGACTCTAATTTTTAATTAACTGATGAAGGTTCATACTGACTTAAATAATTTTTCGGCCTTAAATCCTGTTGTCACCATTGGGACATTCGATGGAGTGCATCTTGGACACAAAAAGGTGATTAAACGTCTTCAGGAATTGGCTCGAAAGGTTAATGGAGAAACTGTTATATTTACTTTCTATCCGCATCCTCGATTGGTTTTGAATACCCATCAGGATGAGCTACGACTAATAAACACTTTAGAGGAAAAGAAAATTTTATTGGAGGCAGCAGGTGTTGATCATATGGTTATCTATCCTTTTACTAAGGAATTCTCAAAGCTTTCCTATACCGATTTTGTTGAGAAAATCTTAGTGGGACAGTTAGGAATGAAATCATTGGTGGTTGGCTACGATCATAAATTTGGTCATAAACGTAAAGGAACTTTTGAAGATTTAAAGGTTTATGCTGATAAACTCAATTTCAATATAGAGCAATTGGAAGTATTAAATGTAGATGCCATTGATATCAGTTCTACCAAGATAAGACAAGCATTAGCTGAGGGAGATATTCAGACGACGAACAAATATTTGGGCCATCGTTATTTTATAAAAGGCATTGTTGTTGATGGTAAAAAACTGGGGCATGAAATAGGTTTTCCTACTGCAAATGTTGATCCACAAGAAAGTTATAAACTGGTACCTAAGGATGGTGTTTATGCTGTAAAAGTGGAAATTGATGAGGTGATGTATACGGGTATGTTGAATATTGGCTTCCGACCAACTGTAAATCATCAAATGGATAATCGTTCTATTGAAGTGAATATATTCGATTTTGATGAGAATATTTATTATAAGAATATCAGTATCTATTTTTATAAACGAATCAGAAATGAACAGATGTTTAAAGGAATAGGTGCCCTGAAAGAACAGCTTGAGAAAGATAAGGAAACCGTATTGGAGTTCTTTAAGTAGAATATCTCAAATTCATAATATAAAAAGCCGCTAGATTCAATTTATCTAGCGGCTTTTTTTTAATATAGGATTCAGATAATTATTTAGATTACCTCACTTGCTTCTAATTTTTCAGATGTTTTTTTTTCAGTCTTAGTTGTGGTTTCAACTTCAGTTTTAATCCTCATACCGTAGAATGAACGGTAAACAAAAAACAAACCTATTGCTAAGAATACGACACCGATATAAGGCGCAATATTAGTTCCTCCTGTTTTATCTGCTTCAACAATGAGTTCTATAGCAATCTCAGCAGCTAACAAACCAAATAAAGTTGAGAACTTAATTACCGGGTTTAGAGCTACCGATGAGGTGTCTTTGTATGGATCACCAACAGTGTCACCAATGATAGTTGCATCGTGAAGTGGAGTGTTTTTCTCTTTTAAATCAACTTCCACAACTTTCTTAGCATTATCCCAAGCACCACCAGCATTGGCCATATACATAGCTTGGAATAAACCGAAAATCGCAATTGAAATCAGGTAAGAAACAAAGAAGTTAGGGCTGAAGAATGCAAAAGCCAAAGTTAAACTCAGGATGACAGCAAATATATTCCACATACCTGTTTGAGCATATTGAGTGCAAATTTTCACCACATTTTTAGAATCTTCAATATCAGCTTCCGACTTATCCAAATTGATATTCTTTTTAATATACTCAACTGCACGATATGCACCCGTCGTAACGGCTTGCATAGATGCTCCCGAGAACCAGTAAATAACAGCACCACCAGTAATTAAACCAAGAATTACAGATGGGTCTGTAAGCTCAATTTGTAATAAAGATTCACCATTAGAAAGGATGGTCTTTTTGAGTAAAAGAATAATGGCAAAAATCATTGTGGTTGCACCAATAACTGCAGTTCCAATTAATACTGGTTTTGCAGTTGCTTTAAAGGTGTTTCCTGCCGAGTCATTCTCTTCCAGATTGTGTTTCCCTGTTTCAAAATTAGGTTCAAAACCAAAATTCTTATTGATTTCGTCCTTGATATTTGGAATTTTTTCAATTTGAGATAATTCGAAAACAGATTGAGCATTGTCGGTTACGGGTCCATAACTATCTACAGCAATGGTGACTGGGCCCATCCCAAGGAAACCAAAGGCAACTAAACCGAAGGCAAAAATACCAGGATATTCTCCAAAAAGACTTAAATCTTGAACGGTGTAAAATGCAATAGCCATTAATGCCATCATAACCATCCCTTTCCAGAATGCAGAGAAATTACCAGCAACCATACCAGATAAGATTGTTAATGAAGCGCCACCTTCACGTGAAGCAGTAACAACTTCTTGTACGTGACGAGATTTAGAGCTGGTAAAGGCTTTTGTAAATTCTGGGATAATTGCAGCAGCAAGTGTACCACATGAAATGATTGTAGATAATTTCCACCATAAACCTTCAGGAAGATCGTAGATTAAAACATAGCTTAATGCATAAGTAACGACTATGGAAACAATGGAGGTAATCCAGACTAATGAAGTTAAAGGTGATTCAAAATTAAAATGCTCTTCTTTTGCGAAGCGTACTTTTGCGATGGCTTGATTAATCAAGTATGAGAATACAGATGTAAAGATCATCAGCACACGCATGGCAAAAATCCAGACGATAAGGGTAGATGCAAATTCAACATTGGGAAGTATTCCTGTTTCGCCAAACATTAGGATAATGAATGTGATTAGCGCAACACCTGTTACACCATAAGTTTCAAAACCGTCAGCAGTAGGACCAACGCTATCACCCGCATTATCACCTGTACAGTCGGCAATTACACCTGGGTTACGTGGATCGTCCTCATCAATTTTAAAAACAATTTTCATCAAGTCAGCCCCAATGTCGGCGATCTTTGTAAAGATACCACCTGCAATTCTCAAGGCAGCTGCACCTAAAGATTCACCAATTGCAAAACCAATGAAACAAGCACCAGCACTTTCACCTGGGATGAAAAGAAGAATGGCAATCATCATGATCAGCTCAACACAAATTAAAAGAAGTCCCACACTCATTCCTGCTTGTAAAGGAATAGACATGACATCGAAAGGTAGTTTTTTAAGGGCTGCAAATGAAGTTCTACTATTGGCATAAGTGTTAATGCGAATACCAAACCAGGCAACACCATAGGATCCTAAAATACCAAGTACAGTCCAAAGTAGAATGAGTAAGGTTTTAGAAACTGACATGTGTGCCAAAGCAAGGAAATAATATGAAATGGCAACGCCAATAATGGCAAACAAGATAATTAAGAACTTACCTTGCTGTAATAAATAAGTCTTACAGGTTTCGTAAATGATGTTTGAAACCTTAGCCATGGAGTGGTGAACAGGTAATTTCTTGATTCTATTGAATTGTACCAATCCGAATAAAAGGCCTAAGACAATAACAACAATTCCATAAAGAAGCAAGTCCCATCCATTCACTCCGCCAAGTCCGTTAAAGACAGATTGCTTTAAACTTGGTACGACCAGATCTGCTTCGCTGGCAAAACTGTTGATTGGAGCCAGCAGAAGGGCCAATATGGGTAGTAATAATACTTTTTTCATAGGTTTTCAGTTAGATTTTTTTTGAGTAGCAACTGAAAAATATGCAATATTACTATAGACTACAAAATGTTTTTGTAAAAATTATGGCAAGCAGAAAATTTTGTCGATTTGCTTTGTATTCTGATTTTTATATCTTTAGTATGTGAAGATTAGTTTTTTACCTAATGAGATTTTTAGATTCATTCCTCAGATAGTTATTTCTCCAGATTCATTATAATTAAATTTCTATTTTAAGAGGTGTGTTGGAAATAAGAAATTGAAAGGTTGAATACAAGAAATGAAATGCTGTTTTTAGTTGTAAACTCTTATTTTGGCATGACTACCTTCTCCAGTACTAGAGGTCTTATATTGTTTAAGGTTGTAGCGAGCCACTGAACCATTGAATGGTTCTCCTCCTTGCAAAATATTGAACTTACTATCACAATCGGGACAAACTGCAAAAACACCATCAAGTTCTACATGCTCTTCTGACTCTACATCATGAGTACAGGTGGCATCGAAAGCAGCAAATCCGTCGTTTAATCGAACTATAATGATACCATGATTTTTATATCCGGCAGAAGATGTTACAATATCATTTTCATCTAGATATATGGTATTACCTACAGCACCTAGTTTGTTTTCGTTATCGAGATATTCAAATTGCACACGTGAATAGGGTACAATTTTATCAAGGTCGGTATCCTTGCTACAAGAAGAAAATCCGATTAATGTCAATAGGAATAAGAAAAAATAATGTAAATTTGATTGCCTTGATTTCATGGATGTTGATTTATTGATCGGGCTTAAAATTAAGAATTAATAATTCAAGTATGGATGATAATTGGGGAAATATACTCTATCTCATTTTAATGGCCTTATTTGTTATAGTAGGCGCTCTTAAGAAAAAGAAGAAAACCGTTGAGAATTTTGAGAGTGCTGCGGTTGAGAGAGCTGAGGATGATGCACCAGTTGGTATTGAGAATTTATTTGATACAATTTTAGGTGCTAACAGCTTTACGCCACAGCAAGAACATCCTTACCAAGCTATAGAAGATGTTCTTATAGAAGAACAGAAAGAAGAGTTACCTGATTATAAAGCTGAAGTTAAATCTGAATCTCATGTTGAATCATTAGGCTTTAGTTCTATTTCCATGCTAGAGGTGGAGGATTTGAACGGTGATGAGGAAATGGTTGGAGAAACGGGAGAGATTGATTGGCGACAAGCCATAATTTCTAAGGAAATTTTGGATAGAAAGTATATATGATTAAGTTTTTTAGTACTTTTATATCAATGCTAATTCATTAGAGTATAGGTGCATTTAGTTTAAATGTATATATTTGCACCTGAAAGAGTTCCGCAATGGTGGGATTCTTTTTGTTTTTATATCAAGTGAGCAATATATAGTGAAATTGGTATAATAACAGAAAATCAAACAAAACGATAGAAAAAATAATAGGAGGATTTATGTCTAAATATTCATACATAACAGAAGAAGGATTTAAAAAATTGAAAGCCGAATTGGAGCAGCTTGAAACAGTTGATCGTCCGGAAATTTCAAGACAAATAGGAGAAGCAATTGATAAGGGTGACTTATCTGAGAATGCCGAGTATGATGCCGCAAAAGAGGCACAAGGATTACTTGAAGCTAAGATTGCTCAATTGAAAGAAATTGTAATTAATAGTCGAATTATTGATGAATCGAAAATTGACACATCAAAAGTTCAGATGCTAAATAAAGTGACCATTAAGAATACTAAGAATGGTGCTGTGATGACTTACACTTTAGTTTCAGAGACTGAGGCTGATTTTAAGAAAGGGAAATTGTCGATTAATACGCCAATTGCAAAAGGACTTATAGGTAAAGTTGTAGGAGATGTAGTTGATATTACTGTGCCTAATGGTGTTATACCATTTGAGATTATTGATATTTCGATGTAATTTGTAGCCTAGTTTAAGGATTAAAATAAAATTAGACCTATGTCAACATTATTCACAAAGATTGTAAATGGCGAAATTCCTTGCCATAAGATTGCAGAAGACGATAAGTATTTTGCTTTTTTGGATATAAGCCCTTTGGCTATGGGACACACGCTTGTGATTCCTAAGGCAGAAGTTAACTACATTTTTGATTTGGAGGATGAGGTTTTAGCTGGATTGAATCTTTTTGCTAAACGTGTGGCTAAAGCCATCGAAAAGTCGATAGAATGTAAACGAATTGGTGTAGCTGTTATTGGTCTGGAAGTACCACATACTCATATTCACCTGGTGCCGTTGAATGCAATCGGAGATTTGAATTTTTCAAATCCAAAACTAAGCCCTTCTCAAGAGGAATTGGCTGAGGTTGCAGAGCAGATTCGTAAGAACTTTGAATAAACAAACCAATACGGTTTTATAGATACTAGTAGCCGCCATTGAGCGGCTATTTTTTTTGCTTATAGACTTATTTGACCCTGTCAGGATTTTGTTTGATAAAGTCGGACCAGGAGCTTGTTTTTTTTGAGCCCAAGAGAGGGTTGGCTTGAAAGAAATGACAGAGTGCTATTGCTATGGCGTCTGTTTCGTCAGAATTTGTAGGGAAGTTAGGGATGTTAAAATAGCGTTCCATAATAGTTGCCATTTGTTCTTTTGAGGCGGTTCCTGTCCCGGTTACAGCTAATTTAATTTTTCGTGGAGCATATTCTGAAATTGGAATGTCACGTTGCAAAGCAGCTGCAATGCAAACACCTTGAGCACGTCCAAGTTTAAGCATGGACTGAACATTCTTACCAAAAAATTGGGATTCAATAGCCAATTCATCAGGTTGATATTCATCTATAACCTGAAGAGTTCGTTTAAAAATTCGCTGCAGCTTTAAATATGGATCGCCAAGTTTCTTTAAGTCTAAAATACCAGAAATTAAAATGATTGGTTTTTTTCCAACAACTTTAAGTAGTGCATAACCCATGCAGTTTGTACCTGGGTCGATCCCCATTATAATTCTGTCGTTGCTCAAACTTTTTTATTTTTAGATGTGATTTTTTGAAGAAGTATACCTGTAACAATAATTGTCAGGCCTACCCAAGTGCTAAGATATATAGTTTCTCCGATAAACAGGTGAATCAGAAATAGGGAAATGAAAGGACTTAAGAAGACTAAATTCCCAATTTTATCCGTACTACTTGAAAGTTTCATGGCTCTAAGCCAAAAGATATAAGCTATGCCACATTCAACCAGACCAATATAAACTGCTGCGCTCAAGCTTTTGAAATCTGGCAATTCAAATTCACCTATAATTAGTAAGGTGATCACACTGTAAACTGTACCAAAAATAAAATTAAGGAAGAGTTTATGCAGATCTCTTCTATTGTCTTTTGTATTGAAGATCCAAAATAAGGCCCAGATAACAGAGCTGCCAAGAGCCAAGATGATTCCCAATGAATTGGGTGTTTCGATACTTGTAAAAGAGCCTTTATTAGCGATAATGATGACACCTATAAAGCTGAGTAAAATACAAGCAATACTTTTAATCCCGATTTTTTGCTTGAGTAGAGGGATAGAGAATAGAACGAGGGTTATGGGCCAGATATAATTCAAACTCAAAGCTAATTGAGCCGATAATAAAGAATAAGCTTTAAGTAGGATGAAGTAGTAAAGAAAAGGGTTGAGAAAGCCTAAAAGTGCAGAATGAAGTAAATCTGGTTTAGGCGTTCTCAAAGCTATTTTCAGATCTCCTTTTAAAAGGAGAAGTATACCGAAAAAGATCATAGCCACCATTGATGAAATAGCCAGGAGATGGACGTAATTCATCCCGATGAGGGCAATTTTAAAAGCCGTGGCAACTGTCGACCAGGATAAAATTGCGGTTAATGCAAAAATATAGGCTTGTGTTTGTTTCTTCAAAATTAAGGCTTTGAATAGGTGTATGATCTTTTGCTGATTATCTAGTGAATGACACCATGTTCAAACATTGTTGATGAAAAAGTCATAATATTAGTTTGAAACTTGGCTACAAAAATGGCCTTGCATCTTGGTTCAAAATCTTCGCGATATTTATCAAGTTGAGCTTTATTTTTGAAGAAAAGCTGTAAAGAGTATGTTTGACTGCCATCTTCTTGTTGTACCATTACTTTGCAAAAGTAGTTTTGTGTAAAGGTCCCAGTTTCTTTAACTAATGGAATAAACTGGTCTTTCATCCATTTGCAAAAATCGTTTTCAACGGTACTGTGGAGGATGTAACTTGTGTTGTAAATAATCATTGTAAGTTGGTTTATATCGTCTGGTATTGATAGACGAATTTATTGTGAATTTGAATTCCTAATTTTAGTGTACTGTTCCCGAGCTTCAATGGAATAGATACTTTCCGGGTAATCTACAATTATTTTTTTGTAATTGATTCCACTATCCGTAATTCTATCTTGAAGTTCAAAGAGTTTAGCTTGTTTGTACAGTGCTTTTGCTGCCAGACTCTCATAAGGGTGCTCTTTAATAATGATATCCAATTCATTAATTGCATCTTGAAAACGCTTTTGCGAATAATATATCAAATACATTTTATAATGAACTTCGTCGCTTAGGCTATGGCCGGGAAATTTATTGAAGAAATCATTTAGTAGAATCTTGGCAGAATCTATTTTATTCTGAAAAATCATGAAGTCTGTATTTGCAAAATATTTCATTGCAGAATAAGTAGAATCCAGAGTCGTGTTTTCAGAAATTAGCTGAGATAGATCTAAGGCATCATTGGCTATAAGTTTGGATGTACTTCCTTTTAATACATCTAATTGAGCTTTAGCCCAATCAAGTTCACCCAGGTAATAGGACACTTTTGCTTTTTTGAGTTTTGCTTCGTAACCAATTGGGTTGTTTTTATTTCGTTGCTCAATTTGAGAATAGAGTAGTAAAGCATCCCACTTTTTATTATCAAGAAGTTCTATATCTGCAAGTTCGAGTTTAATATTTGCTTTGTCGCTTTGTCTGACATTACGTATTTCTAATGCCGTTTTTAAAAGAGTCGTCGCTTTATCAATGTCATTTAGTTTAAATGCAGTCAGGTTTGCAAATCGAATTAAGGTATTTATTGACTGATTGATATTTTTCAAGTTCTTAAAGTAATACGTGTAATTCTCTGCTAGAGAGAACCAATCTTCACTATTGGTATTAAATTTTGCTTCAAGTGAGAGATGTTTATTTTCTAGTTCACCAATAAGAGCTTGCTTGTAGTATTTCGATTCTGGGCCTTTGTCAATAATTAATTTGTAGCATTTTTGAGCAATTGTATAGACCTTATTGTTGTTTGCTGTTTTGGCAAGTTGACTTAATTTTTCACCGCCATTATTTTTGATGAGATCAATGGATTGAGCAAGTGAAAAGGCCAAATCAAATTGTTTTCTTTGGCTATAATACCAAAGGAGTAGCTCTTTGTAAACCAGATTGTTCTTACTGTTTTGAACTTGTGCTATTAATTTCGATTTTAGAATTTGATTTAAGTCAGAATTAATGTTTTGAGAAAGGGCAGCTTGCAGTTGATTCTGTATTTGTTGCAGTTTTTCAGGCGTTACCGATAAAGCAATTATGTACTCATCCAGCATTTGCTTGAAATTTCGTTGTGACATCAGAATATTGGCAATTTCAAAATGAAATAAATGTTCTTGCTTTAAGATCTTTCTACCTTTTTCATATGTTTTTATGGCAAGTTCATGTTCACCCTTTCCTCTTAATGCATTGGCAACCGTTATAAATTCTCTTTTATTAGGGAGGATATTCGTTATCGTTTTGTTGTATTGTTTGTAAGCTTTATTTTCTTCACCCGAAGTTTTATAAACATATCCCAGCTCAATTTGAAAAACTTGATCGGCCGGATATTTGCGCATTTCTTTTTTTACTGCTTTTTCTGCCTTTGAATAATTTTCAAGCCTAAGTAAACAGGTAATGTAGTAGGTGAAATAAGATTTTGATTTACTTGTTTGATACAGATCGTAGAATATGCTGGAAGCCGCTTCGTATTCTTTATCTCTAAAGTGGCGATATGCCAATTGGCTATTACTTACTTGTGCAAATGCTATAGAAGGCAAAAGTAGACTTAGAATCAGAAGATATAATAAATACTTTTTCATGTGTTTATAATTTCATTTTATGGTCACATGGAAGCCGCCATAATAATCACCTGTCTGTGCATTGAATGTATTAACTTGGCTCGTTTCAAAAGATATAAATAAGGTGACTGAAAGTATTTGTTGTTGAAACTTGCTTAATCAAAAATATAAAAACCCGAGAGAAATCCCTCGGGTTTTGAACTGTATATTAAATTCAATTGCTTGAATTGTATTTAGTCAATCATATCGAATCCTGTATATGGGATCAAAACTTCAGGTATTTTAATACCTTCTGCACACTGATTGTTCTCCAATAATGCTGCTACCATTCTTGGTAAAGCTAATGCACTACCGTTTAATGTATGTGCCAACTGGGTCTTTTTCTCGTTCTTTTCTTTAAAACGAAGTTTCAAACGGTTAGCCTGGTACGATTCAAAGTTTGATACTGAACTTACCTCAAGCCATTTGTCTTGCGCCGCTGAAAAAACTTCGAAGTCGAATGTTAGAGCTGCGGTAAAACTTGTATCACCACCACATAAGCGTAGTAAACGGTAAGGTAATTCCAATTTCTTGATAATGCTTTCAACATGAGCAACCATAACATCTAAGGCCTCGTATGACTTATCTGGATGCTGAAGTTGAACAATCTCAACCTTATCAAATTGGTGAAGTCGATTCAATCCACGAACGTCTTTACCATATGATCCAGCCTCACGACGGAAACAAGCTGAGTATGCTGTGTTTTTGATAGGAAAATCTTCTGCCTTTAAAATAACATCGCGATAGATATTAGTTACAGGAACCTCAGCAGTAGGAATTAAATACAAGTTATCTTCTGTTGCATGATACATTTGTCCATCCTTATCTGGAAGTTGACCAGTACCATAACCCGAAGCCTCATTAACCATTAATGGAGGAATAACCTCTTCGTATCCTGCTTTGCGATTTTCATCAAGGAAAAAATTGATAAGAGCACGTTGGAAAATAGCACCTTTACCTCTGTATAAAGGGAATCCTGCTCCAGTGATTTTATTTCCTAATTCAAAATCGATGATGTTATATTTCTTTGCCAACTCCCAGTGAGGTATAGCACCTTCATATAGGTTTGGCATTTCACCTTCTGTTCTTTCAATCACATTCTCTTCTTCACCTTTACCAGCTGGTACTGATGGGTGAGGAATATTCGGAATTTTAAGAAGTAAGTCGTTCAATTCTGCAATTGAAGCATTCATTTCGGTATTCAATTGCGAGATACTTTCTTTAAGCTCACCCGTTTTAGCTTTTGCAGAGTTAGCCTCTTCTACTTTACCTGATTTAAATAGCATACCAATCTCTTTTGAAAGGCTATTCATTTCAGCTTGAGTACTATCTAGTTTAGCTTGAGTCGTTTTTCTTTTTTCATCCAACTCAATAACCTGATCGATAATTTGAGTGGCATCGAAATTCTTTATGCTTAAAGCCTTGATGGCTTCTTCTTTATTCTCCTGTAAGTATTTTAGACTTAGCATGTGATATCTATTGAAGATGATTATTCATGAGTCATATGGAACTCGTTATGAGTACCTAATGACTTTTTACTAACGAAGTGTAAAAATAAAAAAATCTCCTGTCTTTACATGACATAAAGAGAGGAGATTTAAATATTTTATGTGCTAAATAATTTATTCAGCTAGAGGCTCGATAGAAACATATGATTTGTTGTTTCTTTTCTTTTTGAATACCACTGTTCCTGCAACTAAAGCAAATAAAGTGTGATCTTTACCACAACCTACGTGCTCACCAGGATTGTGAGTTGTTCCTCTTTGACGTACTAAAATGCTACCTGCTTTGGCAACTTGTCCGCCATAAATTTTTACGCCTAATCGCTTACTTTCGGATTCTCTACCGTTTCGTGAACTACCGGCTCCTTTTTTATGTGCCATTTTTAGATATTTTTAAGGATTAAGCAAAGATTTCTTCAATCTGAATATGAGTAAGATTCTGACGGTGACCGTTCAGTTTTCTGTATCCTTTTCTTCTTTTCTTCTTGAATACTCTTACTTTATCAGCTCTCATATGAGAGATTACTTTAGCGCTAACTTTAGCACCTTCAATAGCTGGAGCTCCAACTACAACTTCACCATCTTTGTCTAATAAAAGAACTTTGGCGAATTCTACTTGCTCACCTTCTTCAGTTTGAAGTCTGTGAACAAAAATCTTTTGGTCTTTCTCAACTTTGAATTGCTGACCTGCGATTTCTACAATTGCGTACATTAATTCTACAATTTTCGGTTTATTCCTGAAGGTGGGTGTTTTAATATATTCAAAACAGCCTCTTTTAGAACCCCCAAGGGAAATGTTTTCGGACTGCAAAAATAGAAAACAATAATTGATAAACAAAGTTTTAGAGAAAAAAAAGATGCCTATTGAAAACTGCCCTAAAGAAAAATGATTCAGTTGTTTGGCCTGAATTTATCAAATTAGTTAAAATGTTGAATTGTTTAATAATTTTAAGTTTATAATGTAGACTGGTTGAGAGTTTAAGTTTTAATTTAGTAAATTGCTATATGTATTTATCACGGAGTTCTCTTATTTCACCAAGGATCTTTAAAGAATTGATAATCTTTTTTGGGAAAATGGAGTCTTGATTACTTGTTTTAAACTATAAAACAATTTATATATTTGTTAATATTGTTGATTGATAAATACTTTAAGGTAATAGTATAGAATTCGAAAGATTCATTTGTTTTCAGAATACATATCAATTGTTTGTTAGAATATGTATTGAAATTAGGAACTACACATGGGGAAAGTTAAATTAAATATACTTGGATTATCATATAGTCAAACACAAACTGGAGCATATGCATTGGTATTGGCCGAGGAAGATGGTGATAGACGTATTCCAATTATTATAGGTGGGGTAGAAGCACAAGCTATAGCTATTCAGTTAGAGGAACTAGAACCTCCTCGACCGTTAACACATGATTTGTTCAAAAGTTTTGCGATTGCTTTTTCTATTAAAATTGTTGAAGTCAATATATATCGTCTACATGAAGGTATTTTCTACTCAGAGTTAATATGTGAGAGTGGTAATAACAGGGTGCGAATAGATTCCAGAACTTCAGATGCAGTAGCAATAGCACTCCGATTTAAATGTCCAATATACACAAGTGAAGAAATAATCGAAAAGGCCGGAATTACATTGAGTATAGAAGGCGAAAGTGATGAGTCAAAGATAGCACCTGTTAAGGATGTTAAATCAACCCATGAATACCGTAAGTCAAATCCATTTGAAGGATATTCTAAGTCACAACTTCAGGATATGCTTGATGCTGCTATAAAGAATGAGGATTATGAAAAGGCTTCACAAATTCGAGATGAATTGGAAAGAAGATAGCCTAAGTACGCTAACTATATAGATAAAATTAAAACCTGAAAGAATACGAACTGATAATGTTCTCATCTTCCAGGTTTTATTATTATTAGTAGAAAGGCTGCGATAGCCTTAAAATAAATTGGAGAATTTCTCCGTTAATGGTTTATTTTCCCAATGGCTTCAGGATTGTGCTTGTGTTTAAACAAGATCGCAAAGAATATGGCAATTACTAATGAGTAAATTGCGAAAGTATTCCATATATCCATCCAAATAAAGTCTCCCTGATTACTGGTGAAAAACTTACCGATAATAATTCCACTTACCCAAGAACCTAATATAGCTCCAAATCCATTGGTCATCATCATGAATAGACCTTGTGCACTTGATCTGATATTAGAATCACATTGTGTTTCAACAAATAGTGATCCTGAGATATTAAAGAAATCAAAAGCCATACCGTAAATGATACATGATAAAACAATCATCCAAAGACCTCCAGAAGGATCGCCATAAGCGAATAATCCAAATCGTAATACCCAGGCAACCATACTAATTAACATGACTTGCTTGATTCCAAATCTCTTTAAAAAGAATGGAATAGCTAGTATAAATAATGTTTCAGATATTTGGGAGATAGACATGATGATTGTTGAATATTTTACA
>Ga0209379_10001118_pt1 | contig 18547 bp, 12 predicted proteins | sample tdDd001_FD_187124 | JGI IMG/M metagenome (GOLD analysis project Ga0209379, IMG submission 187124) | Marine sediment microbial communities from the Atlantic coast under amendment with organic carbon and nitrate - tdDd00.1 (SPAdes)... | ecosystem: Environmental > Aquatic > Marine > Coastal >...
GGGCGGCCTGCTGCATATTATGGGTAACAATAATCACGGTGTACTTGGTTTTGAGCTCATTGATCAGCTCTTCAATCGTCAGGGTCGAAATTGGATCCAGTGCCGAGGTCGGCTCGTCCAGCAGCAATACTTCAGGCTCAATCGCAATAGCCCGGGCAATCACCAAACGCTGCTGTTGCCCCCCCGATAACCCAAAGGCATTTTCATGCAAGCGGTCTTTGACTTCATCCCACAGTGCGGCACCGCGTAGTGAGTTTTCGACCGCATCATCCAGCACTCGACGCTCTTTGAGTCCCTGTAGGCGCAGCCCATAAATCACATTTTCATAAATGGATTTAGGAAACGGATTCGGTCGCTGGAATACCATTCCGACTCGTCGCCTCAGGGTGGCGACATCAACCTTGCTGTCATAGATATTCTGGCCGTGGAGCATGATCTTACCTTCGACCGTACATCCCTCCACCAGCTCATTCATCCGGTTGATACAGCGCAACAAGGTTGACTTTCCGCAGCCTGACGGGCCGATAAACGAGGTCACCTGGCCTTTGGCTATCCGCATATTGATATTATAGAGAGCCTGTTGATTACCATAATGCAGATCGAGCCCCTCAATCGACATCGCCGTTTTCTCTTCGGGTAACGCGGCTAAATCTTCTGGCTCAAACAGGCCCATGGTCGAGTTAATTGAAAACATGTAATTTACTGTGTCCCGTTATTGTTCCAAAGAGCGGAATTTCTCACGTAAGTGATTTCGAATACCAATGGCCGTCAGGTTCAGCCCGACAATCACCGTCACCAGCAAAAACGAGGTGGCATACACCAGAGGCCGAGCGGCTTCGACATTGGGGCTTTGAAACCCGACATCATAGATATGGTAGCCAAGGTGCATGAACTTACGATCCAGATGCAAATAAGGAAACTGATCATCCACCGGCAAGGTCGGGGCCATTTTGACGACCCCCACCAACATCAGGGGAGCAACCTCACCTGCCGCCCGAGCAACCGCCAAGATAAGCCCTGTCATTATAGCCGGACTGGCCATCGGCAGCACAATTCGCCACAGGGTTTCTGCCTGTGTCGCTCCTAGCGCCAATGAGCCGTGACGCACCGAATTCGGTATCCGCGCCAAGCCTTCTTCCGTTGAGACTATAACGACTGGCAGCGTCAGGATTGCCAGCGTCAATGCTGACCATAAAATACCAGGTGTACCAAAGGTTGGGGCTGGCAGCTGATCAGAGAAAAAGACATCATCAATCGTGCCGCCGACCATATAGACGAAAAAACCAAGGCCAAAGACACCATAAACAATAGACGGAACGCCGGCCAGGTTGATCACAGCAACCCGAATCAACTTGGTAAAAGGGTTTTTCCCTGCGTACTCATGCAAATAGATCGCCGCCATGACCCCGAGTGGAGTCACGATAACACTCATCAGCAACACCATGAAAACGGTACCGAAGATAGCAGGAAAAACCCCGCCTTCCGTATTGGCCTCTCGGGGATCCTCGCCGACAAACTTCCCGATCTGGCTGCCCCAGTGGGCCACTTTTTCAAGTGTCGTTAAATTGTTCGGATACCAAATATCCAACATCTGCTCGATAGGTAATTTCACTGTGGTACCGACCATGTCGCGAACCAGCAAGGCATCATTTTCCAACCGCAACCGCAAGTCTAACAGCCGTTGCTCAACAGCAGCATAACGCTGATCGAGTTGCTGACGCTGCAGGGTAAATTCCGGCTGCTTGCCATGTCGGCGTTCCTGCTGGCGCAGTAATTCAAGCTGATGGTTAATTGCCGCAATATCTGTCTTCTGCAACACCTTAATTTCATCCCGAACCTGCTCGGCGGCCAATAACCCCTGCGCTAATCCTTCGATCGGCTTGCTTTCACCATCATCAATAAAGCTAATGGGATAACCGTAGAATTTACCGTTTTTAATTCGGTCAATCACCGCGATATCATCGGCAAGCGCCCGGCTGTTGATCTGAGTTTCAAGCAGAGTTATAAAATCGAGTTCTACACGCTCACGGTTTCCTGTTTTGATCAGATATCGAAAAACCCGCTCGCCTTCTATTGCCGACACATCGACACCGGCCTCGGCCAACTGACGAACCGATACCGACTTTGTCTCATAAACCTCACCGATAATGACCTGCTTGTGACCGTTGATATCAACATCAAACTGATACACAGGGGCCGGCCAGAAATAACTCAGCCCCTTCCAGCCTATCAGTAACAACAAGCCCAGTACGGCAACCAGGCTCAGGCTCACCGCTCCAGCAGTCAGCCATATCCATGGAGAACCCGATTTAAACCAATTTCCCATCACTTTATCTGTTTCATTCTATCTGTCGGTTAGTGGGCGTTCACATTACAGTGAGCTGTATTTTTCTCGCAAACGCTGACGAACAAGCTCGGCAATCGTGTTGAAAATAAAAGTAAACACAAACAATACAAATGCAGCCAGGAACAAGACCCGGTAGTGCGAGCTGCCTACCTCGGTTTCGGGCATCTCAATCGCAATAGTTGCAGACAAGGTCCGCAAGCCTTCCAGTATGTTCCAATCCATAATCGGGGTATTCCCCGTTGCCATCAGTACAATCATTGTTTCGCCAACCGCCCGGCCGAGCCCCATCATGATGGCCGAAAAAATGCCCGGGCTGGCCGTCAGCAAGACGACACGAGTCAGAGTCTGCCAATGTGTCGCTCCCAGAGCCAATGAACCGCTGGTGAGATGTCCTGGTACCGAAAAAATGGCATCTTCGGCAATCGTGAAAATGGTCGGGATCACCGCAAATCCCATCGCAATACCCACAACGAGCGTATTGCGCTGGTCATAGCCAACTCCCCACTCATTGGTAAGGTACATCCGCATATCACCGGCAAATAACCATTGCTCAACATGCGGGCTCGCTTCAAGGCAGCCATAGCCTAGCAGCACAATCATCGGCATCAGCAATATAATGTGCAGTCCGTTCGGCAAGCGATGTCGCCACTGCCCCGGAAGCAGTGACCAACCGATCCCAACCAACAACATCATCAATGGGAAGGCCACGATAATCATCGCAATGCCGGGCAGATACTCTTCAACGATCGGTGCAAGCCAAATTCCGGCCAAGAAACCCAAAATAACCGTCGGCAGGGCTTCCATAATTTCAACCGTTGGCTTAATCACCCGGCGCATTCTCGATGACATAAAATAGGCCGTATAAATCGCCCCGGCCAACGCCATCGGAATTGCGAAAAACATCGCATACACCGCCGCCTTGAGGGTACCGAAAACGACAGGAACCAAGCTTAGCTTCGGTTCAAATTCATCACTGGCAGAGGTCGACTGCCAAACGTAATCCGGCTCGGGGTATCCCTCATACCAAATCTTTTGCCACAGCGATGAAAAACCTATTTCCGGGTGGCGATTGTCAACCTGGTAGAGCTGCCAGTTGTCACCATTAACCGTCAGCAAACGATCGGCACGAGGAGAAATAGTGACCCAGTCAGGTACCCTGTCCAACATCTGATCGCGATAGATATGGCCTTTGACCGTGGTGTAGTATGCCGAAAGCGTACCGTCCTGGTGTACGGCAAAAAAACCTTTGCGGGAATATTCAGGTACTAACCGTACGACAGGGCTGTCAGGCAAGACAAAATCTCGCGCATTAACCAGTGTTCGCTTGCCCTCGATAAGGGTTTCGAACCACTGCGATACCGAGTTATCACTGGCCGTGATCAGCAAGGAGTTTGCGCCCGATAATAATGTCAACTTCTGCGGCGTACCCTGAGCTGTACTCACATCAACAACATTGCGGATCGTCGAGTTCACCCCGTCCAGTGTCACTACATATAAATTCTCGCCGCTCAAAGCGTATAATGTCCGGGTATCGGGAGTCACAGCCAAAGCGGTGAGTGTCTCAGGCAATCCATCAATATAAAATGACTGCGATAACCAATCTGACACCTGTCCGGGCAGGCCATCCTGATGACGGAATATCATTGCCCTTACCCGATGATCCGCCGTCACTCCGACCACGACAGCATGATCGGCTCGCAATGATACAGCAAGCTGAGTAATAGGCAGGCCATCAGGATCAAGCTGAAACGACACCTGTCCGAGAGGATAGGTAATATCAGGGGTTGTTTGTTTTACATTGCCGAAAAATGTGACTTGAAAGGCCGGTTTGAACACCACCACCTCACCGGACTGCCCACCGTAGGCAAAAACCTCTTCACGAGGTAGCGAACGAGCAAAACTGGTTGGCTTTGCCATCACGGTATGCTGACTTATCCGCTCCCCGGCTTGCGGCGAGCTTAGGCTCACGAAGGTCAAATTTCCCTGCTGAGACATCCTATAGGCAATGTTATTTTGCTCATTGAGATAAATGGCGGCAGGCTGGTCTGGGAAATCAATGGAAAATGCCTGCTTGGGGGTCACTTTGACCGAAGCAAAAATCGGCATAATGACATAGAGCAAATAGAAGAAAATCAGGACTAAAGTAATAAGAACAAAAATACCACCAGCGGTCACTCCATAGCGCGCCAGTTTGTCTTTTACTCGACGGCCAGGACTGTCTCCCCTCAAAAGTGCACTGGCGTCTGCCATTATTACCTCATAAGATTTATACGTTTATCAATAATATTTCTTTTAGATGACAATTATATGACAGCCGGTACGGGTCAGGCCAATACTCCTTTCATTTCACTGGCCGTTCTACCGTTGCTTCTGGACAGATATTGTACTTGCTCACATAATGAACAAGCCTACTACGAATAAGGAAGTTGTTATGAAGCATCTCGTTATTACTGTTATTGGTAAAGACCGTCCTGGTTTAGTCGAAACGCTCTCCGATACAATTTACCAAAATCATGGTAACTGGCTGGCCAGCAGCCTCAGTAAACTTGCCGGGCAATTTGCCGGTATACTGCAGATCGAAGTCGCAGAGCAATATCTTCCTGTATTAAGTCAAACCCTATCAAAGATCGATGAATTGCAGATCCATATTGTCGAAGATGACAGCAAAGCAGTTCCAGTCACCACACTGCACAGCCTCACTGTTACCGGCAATGACCGACTCGGGATTGTCAAAGAGGTCACCGCCAAGCTCAACCAGCTCGGGATCAATATAGACAAACTCAAAACAAATACCCAAAGCGCACCTAACTGGGGCTACCCCCTTTTCACGGCAAACTTTCAACTTGAATTACCTTCAGAGCTTGAGCTCGAAGTGGTCCAGGAGGAACTGGAAAAGCTGGCTGACGATCTAAACATCGACATCGATGAAAACTAACTAAAGAGGCACAGCTTTAGCCCATAGCTTATTTAGCAGGAAAACAATGAGTACGGAATCTCTCTATATTGAAAAAGAATTAAGCTGGCTATCATTTAATGAACGCGTTCTCCAAGAGGCGGCAGACAGATCAGTGCCGCTAATTGAGCGCGTCCGCTTTCTTGGTATTTTTTCCAGCAATACAGATGAATTTTACCAAGTTCGCTTTGCCGATGTAAAACGCCAGATACTGATCAGCCAAGAACAAGGCAGCAACGACAGTGCTAAGCAGCTGCTCAGTAAAATCCAGAGCCGAGTCCTAAAACTTAACCAGGACTTCGATAGCCTCTATAACGAAATACTGCTGGAAATGGCCCGCCGGCATATTTTTCTGGTCAATGAATTACAGCTGGATAACCATCAGAAAGCCTGGCTACGCAAATACTTCCGCAATGCAATTCTTCCCCATATCATTCCAATTCTACTCACTGAAGATATTAACCTGCTCGAATTTCTAAAAGATGAGTATTCCTACCTGACGGTTGAGATGCAACAGGGAGAAAAGAAAGGCCATGCCCTGATCGAAATTCCGACCGATCAGCTACCACGCTTTATCGAGCTACCTGAAGCAAAAGGAAAAAGGCGCAAGACTCTTATATTACTGGATAACATTATTCGCTTTTGCCTTGATGATATTTTCAGTGGCTTTTTCGAATACGACAGCCTTAGTGCCTATTCAATGAAGATGACCCGGGATGCCGAATACGATCTAAGCCTAGAGGTCGAGCATAGCCTGCTGGAACAAATGTCAGAAGGGCTGAACCAGCGCCTTACGGCAATGCCGGTTCGCTTTGTCTATCAGCGCGATATGCCGAGCGAGATGATCGATGTACTCTGCGGGCTGCTGAAAGTGTCAAGTTATGACAGCATTATTCCCGGAGGCCGTTATCATAATTTCAAAGATTTCATCGGCTTTCCGAATGTTGGCCGTAGCTATCTGGAAAACAAACCTCTGCAGCCGATACAAAGTTATCATTTCACCTCAGCCCGCAATGCCTTTGATGCAATTCAGGCGCAGGACATACTGCTGCACTACCCGTACCATACCTTCAACCATATGACCGAACTGGTTCGCCAGGCGGCCTATGATCCCAAAGTCCTCGGCATCAAGATTAATATCTACCGAGTTGCGAAAAATTCCCGAATCATCGAGTCAATGATAGATGCAGCCAACAACGGCAAGCGGATAACCGTCGTTGTGGAGCTGCAGGCTCGCTTTGACGAGGAAGCAAATATTATCTGGGCACGTCGTCTGACCGAGGCGGGGGTACACGTGGTATTTGGTGTTCCGGGTTTAAAAATTCATTCCAAACTATGCCTCATCACCCGTAGGGAAGGCGAAAATTTGGTACGTTATGCCCACCTAGGCACGGGAAATTTTCACGAGAACACGGCGCGCCTCTATACCGACTTCTCGCTAATGACCTGTGACGATGAAATCACCAATGAAGTCCGGCAGGTCTTCGAATATATCGAGAACCCTTACCGGTCAGTAAAATTCAACCACTTAATCGTATCTCCGCGCAATTCCCGCTCGCGCCTGTATGATCTGATAGACAGGGAAATTGCCCATGCCAAGCAAAACCTGCCATCGGGTATTACACTTAAGGTGAATAACTTGGTTGATAAGGGATTGATTAACATGCTTTATCAGGCAAGCAGTTCCGGAGTCGCCATCAAGCTGATTGTGCGAGGAATGTGTTCGCTGATCCCGGGAATCAAGGGGATCAGCGAAAATATTACGGCAATCAGTATAGTCGACCGTTTCCTCGAGCACCCGCGTGTGGTGGTATTCGAGAACAACGGCGATCCCGAGGTGATGATCTCGTCTGCCGACTGGATGACCCGCAATATCGACAACCGAATAGAAGTTGGCTGCCCGATCAGGGATCCGGCGCTGAAAAAGAAAATTATCGATATTCTGAATATTCAGCTCACCGATACAGTCAAAGCACGGGTCATCGATAAGGAAATGAGCAATCAATATGTTCCTCGGGGAAACCGCCGTAAGATCCGTTCCCAAATTGCGATCTATGATTACCTGAAGCACTCTGAAAAACAGCTCAGAAAAAAAGCCGAGAAAGCGATGGTTAACAATGATTGAGAACCCACGTCCACGAGAGATCGCCGCAATCGATATTGGCTCGAACAGCTTCCATATGGTTGTTGCTCGCGTCATCGGGCAAAGCCTGCAAATTATCAGCCGCCATAAGCAGCGCGTTCAGCTGGCTTCCGGACTCGATGAACAGCACAACCTAGATCAGTCCGCTATCCAACGCGGCCTAAACTGCCTGGCCATGTTTGCTGAGCGCCTGCAAGGCTTTGAGCCAGAGAATGTTCGTATTGCTGCAACCTACACCCTGCGCCAAGCCCAAAACGCCCATGTTTTTCTCAAACGTGCCGAGGGCATCATCCCCTATCCGATTGAAATCATTCCAGGCACCGAGGAAGCCCGCTTGATCTATCTCGGCGTCGCCCATACCCAACCGGAAAATGGCCGTAAACTGGTTATAGACATCGGCGGAGGAAGTACCGAACTGGTTATCGGCGAAAACTTTGATACCCACTTGCTCTATAGCAAGCATATGGGGTGCGTTAGCTACAACCAGCACTTTTTTGCCAAAGGAAAAATCAATGCCAAGAATATGGCGGCAGCAACACTGGCTGCCCAGCAAAAGATGGAAAGCATTGCCAATCAATATCGAAAGAAAAGCTGGCAATATGCCGTTGGTTCATCCGGAACCATCAAAGCCATCCGGGAGGTGTTGATAGGGATGGGGTTCAGCGATGGCATCATTACAGCCAAACGCCTTAACCAACTAACAGACAAAATACTCAGCTACAAAAACGCCGATGAAATGGATTTGACCGGCTTGAGCGAAGATCGCAAGCCAGTCTTTGCCGCGGGTGTGGCAATACTCAATGCTGTCTTCTGTTCGTTGAAGATTGAAGATATGACGTTTTCAGACGGGGCGCTGCGCGAAGGACTGTTGTACGAAATGGAAGACCGATTTCGTCACAGCGATATCCGTACCCGAACCGCCAGTGCGATGGCAACACAATATAACGTTGATATGGCTCAGGCCGAACGAGTCAAAGACACCGCGGAATACCTCTATAGTCAAATCGAGCCACAACCGGGGCTGACAAAATCAGAGCTGTCGACACTATTAGGCTGGGGAGCATTGCTCCATGAAGCCGGGCTAAGTATCAGTTATCCGGGGTTTCATCGTCACTCTGCCTACCTGTTGCGTTTTAGTACGATGCCTGGATTTAACCTTGAACAACAAACTGTACTCGCCACTTTGGTCCGCTTTCAGCGTAAGGCATTGAAGCTCGATGAGATGCCGGAGCTCAGCATCTACAAGCGCAAACACTTATACCCGTTAATCCGCACACTACGCCTTGCCGTTGCCCTTAACGGTCAACGTAGTGAGGAATCCCTGCCGGCTATTGCGGTTGAAGCCAATAAAGAAAACTGGCGTCTTGCCTTGCCCGAAGGCTGGGAAGAGAGCAATAAGCTACTCGCGGCCGATTTACGGCAAGAGCAAGAATACTGGGCCAAAGCCGGCTGGCAGCTAACTATCGATACCTAGTATTCGGCCATCAGTCCAAGCAACACCAAATCAGCCGTCACAATCGACGAAGAAAGCGGAACATAACCGTCTTTTTCAACCATATTCTGGCCAAAACGAGAAAGAATAAACTTGATAAATTCAGCCTCTAACGGAGCCATGGGCTTGTTTGGATGCTTATTGACATAAATATACAGGTAGCGTGCCAGTGGATAGCTGCCATTGAGTGAGTTTTCAATTGATGCCTCGACATACTCACCACCGTCTTCCCGGGCGACGGGGATGGCCCGGATCCCCGTCGTTTTATAGCCAATTCCAGAGTAGCCAATCGAGTTCAGCGAACTCGATACCGATTGCACAACAGAAGCCGAGCCCGGCTGCTCGTTGACATTATTCCTGAAATCCCCCTGACAAAGAGCACGCTGCTTGAAATACCCATAGGTTCCCGATACAGAATTTCGACCAAACAACTGAATATCACGGTGTGCCCAGCTCCCTGTCAAACCAAGCTGCCCCCAGCGGGTAATTGGTCCGGCACCACCACAACGCATTGTCCGTGAATAAATCGCATCGATCTGGGTAAAACTGATCCCCTGTAGCGGGTTATCCTCATGAACAAAAACAGCCAAAGCATCAATCGCGACCCTGATAGCTGTCGGCTTGTAACCATATTCATGCTCAAAAGCCTCAACTTCCTTGGCTTTCATCATTCGGCTCATCGGCCCCAGCTGAGCCGTGGCCTCGGTTAATGCCGTCGGAGCTGTCGACGAACCAGCAGCCTGTACCTGCACATTCACATTAGGATAGAGGCGTTTAAACTCTTCAGACCAATAGGTCATCAAATTAGCAAACGTGTCCGAGCCAACCGACGACAGATTACCGGAAATACCACTGATCTTATGGTATTCCGCAAGTTCGTCATCAGCAGCAGCTACCCCCAAACTACCGATTAGTGCCAGTAAATATCCCAGTTTACGGTACAGGCTTGTCATAAGTTCCGGTGATCCCTCTAAAGGTAGTAAATGACAATAGCGGCCCGAGGGCCGCTATCTTCAATCTCTTTTTTGCAGGCTTAGGCGGCTTCAGCCACCAGCCTTTGTGGCAAGGTAAAGGAAAACGTGCAGCCTTCACCAACCACACTTTCTATTTCAAGCTGGGAATCATGGTGGCTCAAAGCATGCTTCACTATCGCCAGTCCCAGGCCGCTGCCCCCCGTCTCCCGTGAACGGGCTTTGTCGACTCGATAGAAACGCTCCGTCAGACGATGAATATGCTGTGGTTCAATTCCTTCACCGCTATCGGTCACTTCCAGCCGCGGGCCGGCTGCCGACAGGTACCACCGTACCGACACTTCGGCATTTTTCGGGGTATGTTTCACCGCATTGTAAACCAAGTTGGAAATCGCACTGCGCAGCTGATCTTCATCCCCCAAGACCTTTAACGACTTATCAACGCTGAAGCTAAATAGCTGTTCATTGCCCCCACTGAGAGAGACCGCTTCTTTTTCAAGAATATCTAACATGGACGGCACGTCGATCGTCTCTTCCAGCTCAATATTCGGAGCGGCCTCGATCTTGGACAAGGTAAGCAGCTGTTCAACCAGCGAATTCATACGCAGCAGCTGCTCTGTCATCACCCCGTGTGCCTTATCCCACATCGGGCCAACCAGCATTTCCGGGTCTTTCGACATTTCCAAATAGCCCTGCAACACCGTCATCGGGGTCCGCAGTTCGTGGGAGACATTAGCAAAGAAATTACGGCGCATACCTTCTAGCTGTTTAACCTGCGAAACATCCCGCACCACCATCAGGTACTCCCCCTCGGTGTAATGCATGATCCTCAGTTCCAGCGTTCGGTCATAATTGAGCGGAGAGGTAATTTCCAGCGGCGAATCAAACGACTGCTTGGCCAGATAGCGGACAAAATCGGGGCTACGCAGAAGGTTACTGATAGGCTGCCCGGCATCATCCGGCCAGCGAAAACCCAACAGGTGCTGGGCCAGTTTGTTGCACCAGACAATATTCCCTTCGCTGCGAAAGACAACAACCGCATCAGGAAGGGATTCCGCTCCGTTGCGGAAACGGCGGATCAGTGTCGCCAGCTCTTTGCGACGACGGCGATTACGCTGCTGCAAGCGGTAAATCCCGTTAAACAGCGGTTCCCAACTGCCAGAACCTGATGGAGGGGTCATGCTACGCTCTTTCCACAGCCAGTCGGACATCTTCAGCTGATTGTGAAAATGCCAGATCAACTGGATCCAGGTCGCCACCAGCAAAAACCAGGGCATGTATCCAAAAACCAGACCCAAACCTATCCAGGGCAAATAGAAAAAGGCCAGTTCCCAGACCAGCTTTTTCCACGACAGCCGTTCTACCATCGACCACTCCATCTCAACGAAAGCCTTCGCTCACTTCCGTATCTATTTCAAACTCAGTGCTATCTATTAAGCAGTGTATTGCGCTATGTATTGAACAATAGCTTACATACGGGTTGAGAAACGGTAACCCGCACCACGTACCGTTTGTACCATTTTATCGTGTCCACCGGTTTCCAATGCTTTTCGCAGACGACGGATATGAACGTCGACGGTACGGTCTTCAACATACACATTGGTACCCCAAACATTGTTCAGCAGCTGTTCGCGGCTATAGACACGCTCTTGGTGAGTCATAAAGAAGTGCAGCATCTTGAACTCGGTCGGCCCCATGTCCAGAGGCTCTTCGTTGGATGTCACACGGTGAGAAACCGGATCCAACTTTAGGCCATGTACATCGATCACATCATCCAACGAGGTTGGCGATACACGGCGCATAACTGCCTTCAGACGAGCCATCAGTTCTTTGGGTGAAAAAGGTTTAGTGATGTAGTCATCCGCACCCACTTCGAGGCCACGAACCTTGTCTTCTTCCTCACCACGAGCAGTTAACATTACTACCGGGATCTGGCGTGTCATTTCATCACGCTTGAGGTGTTTGATCAGGTTAATCCCAGAGCCGCCCGGCAACATCCAGTCCAGAAGCACTAGCTCCGGATATGGTTCGCAGATTTTCTCCAGCGCCGTATCGTAATCCTCGGCCTCAATCGCCTCATATCCCTTTTGTTCGAGAACAAAGCACAACATCTCGCGGATTGGTGCTTCGTCTTCTACTACAAGAATCCGTCTTACCATAGTGGTCTATACCTAGTAGTTGTTGTCTGTCGAGCGTCATTATGTGTTTTTATTATGACACTTTTGTGACCCAACACGATAAAAGCGTAACCATATGTTTATCATTTATTAATGCAACTGCTCTCTTATCGTGTTGTGGCGACTTTATCCATTTCAAGAAGTTACTGAGGTAGAGCCTAACCTCTAATAGAAATCTGGCTTCTACCGCCTCCTTGCGCCTCAACGGCAACCTGCACCCCAATTCGCTCAACCATAGTGCCAACATGGGAGATCACTCCGATTTGACGACCATCCGCCTGCAGGGCATCAAGGCAAGCCAGTGCCATTTCCAAACTATCCGGATCAAGGGTACCGAAACCTTCATCGATAAATAGCGAGCCTAACTGGCGGGTATCAGCCGCCAGTGACGCCAAGGCCAGAGCAAGCGCGAGCGAAACGAGAAAGCTCTCGCCGCCAGACAAAGATTCCACACTACGGACCTCATCGCCCATATCGTGGTCAATCACCTGCAGGGCCAACGGACTGCCCGGTACAGGCTGAAGTGCATAGCGAGGCGCGAGATCCTGCAAGTGCTCATTGGCCAAAATCACCAGCTGCTGCAACGTCAGGCCCTGTGCCAGCGTACGGAACTTATTACCGGTAGCCGAACCTATAAGCTCACTCATTTGCAGCCATAGCTCAGTCTGCCCCTGCTGGGCCATCAACTGCTGGGTTAAGTCACCCGATTGACGCTCAGCGTTAACCGCGAAATCTAGACGCTGACGTTGCTGGTAATACTGTTCATCGAGATCCGCTTTTTGATTATTCCAATCAGCGACCAGCTGCGCTTGCTGAGACATACCATCCGCAGAGCCATACTCCTCTACACCAAGTTCATTGAACCATTGGTGCGAAAGTGCAGCCAATTCCTGATGCTCAACAACCGCCTGCTCGCGCTCCGCCAGCACCGTTTGCGCCGATGCTAGTCTCTGTCCAATCTCTTTTAGCGCTTCACGCTCACGTGTTAGCCACGCTTCATCTTTACTCAAGCAATCTGTCAGTTGCTGCTCACTCAGCCCAAGCTTTTGCTGCCAATCCAACCACCGCTGAACCAATAGTTTTTGTTCACCTTCAGCATCGGCCTGCTGCTGCCTCACACCATTGAACGCCGCCACTGCCGCAGCCTTAGCCTCTGCTGATTTACGCTGGATCACATGTACTGCGTCTAGTGCCTCTTGCTGGGCAACTAAAGCCTGTTTTTGTTGTTGCTCTAGTTGTTGCAAGTTTTGCTCACCAACCAATGCAACACGCAGTTGCCAGACATGCTGAATATCTTTTTTCAGCAGCTCGGTTTTCTCAGTAAGTTCCGAACATTGCTTCTGGCCGTTTTGCAATGATGTTTCCAGTTCGGCGATTTGAGGTGCCAGCTCGCTTAATAGCTTCTCGGTATCCACCAGCGCCTGCTGATTTTCCGTAAACTGCTGAACTTCAATATCCAGCTGCTGGAAAAACTGCTCTGAGCCAAGTTGCTTCAGCTGCTCTAGCCACACATCACAGCCATATTGCTCACTCAAAGTACTCGCTCGTGCAGTAAGAATACCTTGCTGTACACTGCCCTGATCATCCAGTGACTGAAGCCGCTCCAGCCATTGGGTCGAAGTCTTGGCCAAGGCATGTTGCTGCTCTTTCAGTTCGGCTTCCTGCTGCTGAATCTGCTGCAACTGTGCCACTAGTTGTCGACCTTGCAGGATCTGTTGCTGACGCTGTTCACCGCTTTGCTGCAATGCGGTTAATTCAAGCATTGTCTGTTCGACATCCTGCTGCCATTGCACTAGCTGCTGATTCAGGGTTTGAACGTCACTATTCAGACTCAGGCGATCTGACACATTCAGTGAACTCAATACCGTTTCAAATTGACGGTAAAGATGTTCAACTTGAGTATCCAGCTGCTGTCGATCATTTTTCAGGCCATCGACTCGCAGCTGATCTTTCTGGACAACTTGCTGCAAATGACGTCGCTCGGCTTGGCCATCCTGAAGCTGCTTGGTCAAGGTATCCAGGCGCTGTTGCTGAGTATGCAATAATCCATCGGCAACAGGATTTTCAGTGGCATAAGGGTGATCATGAGAGCCACACAGCGGACAGGCATCATTCGGCTGCAGTTCATTACGGTAATCTTCTAGATTCATTACCGCACGGCTTTGCTGCAGCATGCGTTCAACTTCTTGATACTGTATCGTCTGTATATCCAGCTCGGGGAGCAATACAACCAGTCGTTGCTCAGCCTGGCTGATACCTGTCTGTAACTCATGCTGTTCTACACGTATTTTATCAGCCTGATGTAGCAATAACGTCCACTCTTTTGCACCCGAAATAGCCTGTCGAAGAACATCCCTTAGCTGCTGCTTTTCCGAATACTGGCTGCGCCCCTGAGTTTGCAATTGCTCAAGCGCAACCAAGTCAAACTGCTGGCTCTGCACCTCACAATCAGCTTTCCTGGCTAGCAATTCTTTTAATTGCCCTTCGACATCGGCTTGCTGGCGCCCATGATCTTGCTGGGCAGCCTCTATTTGCTGTTTTTCTTTGTGCAGCTTAGAGCGAGTGCGGTGAGCGGAAAGGTACTGCTCAAGATTATCCCTTACCGAGGCATACTGCTCTGCCACCGCTTTGAATGTTTGGTTTTGCTCAAGGGTTATAGATAGCTGTTGCTGACGCTGTTGTTGCATCAGCTGTTGCTGCTGAACCTGCTGGAATTGCTGTTGCTGAGCCGATACAGACTCATTGCGTTGTTGCAGCTCTTTCTCATGATCACTTAACTGCGCGCGCAAACCGTCAGCTTGCTGATCCCACTTCGCAGCCTCTTTCAATTTGGGCTCTACCTGATCCCATTGCTGTCGGGTTTGATTCAATTTGTCTTGAGCCGTTGTCGCTTGCAACTCTGCTTTAGCTAACTGTTGTTTCTCAGCCAATAAAGCAGCCTCAGCCTGAGCCAACGCGTGTGCCAGTTTGGCTAACTGTGCAGTTGTCTGTTGTAGCAACGAAAAATCCCGGTGTGCCGGTTGCACCTTTTCAATCAGCGCTAATTGTTCGTAGCGAGGTTGAGCATCGGCTTCTTGTTGCTTGGCTTGTAACCATTTCTCCTGAGCTTCAGTAACCCGTTCAGCGGTAACTTTTTCTGTTTTAAGCGTTTGTTGATGCAGCTTGAATTCATTCAGCTGCACCTCTAGTTTCTGCACCTGCTGTTTTAGTTGCTCGATCTGCTCAATCAGCAGTTGCTTGTCGTCATCTGACAGCACAGTGATCTCACCCAGCTTTTCCTGTAGTTGAGTCAGCTTTAGTTTTTCATCTCTTGCCCGCTCATAGGCAGCAACAGAGAGTCGACCATAAACTTCACCACCGGTCATGCGCTCAAGCAGCGCTGCTCGTTCATCGGCTCCGGCTTTCAGAAAAGCAGCAAACTCCCCTTGCGGCAGCATGACCGCTCGGCGGAATTGCTCAAACGATAAGCCAATCAACCGCTCCATTTCTATCTGAAGCTCTTGCTTTTTCCCGGCAAACCGCTGTCCGGTTTCAATACTTTCCAGCCATTGCTCCGATGCCTGAATTCGGCCTTCGGCACGGCCACGGGCACGGCGGACATGCCAATGAGCCCGCCAGTGACTGCCGTCATTCGCTACAAAGTCGACTTCAGCAAAGCCCTCGGCCTTGCCCCGAGACAAAATGCTACGGACATCATTGGCTTTGATCCGGCTGGTATCATCATCACGACCAATCTCAGCATCATTTTTCTTGTTCGACTGCAAGCGAGGAATGCGGTCAAACAATGCCAGACAGATAGCATCAAGCAACGTCGATTTGCCGGCTCCGGTTTTTCCGGTAATGGCAAACAGGCCAGCCTCGCCCAATCGACCATGGGCGAAATCAATCTCAAATTTATGTTGTAAGCTGGCAAGGTTCTCGCCACGTAGCGCTAGAATTTTCATCGTTATTTTTTTCTCACTACTTAAGCTTCAGTATCTTCAAGCTGAAACAACAAACTTTCGAATGCCGCCGACATTTCCTCGTTCGGCTCGCCGTCGTATTTCTTTGACCAGCTCAACGCAAATACCTGCTGAGGCGAAACATCTGACAACCGTCGATGCCCCAAAGAATCTTGTTGATCCTGCTGCTGGTAATGCGGGGTAATTTTGGCTAATCGTACGGGTTTACCATCCAATGCCTGCAGCACCTTTTCTCGCAATAGCGCCTGCGGTTTATCAAGCAGCACATGGACTTCAAGCAGCGGTTGCTGTTCGCGGGGCATCTCCTCGCTCTCCAGTGCAATCAGCTCATCCAGGACCTGATCCAATGGCGCAGGAGAGGCCGGTACTTTCAGCATGTCCACAACCCGTGGGACCATGACCGATTCAATCTCAACCACTTGTTCACCATCAAGTTCTACGACAACGACCTGATGTTTATATCGACGCTCAGACATCGATAAAGGTAATGGCGAACCGCTGTAACGAATATGCTCTTGTTTGGCAACCATCTGCGGTAAATGCAGGTGTCCCAGCGCAACATAGCTAACATCATCAGCAAAAATCGACGCTGGCAGTGCATGTTGGTTTCCTCCCAACACACGGCGCTCCGACATCTCGGACAGCTTACCTGAAGCCATAAAGGCATGACCCATCCCAATCAGAGCCTGATTCATTTTTTTTTGTTCGCGGGCTGCCTGGGTCATTTCGGCGTACAGGGTTTCGACCCCTTTGATCAGACGATCATCATCTTCACCGAGATCTTCGGTACGCAAATCCGCGCTGCGCAGGAACGGGACCGCCAGCACCCATGCTGTCTGCTCACCGGATTTATTTGTCAACGGCACCAACATCCGCTGATGGTCAAGCTGGCCATTTTCATCACGCTGAATACCGCCAACCATATGCAAATCAAACGCCTTCAGCAGCTCGTGCGGCGCATCGAGTTTGCTTGGCGAATCATGATTACCGCCAATCATCACAACATCCAGCTGAGGCATTGTTTTAGCCAGGCGAGCCATAAAGCGATACAGCATTCTCCAGGCACTCGCGGGCGGGTTGGCAGTATCAAAAATATCACCAGCAACCAACAGTGCATCGATCTGCTGTTGCTCTAGCGTTTCAGCCAGCCAGTCCAGAAAAGCCTGATGTTCATAGTCACGGCTATAGCCATGCAGCTGATGGCCAAGGTGCCAGTCAGAGGTGTGAAGGATCTTCATTATTGGTGTATATGCCAGTCAGGAAAACTGGATTGATTGTATCGCAATTTTTACCTCGTCCCACCCAATCGTTGAGAGAAAAATTGCGACAAAGACAGTGCAATGCAATAAGATTGTCAGCCAAATGCACAACCTAGGATTCGTAACTACCATGATGTGGTTTAAAAACATACTGACCTACCGCTTTACCCGAGAGATCGACCTCAACCCAGATCAGATTGAAAAGCAACTGGAAGAGTTCTGCTTTACCCCTTGTGGTAGCCAAGATATCCAAAAGTTTGGTTGGGTACACGCGCTGGGTAAGCATGGCGATATGTTTACACACGTTGTAGGCGACAACATCCTTGTCTGTGTCCGTAAAGAAGAGAAAATGCTGCCGGCATCGGTAATTAAGGAATCCCTTAATGCCAAAGTAGAAATGCAGGAACAAGAGCAGGGTCGTAAGCTGAAGAAAAGCGAAAAAGACACCATTAAAGACGAAATCGTGATGGATTTACTGCCACGCGCATTCAGCCGTCACTCGCAAACCTATGCGTTGATCATGCCGAAAGAAGGCTTCATCATCGTTGATGCGGGTAGCTACAAAAAAGCTGAAGACTTATTGGCACTATTGCGTAAATCGATTGGTTCTCTACCCGTTGTACCTGTAACGCCAGAAAAGCCGGCAGAACTGACCATGACCGAATGGGTACGCTCAAATACCTCACCAGACGGTTTTACCGTGGGTGAAGAAGCTGAACTTAAAGCCATTTTGGAAGATGGTGGCGTGATCCGCTGCAAGCAGCAAGACCTAAGCTGTGATGAAATTCTTGCACACATCGAAGCCGATAAGCTGGTTACTAAACTGGCTCTGAACTGGCAGGATCGTATCGACTTCGTCCTAGAAGCGGATCTTGGTATCAAGCGCCTGAAGTTCTCTGATGAAATTAAAGATCAGAATGAAGATATCGATCGCGAAGAAATCGCAGCACGAATCGATGCCGATTTATCATTGATGTGCGGCGAGTTCTCGGCCTTCCTGCCAAATGTATTCGAGGTACTGGGCGGCCTGGAAGCAAAAGAATAATTTAAAAGTGGCGAGGTACGAATGGTTAATTTTAAGCCTTTGTACCTCCCGTCTTCTACAACTCCCTCGCCACTCGCTTCTCTCTGCTCGAATCTAAACTCTGTTTTAATTGCCTTTGCGGTACTGATCACAGTAAAATCCCGCCTCACATCCGTATCCCCTGCAGATACGGCCTGATTTGGAATCAGACACTGGAAT
>Ga0209379_10001119_pt1 | contig 18529 bp, 16 predicted proteins | sample tdDd001_FD_187124 | JGI IMG/M metagenome (GOLD analysis project Ga0209379, IMG submission 187124) | Marine sediment microbial communities from the Atlantic coast under amendment with organic carbon and nitrate - tdDd00.1 (SPAdes)... | ecosystem: Environmental > Aquatic > Marine > Coastal >...
TTTTATAATATGTATATTTTCCGAGTAAACTTAGTTCTCCCCTCTTGTTGAAGCCACAGTCTCAGTAGTTGTTTCAATATGTCGGCTCCAGTTTCTAACCCTAGTGTTCTTTAAGACTGGATAGTCTGAGTTTTATAATATGTATATTTTCCGAGTAAACTTAGTTCTTCCCTCTTGTTGAAGCCACAGTCTCTGTAGTTGTTTCAATATGTCGGCTCCAGTTTCTAACCCTAGTGTTCTTTAAGATTGGACAGTCTGAGTTTTATAATATGTATATTTTCCGAGTAAACTTAGTTCTCCCCTCTTGTTGAAGCCACAGTCTCAGTAGTTGTTTCAACTTGTTGCCTCCAGTTCCTTACCGGTAGATTCAATCAAGTCGTTTAACTGTTCAAGGCTCTGCTGTCGGTCGAATTTCTGATCGGTATTTTGCTGAAGAAATTGTGCCATCATGGGGTAACTTCTTACGGCTAAGTCCATCTGTGGATCGTGTCCGGCCTGATAACCTCCCAGCGGGAGTAACTCTCTGACTTCGTTATAGCGGCTATTAAGGTGCCTGAAGTGGTGCCCCTGAGATAACTGTGCCTGCTCGGCGACCTGAGTGGCCAGTCTGCTGACCGATGCCGAGATATCTATGGCCGGAAAGTGTCCCTGTTCGGCGAGTTTACGGCTCAATACCAGATGACCATCTAAGATAGCCCTTGCCGCGTCGGCAATGGGATCTTGCTGATCATCTCCTTCGGTCAATACGGTATAAAAAGCGGTAAGCGTCCCGACCGGATCCTGCCCGTTACCCGCGAGTTCAACTAAGCTTGGCAGTTGTGCAAATGCAGATGGCGGATAGCCTTTGGTCGCTGGTGGCTCACCAAGACTCAGTGCGATTTCTCGTTGTGCCTGAGCGTAGCGGGTGAGTGAATCGACCAGCATCAGTACCTGCTTTCCCTGATCTCTGAATGCGGCGGCGACATGGTGACACAGGCGCATTGCCCGCATTCGCATTAAAGGTGTGGTATCGGCTGGCGCAGCAATGACGACGGCACGCTTTCTTCCCTCTTCGCCTAATGACTCTTCGATAAACTCTCTGACTTCCCTGCCACGTTCGCCGATTAAGCCTACAACTACAACATCTGCCTCGGTAAAACGGGTCATCATGCCGAGCAATACACTCTTGCCCACACCTGAGCCCGCAAACAGCCCGAGTCGCTGGCCTCGACCTATAGGGAGTAGGGCGTTAATAGCGCGGATCCCCACATCCAGAGGCTCTCTGATGGGCTTGCGAAGTAAGGGGTTAGTGGTGTTATTGCTAAGGGGAACGCTTTGTAAATTTTTAAGTGGACCAAGTGCATCCAGCGGTTGGCCTAAGCCGTCGAGCACTCGCCCCAGAAGTGAAGCGCCTACGGGGATCTTTACCTGTTCGGCGAGTGGCATTACTCTGGAGCCCGGCATTAAACCGGAAGTATGCTCGATTGGCATCAGGCAGAGCGTCTCTGTGTTAAAACCCACAACTTCGGCTTCGATGAGGCGACCGTCCCGGCATTCGATATGACAGCGATCGCCCATGCCGAGTTGACAACCTACTGCTTCGAGCAGCAAGCCGTTGACGCGGGTTAATCTGCCGTAGACCTGGGCCACAGGGACACGCGGCCAATCCGATTCACCGGGGATCGGATTTTCATCAGGCTGTAGGCTATGCAGCATCGTTCGGGAGCTCTGTATCTGTGGTTGTGTTGCTTGTTTCCGGCTCCTTGAGCTTGGCCGAGACTTGATCCATGCAAACATTCAATCGGGTTTCAACCGAGGCGTCAGCATCTGACTTGTCACTCACAATCCGACAACCACCGGCAGATATGCTTGGATCGGCGACTAAGGTCCAGTCTTGTATCTTGTCCGATGCCAACTCTTTGAGCTTATTAACGGCATTGGGTTCCAGGTGTATTTTTATCTCTGACCGTGTATCCGGAAGCGCCGTTAATGTCTCCTCGACCAGAGATAAGATCTGTTGTGGCTGCAGGGTAAGTTCACAGCGGATAACCTGTTGGGCGACGCGTCTTATCAGATCGAGTAACATGGTCTGTTGTTGCGAGATCTGGTGGGTGTGACCCTCTTCCAGAATCGATTTAAGTGCACTCAGGGGAGCGATAAGCTGATTGAGTTGCTCATCGATGGCTTCCTTTCCTTTAAGGTTGCCCTCTATCCTGCCCTGGCTGAATCCGCTTGCATGGCCGGATCGCCGTCCCTCTTCAGAGCCAGAATCGAAGCCCTCCATATGCCCCTTGGCGACTCCCTCTTCATAACCTTTATCGAAGGCTTCCTGGTAGTCTTGCCAGCCGGTACCGGTTTCACCCTCCATTGGTGGTTGCTGAACTAAGGGGGCAAATCGATGACGGCGTGCCAGCTCTTTCTTCAGCCGCCATTTAGGATCTACTTTATCTATCGGGAATGTCATTATTCGACCACCTGCTCTTCAAATAGTTGTAGCTCGATCTCACCGTCATCCATCATCTGTTTGGCTAATTCCATGATCTCCTTTCTGGCACTGGTAGCCTGGCTGAGAGGAACGGCGCCGATGGCTTCAACTTGCGTCTCAATTGCCGATGACATACGTTTTGGCAGGGCCTGAAGCAGGGTGGATTTTAGCTCTGAGTCGATCCCCTTTAGTGCTAATGCCAGCATTTCCGGAGGAACGATTGCCATGATCTCCTGCAGGGTTTCAGGCTTCTGTCTTCCCAGAATAATAAAATCAAACATGTTGTCGGCGACATCACTGGCTAGCTTTGTATCATGGAGCTTTATCATATCCATCAGTTGTTCTCTGTCGCCCTCGAAGCGGTTGAGAATATCTGCAACCTGACGAATGCCGGCGACCTGAGTGTGGCTCTTCTCCATGGCAATGAGCATGCAGCGCTCGACCAGTTGCCTTAGCTCGTCAACGACATCTCTGTCGAGCTCACCGAGTTGAGCGATACGGACCAAGACCTCATCCTGTCCAGCGGTGGGCAGACTCTGGAGAACCTGAGCTGCACTCTCCGGCGGGAGCAGGCCCAGCAGTACGGCTTGCAGCTGGCTGTGTTCATTGGTGATCTCTCTGGCTAACAGTTGCGGATCTACCCACTCTAAACGTTTGACTAAAGTTTTGATTTCGTCGCCGTAAATACTGTCTATAAGGCTTTTAGCAACTCGATCGCCCAGAGCCAGATCTAAGGTCTTCTGCAGGTATGAGCGTGATGCTCTGGCTATACCGGATTGCTCCTGATAGCGCATAAAGAAACGCCCGAGCACCGCTTCTGCTTCCTGTTGAGTAATGCTCGATAAACGGGCCATCTTGTGGCTCAGGTGTTGCACATCATTTCTGTCCAGATGCGCCATTACCTGAGCGGCTCCCTTTTCACCCATGCTCAGCAGCAACATGGCCGCTTGCTCCAGATTATCCATCTTTATTCCAATTTCACTCTTATTCACAACATTCACTACCTGTTCTTTAAACCTAATCTTGTGGGATCTTTTCGAAACGATGAGATTATTTGTCGTTTTCGTTATCGCCTATCCAGTGAGCGATAACCTCTGCCACACGAGCGGGCTCTTGATTTGCGAGTAGACTCAGGTGTTCCATCTTAACCGTGAGTGGCGATCCCGGTGCAGGTAGTCCCTGGTTACTGATCCAGTCGGTGTCAGACTTATCCTGTTCGAGCCCCATCAGTTGATCTGCCAGAGCTTGACCATCGCCGGATTGAGATCCCATTATGCTGCTTGAGTTTGGTGCCTCCAATGCCGGTTCCACCTGAGGTAGTTCCTCTTTAAGGCTATGTTCTGCCGTGCGGGTCAGGTGAGATACCAGTGGTCTCAAGACGAAGAAGATGAGTCCGAAGCCGAGAATTCCGCCAATGAAATACCTCAGGTAGGCTTGATAACCTTCTGTTTGCCACCATGGCATAGGCTCAAACTGGGCTATCTGTACCGGGGCAAAATCGAAGCTGTTAATGCTGAATTGATCGCCGCGCTGGTTTGAGTAACCTATCGCATCTTTTACCATGGCACCCAACTGGGAAACCTGAGCTTCGCTCCAACCATTTTCTCCGGCGGCTTGGGTATTGAGGAGTACCGAAACCGAGAGGTTCTCTAACTGCATCTGCTGATAGCGGGTGTGCCTGACCGAGCGGCCCACTTCGTACTGACGACTCTCCTGTTGATTCAGGTTGCGGCGGGTGTTGTCTTCAGTTTTATCTGCCTGAGCCTTAGGTGCTTGGTTTGTGAGAGCGCCCGGAATACCCATGGCGATATCACTGTTAGTGTCGTTGATGCTTTGCTTTTCCTGAGTTATCACTGATTGAGGGTCCAGTGATTCACGGGTCTCTTCGACTTGGTTAAAGTTAACTTGAGCGGCGATCTGAACCTGAAAATTTTCCTTACCCAGTACAGGAGCCAGCATGCTTGATGCTCGGTTGATCAGGTTTTGTTCCAGTTCCAGGGTGTACTTAAGCTGGCGATCTCTGGCCTGAGTAATATCCTGGTTGATTGCTATGCCTGAGCTCAGGTGGTTCCCCTCCTGATCGACAACCTGAACCCGCTCCGGTGTCATGCCCGTAACGCTACCGGCGACTAAATTTGCGATAGCTTCGATTTGACCCGGCTGTATTTTTGAACCGGCGTAAAGATCCAGCATCACCGATGCCGATGGCAACTCAGGTTGCTGGCGAATAAACAGGGTGCGTTTTGGTATGGCAAGATGAACTCTGGCGGTGCGGACGGCTTTTAACGCCATGATAGTGCGAGATAGCTCGCCTTCCAGGCTATGGCGGTACTTTGCCTGCTCCATAAACTGGCTGGTACCAATGCCTGAGCTATCCAAGGATTCCATGCCTGAAGGGACTTTAGCTTTTACGCCACGAGCCGCGAGTAACATTCTCGCTTTACCTAGTTTATCTTCCTGAACCAGCACCAGACCTGAATTGGCTTCCAGTCGGTAATTGATCCCTTCGGCTTCCAGGACTTCGATGATCTGCGAGGTTTCAACTTTCTCCTGTTGACCATAGAGAGGACGATAGCCCTGACTCGCGGTCCAGAGTAAAAGTACGATAACACAGGCAACGACACTTGCCAGAATTGCCAGTACTAATACCTGACGATCTCCACGGTTAAATTGTTGCCATTTAGCCTTCAGGGAACTGACCATTTCGCCCTTATCTCTGACATCGGAAATACTTGGGCTAGGTTGAGCGAGTGTTGTAGACATTTGTAATTTAATCCTTCAGAAAGAGGGCCCTTATTTGGGCCAACCTTTTAAAACCAAAGCTTTTGTACTTATTACGCAGAGCCGGATTTCAGCGCTACAATGGCATTTTCATTACTTCATCAAAGGCTTGAACTAAGCGGTTACGGATTTGGATCATGGTTGAAAAGGAGAGGCTGGCTTTTTGTGATGCAACCATGGCTCCTACCAGATCGTCGCTTTCACCACTGTCAACGGCTCTCATCAGAGCCGATGAGGCGTTCTGATCAAAGTTGATCGCAGCCACCTTAGTCTCCATAAGCTCAGTAAATGAAGCTGGCTGTACGCCGTGATCCTTAGGGTTAGGAGTTATTTTTATCGCCCCTTTGGCCATCTCAGTGTGGATACTCAAGGTGTCCATCATGGACTGAGGGTTGACTAAGGTTGAGTTTGACATCTGATTTTCCTATCGGTGACGAATTTGTAATAGCACTTTTAATTAAGCGGCATGACCTAAGGCTTGTTCAATATCTATTCCCTCTTCACGCATCTGAACCAGCTTGTACCTCAGTGCCCTGGTTGTCATACCCAGAGACTGAGCGCTTTGGCTACGGTGACCTTTGAAGCGTTTTAGAGTATCTAAGATATATTGGAATTCGGCTTGTTTCTTAGAGGCCTTAAGCCCCATCTCAGAGCCTTCGACCTTGACTGTGGCATGATGCTCTTTTGACTCAATCCCAAGCTCGGCAGCCTGAAGTGCCTGGCCTCTGCGCATGACTAAGGCTCGTTGGATGGAGTTTTCAAGCTCTCTGACATTACCGGGCCAATCATGGGAAAGCAGACGTTGTTGTGCGGCTTCACTGAAATAACAAACTTGATTGTCGCTGAGTCGCTTATACCTTTGCAGAAAGTGCTCCGCTAACGGCAAAATATCTTCTCGTCGTTCACGCAGGGGAGAGATCTTCAGAGGTAACACGTCTAAGCGGTAAAATAGGTCTTCTCTGAAATCACCGGACTTGACGGCCTTGCGGAGATCTTTGTTCGTTGAGGCGATAACACGAATATTCAGGGGGATGGACCTGTGGCCTCCCAGGCGCTCGACCTCTCTCTCCTGTAGCACCCGCAATAGCTTAGATTGCAAAATAAAAGGCATCTCACCTATCTCATCTAAGAGCAAGGTTCCTCCATTGGCAAGTTCAAATTTACCGGGTTGATCACTGGATGCACCCGTAAATGCGCCTTTGACATGCCCAAACAGAATTGACTCAAGGATACTCTCGGGGATGGCTGCACAGTTGACGGCAATAAAGGGCTGATTGGCACGGTTCGAATTTTGATGAATATAGCGCGCAATCGGCTCTTTACCGGTACCGCTCTCACCGGTTAGTAATACACTCGCTTCTGTTGCCGCAGCCCTGTGAGCTAACATCAATAGCTGACGGCTCACTGTCGAAGAGACGACTAAATCGGTATCCGGTTGCTCTAATCGCCTTAACCTTTGCAGTAGTGAGATAACCTGATCACCATTGAGAGGGAGTAACAGGTAGTCTTGTACACCTAGCTGCATCGCTCTTGTTGCCAGCTCTGTTTGCTCAGGATCCAGCAGGGCTATCTGATTTTTCCCCGGATAGAGGGAAAGTTTATCTACCAACTCATCACCGCTGCAGCAGGATAGGTTGATCATGCTGACCCAGGGCGTGCCGGAGCCAGGTTGCCAAAGCTCGAAGCCTTGCAAAGAAAGCTGCTCAACGCATTGATCTGCGAGTATTGCATCGACTAATCGGAAATTAGAGAGAGGCATGGTTAACTCCGGTTGGGCTATTATCCGCAGTCTTAGTGTGAGACTTAATTAAACGAATCGTGACTCTGCGATTTAATTCTCTACCTTCAGGGCTGTTATTGCTGACTCTTGGGGAGCGGGCGCCGTGATGGCGAACCTGAATTTTTTGCTCTTGTATACCTAACTCCACCAGGCGAGATGCCACCTCGTCGGCCCTCTCCTTGCTTAATACCAAATTGGCTAAGTGCTCACCGGAAGCATCGGTGTGCGCATCGACCAAAACCTCCTTCACAGACGCATCGGCTTGAACATACTGTGCAATAGCCTCTAAATCGACTTCGTGTTCCGCGATGAGCCTACTCGCACCCGATTCAAATCGGATATCGACACGTCTCACATACGAGAAGGGTTTTGGTAGTAGTGTTTGACGGCAAAGTTTGAATTTATTAGCAATTGGCTGAGTATTAATAGGGCTGGTTTCTACTTGATATGAGATCCCCTCACGGGCTAGAACTAAGACCTGCCAGGCCTGCCCTTGCTCTAAGGCTTCTAAAAATTGGCTTGTTGTATCATGGCTACTGGCAGTACGGCCTTGCCATTTCAGCTGGGTATAGCCGGAGCTGAAGTTATCTGTTTTATTCCACGAGGGAGAAACCACCTTCGCCAGGCTCGTCGCTTGTTCAAGGGAGAGCCAATCGGCATCGAGTTGCAAGCTAAGAGGTTTGCCTGGTTGTGCGACTAATTTAAACTCGCCAAAGCCATTTACTTTATGTTCAATCTGGCAGATAAAGCGGTTTCCGGTGAAGTCCCACTTAGCCTGCTCGAAAGGAGTCTGATAGCGGGTGCTACTTGCTGTTGCAATATTCGATATAAGCAGGAAAAAAGACAGCGAGTAGAGTTTTATATGAGCAGAGATTTTCAATGCTTCATGTTCCTTTTGTTGTGCGAGTATAAATAAACATGTTATTTGATATTTATTATTTGTTATGTTTTTTGAAAGTGTTTATTTATGTTTTAGTGTTTTTATTTAAGCGCGATTTTGATGCGCTATAATTAAACATTAATACTAGATTAAGTAAAATGATTTTTTACGAATTAATGTTTTTTGTGAAAGATGACTGGTTGAAAGTATGGTTTTCTACTGGTATCTTTTAATTGTAAATAAGAAAAGTAACGGAAAAAGCATCCAATTATTCATTCTTCTCTCTAAGGGGTATTTGTTGTTAGTGGGAACGTGGGTGCCATAACTGTTTGTTTTTGCGGCGCCATGTCTGGTTTTTTATGCTGAAAACAATGTTTTTGCACTATTTTCATACTAAATTTAAATATTTTGAAAAAAGATTAAAGTTTTCTTGTTTTCGGTCGCTTTACATATCTTTTGGTTGTTTGTTTTTATTGTCTTATGGTTTTTCTTTATTAGATTTTTATTGTTTTTATTATTTATTGGTTTGAATTTGATTTATTAAGTTACTTTTGAGTTTTGTTACTTTTATATTTTTACTTGTCATAAATTTGTCGCTCGCCATTTAAGTGTCTATTTTTATTCGCAGACATTTATTTGACGTTGGTGTTTATAGGTTTGGAATTAAAATGAAAACAACGGCGAAAGCATGTTTACTTAAAGCTTCTCGGTGTGAGCGGGTTAGACCTGTTGCATTAATTCAGGAGAAGTTGGCCCGTAGTCGGTTATTGGTTCAAGTTGATGCTTGTCAACGCTCCTTTCTTGAGGCGGCTAATGGGGTGCTCAATCCTATTATCAGGCAGGGACATCATGCGTTATCGAGTATTTCATTAACCGACAGTGACCAACCTGTGGTACCGGGTATCAATAATGCCTGGTTTTTGCTTCGTTACCACCGACAGCCTTTGGCGTGGTGGCGAATCGATAAATGTACTCTGGATCAATTAGCCAGTGGCTATTATGGAAGCCTGGCGACCCCCTTGAAGTCTCCGTTACGAGCCCCCAGCCAATCGGAATTCAGACTCGCACGGAAATTGATGCTTGCTGCGCTCAAGGTTCTACCCACAGCAGAGCTTGATGAAAATGCATTAGAGCTGGAGTTAGTGGTCAATAGTACGCCAATCGATTCACCTGTGAGTTGGGAGATCGCGTTTCCGTTGGAGCATAAGGTGGCTCCTATGTTGTTTTGTATGACAGAACACCTACTGGGATTGATGTCTGAGCAGCCCAGTCAATACATGGCAACACCCGACTTAGCGGAAAAGCTCTCATATCGCCTTAGGCAGATCCCCATCAAGATACTGTTTGAACTTGGTCGTCAAAGCACTCCGGTGACTTCACTTAATGGCCTGGAAGTAGGCGATATATTACCCATGAATCTGCATTCTCGCTGCCCGGTAACTGTGGGTAAGCGCCCTCTTTTTTACGCTGCTATTCATACCCATGATGGCCAGATGGTTGCCAAGTTAGCCCAGGATATTTATCAGCCAGGAGACAACTCCGGCTTTTGATTAAAACCCGCTTCATAAAAATTGAAATATATCTATAAATTCAGACGCTTAATGGCGCTAGGACAGTACGATGACAGAACATACTATGTTACAAGACGATGATTTTTTACTGGATGACAATCTTTTTGGTGAAGAGGAGGCTGTTCAGGAGGTGAGTAACCCTAAACCCGTTAAAGATATCTCATTCTTTCATCAGTTGCCGGTACAGGTAACATTAGAGTTGGCGAGTGCCGAGATGTCGCTGGGTGAGCTGACTCGAATGGGTGAGGGAGATGTGGTTGCGCTCGACCGCATGGTTGGTGAGCCATTAGATATTCGTGTGAATGGCGCTTTGCTCGGCAGAGGGGAAGTCGTCGAAGTTAATGGTCGATATGGCGTGCGTTTACTGGAAGTCGAAGCCATCAGTCTTACCGGGGCGAATGACTGATTATGCTTCGAGCACTGTTGCTTCTCTTTTGCTTACTGGCACCGAGTGCATTTGCAAACGATGGTTTTACGCTATTTACCTTAGATGACGGTCAGCAAAGTCAGTCGGTCAACATCAAGCTAGAGATCCTGGCCCTGATGACAGTGCTGAGTTTTCTACCCGCGTTGTTAATGATGCTGACCAGTTTTACCCGCATTATTGTGGTGTTGGCTATTTTACGACAGGCTCTGGGTCTGCAACAGAGCCCGCCCAACAAGGTATTACTTGGTATTGCTTTAGTGCTCACTCTTTTTGTCATGAGACCTGTTGGTCAGGTTATCTATGATGAAGCCTATCTGCCCTATGATCAGGGGCAGATAGAGTTACCTGAGGCAGTCAAAATTGGTGTCGTTCCCTTGCGTAAGTTTATGTTGGCACAGACAAGGGAAACTGATCTTGAACAGATGTTAAAAATCGCTGACGAACCGGTGACTCTGACGGCCGATGAGATCCCCTTCTTTGTACTTATGCCGGCTTTTGTATTGAGTGAGCTTAAAACGGCCTTTCAGATTGGTTTCCTTCTGTTTCTTCCCTTTCTTGTTATCGATCTGGTGGTTGCCAGTGTGCTGATGTCGATGGGGATGATGATGCTTTCACCTCTGATTATCTCATTGCCTTTTAAGTTGATGGTGTTTGTCCTGGTAGATGGCTGGTCTATGACGGTCAGTACGTTAGTTGCCAGCTTTGGATAGCTGGTTTTTGGGTAACAATAGCCGACAGTTATCGACTGTCGTTTAAAGATGGTTTTTGGTGAGTTGAATGCAACTAATTAATATAAAAGGGCGGCAGTTCTCTTGGATCGACATGCTCTATTTTTCAGCATGCTTGCTGGTCAGCGTCATAGTGTTATTCGATGCCTGGGAGCTTGTGCTCAGTCTGTTGGCTCCGGGATTAAGGTAACGCAATGGAAGTTAATGAGCTGACCTCTATATTTTCCGATGCCATCTATCTGGTGGTTGCCATGGTTGGCGTTTTGGTTGTTCCCAGCCTGTTGGTGGGATTGATTATTGCGGTATTTCAGGCGGCGACACAGGTCAATGAGCAAACGCTCAGTTTCTTACCCAGACTCGTGTTGACTCTATTAATGGTGCTGTTTGCCGGGCAGTGGTTATTGCAACAGATCTCAGATCTGTTTGATCGCCTGTTTATGAACATCCCTCACATCATAGGTTAACTATGCTGTCTCTGACCTCGGCTCAACTCAGCTCATTTATTGGCATTTTCTGGTGGCCCTTTTTCCGTATTATGGGGGCATTTATGGTGATGCCATTTCTTAGCAGCAGCTATATTCCGGTTACGGTAAGGGTGTTGCTGGCATTCACTATTTCAGCCTTGCTGGCACCCATGTTACCGCCTCTTCCCGGTGTCGACGCTATCTCTATCGGGGCCCTGTTTTTGGCGATCGAGCAACTGTTAGTAGGGTTTATGTTAGGGCTGTTTCTAACCATTATGATCCATGTGATGACACTGCTCGGCGCCATGATGTCCATGCAGATGGGATTAGCTATGGCTGTGATGAATGACCCGGCTAACGGCAGCTCAAATCCTATTCTGGGACAGTGGTTTCTTCTCTACGGCACGTTACTGTTTCTTGCTCTGGACGGACACTTAGTTGCAATAGGCATATTAGTCGATAGTTTTCGGTTGTGGCCCATTGGATCTGGGGTATTAGATCTTCCACTCATGGGGCTCGTTGGCCGCTTTGCCTGGATCTTTGCATCGGCTCTGATGTTGGCCTTGCCCTCTATTCTAGCCATGCTGATGGTGAATATTACCTTTGGTGTCTTGAGTCGAGCCGCCCCCTCTTTAAACGTATTTGCATTAGGCTTTCCCATGTCGATGCTGATGGGATTGTTGTGTGTGATGCTCTCTTTCAGTGGTTTGCCTAGCCGCTACAGTGATCTATGCCTCGACGCACTCGAAGCCATGTATCAATTTATAGGTGGCTAGAGATGAGTAAAGATACCGGTCAGAGTAAAACTGAAAAAGCGACACCGCAGAAACTCAAGAAGGCGCGGGAGCAGGGGCAAGTTCCCAGATCCAAAGATCTCGCGGCTACCGCCTTGATCATAGGTTGCTCCCTGATGCTGACGGCGAGTGCAGACTGGTTTGCCACACGGGTCGCTCGGGTGGCTCAGTTCAATATGTCACTCACCAAGGCTGAGTTGGATGAGCCTGGGATGATGATGAGTCACTTAGGCACGTCATTAGTGGAGATCCTCAACATTTTGGGCCCCATTATTGTTTTGATCGCAGTATTGGCTTCGGTGGCGGGTTCAATGCCTGGAGGGCCGGTTTTAAATTTTAAAAATGCCGCATTCAAATACAGCCGTATCGACCCCATCGCCGGCATAGGGCGGATGTTCTCGGTGAAATCTCTGGTTGAGTTGGTGAAGTCGATACTTAAAATTGTCTTGCTGATCGGCATCATGTTTACCTTCCTCGAACATAACCTGCAAAGCCTGTTGAGCTATAGCCAGCTGCCAATCGATGAGGCCGTACGTAACGGAATCGACATATTGTCTTTGGGAATGCTGTATTTAGGGCTCGGTATGCTGGTGATCACCTTTATCGACGTTCCATATCAGTATTGGCATCACCATAACGAGTTGAAGATGTCTCGCCAGGATGTGAAAGATGAGCACAAACAACAGGAAGGCAAGCCAGAAATTAAGGCGAAAATTCGTCAGTTGCAGCAGCGTATAGGCCGTTCCAGAGCCGATGTCGCGATACCGCAAGCCGATGTCTTGCTGGTTAACCCCAGCCACTATGCTGTTGCACTTAAATATGATGTCGAGAAAGCCGACGCTCCTTATGTGCTCACTAAGGGCACAGATGAACTGGCGATATATATGCGCCAGATAGCTAAACATCACGATGTCGAAGTGATCGAGCTGCCGCCATTGGCGCGTGCTATCTATTATTCGACCCAGGTCGAACAACAGATCCCGGCAGCCCTATTTATCGCCATTGCCCATGTGCTCAGTTATGTGTTGCAGATTAAAGCTGCAAGGCAGGGTAAGCAGAGAAAGCCAGACCCTCTACCCAATTTCTTTATTCCACAGCATCTGCGGCGTGATTAGAGAGGTGAGTAGCGAGCTGAGATTCACTAACTCAATATGGCTGAGGGGCAGGGTAAACAGAAAAAAACTAACTCTCTGTTCAGTTTCTTTATTTCAGTGCACGTGCGCCGTGATTAGAGACCCATTAACTAACTTTTATTTCATCACCGTCGCTCAACAAAATATAGCGACACGATTTGAGGATATTGAACCATGAACTGGTTATCGCGCACTTTTGCTGGCAATCGCAGCTATATAGGGATCCCTATTATGCTGCTGGCCATTCTCGCCATGGTTATTCTTCCACTGCCTCCTTGGTTGCTGGATATCCTGTTTACCTTCAACATTGTACTGGCGGTGATGGTGTTGCTTGTCAGCGTTTCCATCAGGCGCCCCATCGACTTTTCGGTCTTTCCGACTGTGCTCCTGTTAGCCACCTTGATGCGGTTAACTCTGAACGTGGCGTCGACACGTGTGGTTCTCATCGAGGGACATCAGGGGGGCGACTCTGCGGGGCGGGTGATTCAGGCGTTTGGTGAGGTCGTTATCAATGGTAACTATGTCGTCGGTGGTGTGATCTTCTTAATCTTGATGATTATTAACTTTGTGGTGATCACCAAAGGTGGAGAACGGATCTCAGAAGTATCGGCGCGCTTTACTCTCGATGCGCTTCCTGGCAAACAGATGGCTATCGATGCGGATCTCAATGCGGGGGTCTTGAGTCAGGAGCAAGCGAGGGTCCGTCGACAGGATGTCGCCCGTGAGGCCGACTTCTATGGCTCAATGGACGGCGCATCTAAGTTTGTGCGTGGAGATGCCATCGCAGGTTTAATGATCCTGGCTATCAATATTCTTGGTGGTATCGCTATCGGTGTCTTCATGCATGGTCTGAGTGCTGGAGAAGCATTCAGAACTTATGCTCTGCTGACCATTGGTGATGGTCTGGTTGCCCAGATCCCGTCACTCTTGTTGGCGACAGCTGCCGCCATTATCGTGACGCGTGTTTCCGATGCCGAGGAGATGCCGGCTCAGTTGAGTAAGCAGTTGTTGGCTAACCCTAAGACTCTGGCTACTGCTGCGGTGGTGATGACGATTCTTGGCTTAGTGCCCGGCATGCCAGCTTTCGTCTTCCTCTCATTTGCCGCCTTATTAGGTTTTGCGGCATGGAAGCAGAGTCAGAGAAAGACAGTTCTGCCTGAAGCCGAAGTTGAAGAGCAGTTAGAGAAGAGTCTGTCGGAGCCCTCGGCCCCCAGTTGGGAGGCATTGCCGTTTACCGATCTTATCGAGGTGCGTTTGGGTTATCGATTAGTGCACCTTGTTGAGCGCAGCAAGGGAGCCGAGTTGCAGAAACGACTGACGGGGATCAGACGAACCTTGTCTGAGCAGGCGGGATTTTTACTCACCGAAGTCAGAGTCAGGGATAATTTAGCCCTGGCGCCCAATGCTTATCAAATTAACCTGATGGGCAACCCTGTGGTTACCGCAGAGCTGGAACCTGAACGCTTGATGGCCATTAAGAGTGGTCCGGTTTTCGGTGATATCGATGGCGTAATAACCAAGGAGCCAGCCTACAATATGGATGCGACCTGGATTGAACCAGAGTTAAAGGCTAAGGCTTTAAATCTGGGGTATTCGGTTGTCGATAATGCCACCGTTATCGCGACTCATGTGAGTAAGCTGATACGTGAGTCTTTACCGGATATGTTGCAACACGATGATGTCATAGCTTTAAGCGATCGCCTCGCAAAACAGTCACCTAAATTGGCGGAATCCTTAAGCACGGCGTTAACCCCGATCCAGCAGCTTAAGGTGTACCGATTATTGTTGAAAGAGCAGGTGTCATTGAAGGACATTCGCACCATAGCAACGACCCTGCTAGATTGCAGTGAAAACAGTAAAGATCCTGTCTTGTTGGCCGCGGATGTACGTTGTGCTCTCCGTAACAGTATTCTTCACTCCATCGCGGGCCCGGCTTCGCAGATCAATGTATTGACCTTGGCTCCTGAGCTGGAGCAAACACTGATGACCGCGCTCAATCAGTCTCAGCAGCAGGGCAAAGTAGCGTTGGACAGTTTTCCGGTAGAGCCACAGTTACTGGCACAGCTGCAGCAAAAGATGCCGCAGATCTTAGCGGAGGCCAAGGAGCAGGGGCATAGCCCTATGTTGCTGGTGTCGCCGCAACTCAGACCTATTCTTGCCCGGTATGCTCTGGCTTTTGCCAGGGGGTTACATGTGCTCTCATACAATGAAATTCCTGAGACCCGTGAGTTGATGGTCGCCGGGCAGCTGGGCTAGTCATTTGATTGTTGGTTGAAGCTGGATAGAGGGAGCGTGGCTCCCTTTAATCATGTCCGATTATGAGTGGTGAGAAGCCAGAAACTTCAGTAGCGCATCGACGGCAAAGTTGCGGGCTTCATCTTTTTCCATAAAGACCTCATGACGGGCTTTGGGAATATTGAGCAGCTGACAGAGCCCACCAACGGCATGATATTGAGCGAAGTTATCGACAACCGTGTCCTCGTCAGCCTGAAGTATCAAGATGGGCACCCGACTATGTTTTGCCGCTGATATTGCGCGCTCTGCCGCATCGATAGACTCATGTAACCAGCGGTTGGTCGGTGATCCCACCTGCACTTGTGGGTGTTGCAGATACAATTTCTTGTAATTTTCATAGCGAAGTTGGCTCTGAGTCAGGTCATTTTTGGCAAACTCAACGGGTTCATAGTCACCTCCTCCTAACACATAGTTAGGCCCTTTGGCTGAGTCTGTTGTGTCGAGCAACTGAGCTAACCAACGGATAAAGCGGCGGCTTACAGGCAGCTTGATGCCATACATGGGGGCCGAAAAGGCTGCCGCCCTGAAGGTATCGGGGTGCTTCTCCATGTATAGGGTACCAATGGTGCCGCCCATAGAGTGGCCAACCAGGAATAGGTCCTGATACGCTTTGGGCTTAACGACGATTTCTATAAAGTGATCAAAGTCTTCTATGTAGGTATCAAATCTGTCTATGTGTCCCAGTTGGGGATTATTTGTGGTTCTGCTCGACAGACCTTGCCCGCGATGATCTATGGCGTAGATGCTATAGCCCTGATGATAGAGATCGAAAATCAGTTCACTATATTTTATGTATGACTCGATCCGACCGTTGCTGATGACTATGGCTTTTTGGCTTTTTGGGTGCTCGATAAAGCAGTATGCCAGGTTGGTTTCATCAATTTTGATGACCGATTCAGTCAACTTTGACCACATTGCCTGTTGCTCTGCTGAGTCAAGATTTTGCTCGGAGGAGAGGCTCATATCGGCGGTATCTTTTAGAGTATTTGCTTGTGGTTCGAGTGCTATCGGCATGATATTTACTGAGATTATTTATCTTAAGGTGCAGTGTAGCACAGACAACAAATTGGCCGCGAGTGACGGCTGGAGAGCCTTATCCCGTCGCTCGCGGCTGGTTCCTGGAGCGGTTAGCTGCTTTTGGCCGATTTCTGAGTCGAGATAAAGTCATCTATCTGCTGCTCCAGCACCTGCATAGGTACCGAACCATTTTCAAGAATCGCATCGTGGAAGGCCCTGATATCAAACTCTTCTCCCAGTGCATCCTCCGCTTTGGCTCGCAGGCGCTTTATGGTGAGCTCACCGATCTTGTATGACAGTGCCTGTCCCGGCCAGGAGATATATCTGTCTATCTCTGTGGTGACATTATGCATAGACAAAGCTGTATTGCTGGCCATGAAGTCCAGAGCCTGCTCGCGACTCCACCCCTTGGCGTGCATGCCTGTATCGACAACTAATCTCGCTGCTCGCCACATCTCATAGGTTAATCGACCAAAATTACTGTAGGGATCCTGGTAGAAGCCCGCTTCTAAACCAAGATACTCGGAGTAGAGTCCCCAGCCTTCGCCAAATGCCGATATGTAGCTATAGCGGCGAAAGTTAGGTAGCGAAGTGAGTTCGGTGTTGAGAGATATCTGCAGATGATGTCCCGGCACCGCTTCATGAAGGGTGAGGGCTTCCATCTCGTACAGCGGGCGCTTATCCAGCGCATAGGTGTTGACCCAGTAATATCCGGGTTCATCATCTCTGTTAGAGCCGGAGTAACGTCCCGTGGTGTATTTAGGTGCTATCTCGGCCGGTACTTCCTGAATGCCATAGGGAGTGCGGGGCAGCTTGCCAAAGTATTTAGGCAGCATAGCATCGGCTTTCTTAGCGATATAAGCGGCCTCTTTTAATAGCTGCTCGGCAGTCGTCGGGTAAAACTGAGGATCGGTTCTGAGGAAATGGAGGAACTCTGCAAAAGAGCCTTCAAAGCCTACCTCGTCGATAATTGTTTCCATTTCTGCCCGGATGCGTTTGACCTCTTTTAATCCCAGCTGGTGGACCTGCTCTGAGCTCATATTCAGGGTGGTGTAGTACCTGACTCTATTTTCATAGAAGGCTTCACCATCAGGAAGGCTGGCTGTTGCGATACTGGTGCGGGCTCCGGGAATATAGTTCAGGGTCATAAAGTCATAGAACTGCCGGTACAGGGGGAGCACAGTATTTTGAACCAGCTTACGGCCCTCTTGGGTTAACGCCGTTTTCTGTGCTTCATTGAAATGCTTTGGGAACTGAGTGAAAGGTTTAAAGTAGCCACTCTGTTCGACCGGTACGATAAAGGCACTGATGCTCTCTTCAAAACCTTTGAGGGTGACTTTAGGTGGCGTAATTCCGCTTTCCAGCCCTTGCTGTAACCAATAAGTTTGCTGTGCGAAGTAGATTGGCAGCGCTCTTAGTTTGGCGATGTAGTTCCTATAGTCCTGCTCGGTAGCAAAACGGGCTTTAGATATCGAGGCTATATAGGCATGAAAACCACTCTCGGAAGAGATGGGAAGATAATGATCTTTATAGCGATAGAGGTCGACGTTGTTTTGCAGCTGATCTTGCAAAATCTGCGTGTTAATTTTCTGCTCTTTTGTCAGTGGATTTCTATCCAGTGACTTTAGCGACTCGAGTGTCGCTTGCCGTCTTTTGTTGAGGTTCGCTAAGGACTGAGGCGATAGGTCGGCGAGTTGCCCCGCCTTATCTACATCGCCTTGAGAGTAGGCGAAATCCGGGCTGGCATCTAAGGTGATGAGCCATGCCTGTTCAATTAACTCCTGTAGCCTATGGCTGGCTTGAGTCTCGGCGGGAATATCTTGAGCCTGCGGCTGGTCGGTGTTCACTGTGTTGATTTGGCAGGCACTTAAGCTGATGGCAAGCAGGCCGGGTACCAGAACTTTGTACATTGGAGTTTATCCCTTATATTTATTATGTTGATCAGGCTGGATGAATTTAGCACTATTTTTATTTTTTGTATGTAATACCAATCAGTATAAGAAAGTGATCTACTCAGAGTTATTTTTCGCAAACTAATTCAAGGCGAATAGATGATGCAATGGTGATCCCTTGTGAAGCTATTCTTTGATGAAGTAGGCAGCCAAAAACACTCCTGAAAGGCGAGTTTTAGCGCTTCTTATGCTGCGTTAACGAGCTTAAACGTAGAACAACTATGCTCTTCACTCGCTGCCTTG
>Ga0209379_10001120_pt1 | contig 18526 bp, 14 predicted proteins | sample tdDd001_FD_187124 | JGI IMG/M metagenome (GOLD analysis project Ga0209379, IMG submission 187124) | Marine sediment microbial communities from the Atlantic coast under amendment with organic carbon and nitrate - tdDd00.1 (SPAdes)... | ecosystem: Environmental > Aquatic > Marine > Coastal >...
AGCTAAAAGACGATGGAGGGATTAACAATGGCAGGACTTAAGTTAAATAAAATTAATAAGATCTATCCGAATGGCTTCCATGCCGCTAAGGATGTTGAACTAAAAATCGAGGACAAAGAATTTATGGTTCTTGTAGGTCCATCAGGTTGTGGCAAGACAACAACACTACGTATGATTGCTGGACTTGAAGAAATTTCACATGGTGAGTTATTCATAGGTGAGACCGTTGTTAATGATGTGCCACCGAAAGACCGTGATATTGCAATGGTATTCCAAAATTATGCTCTATATCCTCATATGACAGTGTATGACAATATGGCATTTGGTCTAAAACTTCGCAAGCAGTCTAAAACAGAGATTGACCAACGTGTAACAAATGCAGCTCAAATTCTTGGAATTGAACCACTACTAACAAGAAAACCTAAGCAACTTTCTGGTGGTCAAAGACAGCGTGTGGCCTTAGGTCGTGCGATTGTTCGTAATCCAAAGGTATTCCTTATGGATGAGCCACTATCGAATCTAGATGCAAAATTACGTGTACAGATGCGTTCTGAGTTGATTAAGCTTCACCATGAGCTTGCAACAACTTTCGTATATGTTACACATGATCAAACAGAAGCGATGACAATGGGCACACGTATTTGTGTTATGAATGCTGGTGAGATTCAGCAGGTTGATAATCCACACACTATTTACGAAAAGCCAGTTAATATGTTTGTTGCCGGTTTCATCGGTGCGCCACAAATGAATTTTATTGACGGAACTGTTAAAGAAGATGGTGGTTCAGTATATCTTGAAGTTAACGGAAGTCGTGTTGATGTTGCAAAAGACCGTGCGGATGTTATCAAGAGCAAAGGCTATGTTGGTAAAGAAGTGGCTGTCGGTATCCGTCCTGAAAGTATCATTCTAAATAAAGATGATTCAGGTATTGCTGGTCAAATTTCTGTAACAGAACTTCTTGGTGCAGAATCAATTCTTTACATTAACACTCAAGGCAAAGAACTTGTTGGACGTGTTGATCCAGATGTTGGCCTAAAAATTGGTGACAAAGTAAACTTCACGTTTGCTCCAGACAAGCTTCACTTCTTCGATAAAGAAACAGAAAGCTCAATCCTATTTGGTTAATTTTAGCTATATAGAGATTACTAATTGTTTTAAATTAATATGATAGAATATATTATGAGAGTCAGGCTATCAGTCTGACTCTCAGATTGTATAAAACCACGAATAAGCAAACGCCTTCGTGGCTTTATAGAGTGAGTCATAAGAATAGAAGCAAGTCAAAAGGAGGATGTGACATGGACTTAGAGATACGTCAACGGTTTGCAGAAATTCAGAACAGTATAAAATGGCCGATCTACCTTTTTGATTTTCAAGGAACGTGTATTGACGCCAATAATCTTGATAAGATTGGTGAGCGTGTAGACGTCCCTGATATAGCAAATGATGAAGTTGTTAAAACGGGCAAATTTCAGTGGATTTCAGTTGGTTCGCGTATGGGCGTTAATACGTATTATATAGCTCTACTCGGGTCAGATGATGCTGCTGATGGGGTCATGCAACTTATTAGAATTATGTTTAAAGAAGGCCACAAAGAAATGGACCGACAGACAGTGCTCCGAACAATGTTATTTGATCAAAGCGGGAAATCTTATTCGATTGATGACATTGAGTCACTTGGCTTTATAATGGATAAAGAACTCAGGGTGACTTTAATTGATCATAAGGGCGCAACGACAGCTGAAGCGAAAGTTATATGTGAGAATATTATTGATGATATCATCGCAATTGATATAGACCGACAACACATTGCTGTAATTGACTATGTGCAAGATGAGTATGAGTTGTTGGTAGAAGCAATAATATCAGAGATGAATTCTGAACTGATGATTCCAGCAACTGCAGGCATCGGCAAAGTGGTTTCAGGATGGACTCAACTCCACAAGTCGTATATTAGCTCTCAAAGTGCATTAACACTTGGAAAAAAACTAGGTGATGAGGTTTTAGTTCATAAATATGATCAGATGATGATCTATCATTTAATAAATGAAATCGATGCACGTTCACGTTACCATTATTTTAATGATTTTGGTGTGATCTTTAAAGATCTTGTTCATGATGAAGAACTGATTCAAACTGCAATTCGATTTTTTGAGAATGACCTGAACATAACTGAAACATCAAGACAACTATATGTTCATAGAAACACATTGATTTATAGATTAAACAAGATAGAAAAAATGACAGGCCTTGATTTACGCTCGTTTGATGATGCCATTCAGTTTTATATGCTGATGCTGATTTGGAGACTTGGTGATGAATTAAAGGAGTAATAAATTATATAAGTATGGAGCCTTTGCATAAAAAGGCTCTTTTTTTATACAAAAGTGTGCGAGCGTTTGCACAAAGAATTTACTAAAATTCGCCGGAAATCGATTTTTTTCTTAGAATGATTGACGATTTTGTTAATGATATGTTAATATATACGTGTAGCAGCCATATTTTTTTACCCAAGTGTGCAAACGTATGCACAACGAGGATTTTCGTACATAGAATGATTCTCGAAGGAATAATTTACTTACGGAGGGGAATTAAATGAAAAAGTTTTTTAGTCTTCTTATGGTTTTGACTCTTGCAGCTTCAATGCTTGCAGGTTGTTCTCCGGCTCAAGAGCCAGTTGCAGAACCAGCTGAAACGCCAGCTGAAACATCAGCTGAAGCGCCTGCAGAAACTTCTGAAGAAGTAGAAGTTGATATCTTCCAATTTAAGGTTGAAATCGTTGAGGCACTTGAAAAAGCAATCGAGCTTTACGAAGCAGAAAACCCAAATGTTAGAATCAATCTTCAAACTGTTGGTGGCGGTGATGATTATGGCGCAGCACTACGTGCTCAGTTCCAATCAGGCAACGAACCAGATATCTACAACGTAGGTGGACCACAGGACGTTAAGGACTGGATGGAAAAGCTTGAAGATCTTTCAGATGCTCCTTGGGCTGATAAAGTTCTAGAAGGCGTTGCATCAGGCGTTACTGTTGATGGTAAAGTTTACGGACTGCCATACAACATTGAAGGTTACGGCTTAGCTTACAACAAAGCTATTTTCGAAGCAGCTGGAATTGATGCATCTTCAATCGATACTTTCGATAAAATGGAAGACGCTTTCAAAACTATCATGGCTAAAATCGAATCTGGTGAACTTGAAGGACAATTCCCTCTACTTGAAGCACCTGTATCTTATGCAGCTGCTGAGACTTGGGTAACTGGTCTTCACTCATCAAATGGCGCTTTCGCAAACGAGTTTGCAAGCTCAATCGAAGCTTTTAGTGCTAAAAATATTGAATTCAAGCATGCTGATGCATACAAAGCGTACTTAGACCTTATGGCTGATTACTCTCCAAATGCAGCTAACAAAGCTAAAATGAACTCAGTTGACTACGCAACACAAGTTGATGAAGGTATCGCTATCGAGCGTGTTGCAGTCATTCAACAAGGTAACTGGATTTACGGCGGCGTTAAAAATGTTGACGAAGCTGTAGCTGAAAACCTAGGTTTCCTTCCTATGCCTATGAAGGGCGTAAGAGAAGATTCAATCGCAATTGGCGTTCCAATGTACTGGGCTCTAAACAGCGAATCTGCATCTGCAGACAAAGCAGCAGCTAAAGATTTCCTAAACTGGTTATACACATCAGAAGAAGGCAAGAAGCTTGTAGTGAACGAAATGTTCTTCATTCCACCACTATCAGGTTATGATGATGTGAAGCCTGCTGATCCACTAGCGCAAGATATTATGATGTATGCTAACGAAGGTCGCACAATGCCATGGGTATTCATGGGTTACCCTACAGATTGGGGTCAAGGTGTACTTGGTGAGCAAGTTCAGAAATACTATGCTGGTGTAGCAACGTGGGAAGAAGTTGTTGAAACTGCAATAGCAAAATGGAATGAAATGAAATAGTCATGTATGGGGGAGTTTTTCTCCCCCTTCATTTTTATCAATTGAAATTATCCAAAATATTATTAGTAAATTGTAATGTTCAAGTCATATGAATCATCAAACTTTAACAAAATGAGATATTGGGAATGATGTTAAAAACAGTTGAATTTATTTGAGAACGAAGTGAATCTACTCACTCCACCAGAAGAACTCGCAGACTTCGGAGTGCATTAGATATTAAATCAGAATAGTACATATTCTTAGTTGAGAATATGATTAAGCAATCGGATTTGCGCATAGAATCACTTATTACGTAGTTGTACGAGTGGAGTTAAAGACCATGATTATGGTATTAGGAGGAAGTAATGAAGAAATCTAAGTTTTGGTTTTGGTTGTTCGTAGGACCGATCTTACTTGCATTTTTGACAGTTGTTATTGTACCTATGTTCAGAGGGTTTTACTTCTCTTTTACAGAGTGGAATGGTATTTCTAATAACGTTAACTTAATCGGATTCGAGAATTATGCACGTGCATTAACAGATGAGGAATTTATACATTCGTTCTTCTTTACAGCAAAATTTGCAGCTGTTTCAGTTGTTATGATCAATATGATCGGCTTTGGATTAGCACTTCTTGTGACACAAGGATTAAAGGGCTCTAATATCCAGAGGAGTATATTCTTCATGCCAAACCTAATCGGGGGTCTGGTTCTTGGTTTTGTATGGCAGTTTATATTTACGAAGGCATTCGATGCTTTCGGCAGCACGTGGGGGATTCCATTCTTTGAAGGCTGGTTATCAACAACGGGCACAGGTTTCTGGGGCTTAGTTATTCTAATGTCTTGGCAAATGTCTGGATACATGATGATTATCTACATCGCCGCTATTCAGAGTATTCCAGAATCACTTAATGAAGCTGCAAAAATTGATGGTGCAAATGCATGGCACAGACTGCTTAACATCACAATACCAATGGTTATGCCAGCATTTACAATTGGTCTTTTCCTTTCATTATCGAATTCATTTAAATTATTCGACCAGAACCTCGCATTGACTCGAGGTGGTCCATATGGATCAACTGAAATGCTCGCACTTAATATTTATCAGACTGCATTTTCAAGGAATCAACTTGGATATGCTCAGGCTAAAGCGGTAATCTTCTTACTTGCAGTTGCATTCATCACATTAACACAAATCTACTATACGAAGAAAAAGGAGGTGGAGATGTAATGCCTCATGAAAAAAGAAAAAAATTCTTCCTTGGTATTCTTTCATGGATTTTAGCAATGCTGTTTTTATCTCCATTTTATATTGTATTGGTAAATTCTCTGAAAACACAAAAAGGAATTTTTGTAGGGATTACAAGCTTACCATTTGGAGAGTACTTCAGCCCGGAAAACTATATTGAAGCTTTCCAAAAACTTGATTTTCTAAGGTCTTTTTCAAATTCTCTAATGATCACTGTATCCAGTACAGTTTTGATTATCATATTCTCATCTATGGCAGCATGGATGTTGGTTCGTACAAAATCTAAATTATCAACGGGAATGTATTTTATGTTCGCAGCAGCAATGCTGATACCATTCCAATCAGTTATGCTTCCGTTGATTAATTTGATGGGTAAAATCGGATTTATGAATCCGGGCGGACTGGTCTTTATGTATCTTGGATTTGGATCAAGTCTGGCTATTATCATGTATCACGGTTTTATCAAAGGTATTCCTGTAGAACTTGAGGAAGCCGCACTGATTGATGGGTGTAACAAATTCCAAACGTATTGGTATATTGTTCTTCCTTTGCTGAAGCCAATCACTGTGACGGTCAGTATTCTTAACGTAATGTGGATTTGGAATGACTTCCTTTTACCGCAGCTTGTTATCAATAGACCTGAATGGCATACTATACAACTGAAGATGTTCTTCTTCTTCGGTCAGTTCAGTCGAAAATGGGATCTTGCACTTGCAGGTCTTACAATCAGTATGATTCCAATCATAATTTTCTACTTTATTGCACAAAAGCATATTGTAAAAGGGATCACTCAGGGATCTATCAAATAAGACGATTACGAGAATCTTTTCTTCCTGAAAGCTGTATGGTATTATGATAGCACCGGCCGATTTTCTAAAAGGAAGTGTGTATAAATGGCAGTCACAATAAAAGACGTGGCAAAGTTGGCGAATGTATCGCCATCAACTGTATCACGAGTTATAGCAAACAATCCGCGAATCAGTGACCTGACGAAAGAAATTGTTTTCGCAGCAATGGAAGAATTGAAATACAAACCAAATGCGATCGCAAGAAGTTTGGCAAATCAATCGACTCAAACCTTAGGTTTGATACTTCCGAGTACTGACGAAAACTTATTTAAAAACCCATTCTTTATCGAGGTTATGCGTGGAATTAGCTTATATGCACAGAAAAAGGGCTATCGTATTATGTACACATATAGTGCAAATCCCGATGAAGAAGTTCACTTTATCGAAGATTTTATACAAAGTAAGTGGGTGGATGGGGTCGTACTTTTATCAGCGCAAGAAAATGATAAGTGTATTGATTACTTGAAACAATCAGAGTTCCCATTCGTTGTTGTTGGACGTCCTGAGAAGACTGAAGACATATTGTGGGTCGATAATGACAACTTCCAGGCAACATATAATGTTGTAAACCATTTGATCCAGAAGGGGTGTACCAATATTGCTTTCGTGGGTGGACCGCTCACGATGAATTTCTCCAGAGATCGACTTGAAGGATTCAAAAGAGCAATGGAAGTTCGCGGCTTATCTGTAAAGGATCAAGATATTATAGAAATGCCTGATCTAACCATTGATTATGGGTATGAAGCTATGAAAATATTGGGTGAGAAGATGAAGCCTGATGCAGTGGTTACAACTGATGATTTCCTTGCAATTGGAGCAAATAGATTCATCCAAGAGCATGAGATGAGTACAAAGGTTGTTGGATTTAACAATATTCCTTTAGGGGAGTATCAGACACCAAGTCTAACGAGTGTTGATATTGACGGCGAGTCGTTGGGGTATCAAGCGGCTAAGTTGCTTATTAACAGATTGAAGGGGATTGAGAACGTACTTAATCACTTTATTGTTGGAACAAAGCTCGTGGAACGTGATTCAACAAAAGTCTAATCTTAAATTTGAACAAAACATAAGCCTTACCGATGCAAATCGGTAAGGCTTAATTTTTTGTAAAATGTATAACAACTGGATCAGTGCTTGTGCAGATTTTCAGTTGCTTCTTCAATCCAGTCAGACTGTAATTTTACAATAGCTTGAAACTGTTCTTGATTAGAATAGGGCAGTACAAAATCCAGTTTTTTAAGTGCATTCATATACTTTTCGATCATTTTAGACAGTTCAGATCCTGCATGATTCGCCATCGTCGATTCATAGCTTTCTAAGACTGTTGGCTGCAGCTTGTTGTCTTCCCAGTTAACAACAGGTGTGTTATTCATGCCGAGCATATAAGCCCCAGCATAGAAGCGATAAATGCTTTCTAGCTTAGCATGCAATTCCGGATTCTCAACAATTTTAAGTGCAGATTCTGTTTTTACAGCTCGTGAAGCAAGTTCATTCCAGCTTATGACGAGACCAGCATCAGCAGATGAGATTTGGTCAGATTCCTCTGCCATAATCAAAATGAATGCCATGACTTCTTCAGGAACTAAGTCACCAAGTGATTTGAATTGGGCATAATCGATAAATGGGTAAGGACTTCCTTCTAACCAGATGAATTTAAATCCGCTTTTGAATAGACTTTTTGTGATCTCTGCATGAGTGATGTTTTCCATTTTGTCAAAATCATACGAATCTGTTTCGTAGTCATAAGCTTGATCTATGCTTTTCCAAAGATTGCTCATTGGACCATCTTCGAAGTACATTTGATCAGAATAATTCATGGCCCAATTCTGCATATACTGTTCAAATTTTGCGAATTGAATAGCACCAATATTTTCTGGCATTTGAGGGAGTAGAGTCATCATATCCTCATAAATATCTACAGGTGATTCATTTTCCATTCTGTCACGCATTGTTTGATATGCGTCCATGGCTTGCTCCTCGTTCAGTTTGATTAAAACGACTTCTTTGTCATTGTCCTCAGGTTGCTCTTCATTTGTTGGATCAACAATATCAACTTCATCAGAACCTGGTGTTGAAACATCGTCAGTAGGTGTTTGTGGAACATTAATAACGGGTTCTTCTGGCACTTCTACTGGCGGTTCCTTGGTTGTGTCACATGCGCTTAAGCTTAAAACAATAACCAGCGCAGAGATCCATAGTATGGCTTTTTTCATATGTATTCCTCCTAAGAGTTGTATTCACTTGATGTTCATCATTATACGCTTTAAATATGTTGACAGTGTATCAAATCGATTACAATTGGGTTAAGAATTGATACAAAAAAAACCCCTGACAATGTGTATTCACAAAGCACAGGGGTGTTCTACTATTTTTTTATATACATTTTAGAGTAATACTCATCAAGCATTCTCTTAACATCGTATTCTTGGGCTGTATCCTCAATGCTGGCTTGCATCATTGACCTCCATTTATTTTGGTCAGTATAGTATGTCGGAATAACTTTTGTTGTTAATACGTCATAGAGTGCCTGCAAATCATGTTCGTCGAGAATGGCGTCGTCCTCAGATTCAAATCCATCACCAAATTGCCAACCGTTGATACCATCTCTACAAGCTTCTGGCCACCACCCATCCAAAATAGAGACGTTTAGAACACCATTCATAGCTGCTTTCATGCCAGAGGTACCACTGGCTTCTTTAGGTCTTCTCGGATTGTTGAGCCAGATGTCAGAGCCACGTGTGAGCATTGCACCAATATTCATGTCGTAATCTTCTAGAAAAATCACTGAATCTGGGTATTTACGTGTCATTTTTACGATGTTGGAGACAATTGATTTTCCAAGATCATCAAGAGGGTGAGCTTTTCCAGAGAAGATAATCTGAATTTTATTTTCCTCTAAAAGTGGGCCAATGATCCTCTCATCAGAAAATATAAAATTACTTCGTTTATATGGAGCTGCACGTCTTGAAAATCCTACAGTAAGAACATCAGATCTTAGTTCAACACCAGTGCGGTCTTTTACAAAAGATATAAGTTCACTTTTATTTTCACTATGACAAGACCAAAGCATATCCGGGTCACCTGAATTTTCGATCATCCGGGTGTCAATCCAAGTTGGAATATGAATGGCGTTTGTGATGCCTAATATTTCTGATCTGTTTTCAATATGTGACCACATACGATTTGCAGTTTTCATATGCAGCTGTGCAACGCCGTTGCTCATGCGAGAAAGTCGGAGTGCTGCGACCGTCATATTAAATGGATTTCCGCCAATTCGTATAAGTTGTTTTTCGGATAAAGTGTTATTCGCGCCCATATAGAGCATTCGGTCAATGTAATGTGTCTCGTTGCCTTGAACAACGGGTGTATGCGTTGTAAAAACCACTTGATCTTTGGTTTTTTTGACAGAACGTTTGAAAGATAATCCTGTAGACATATGTTCGCGCACGAGTTCGAAACCTGCAAAAACAGCATGACCTTCGTTGAAGTGATACACATCAATGTTGAGTCCAAGAGCACGTAGTGCTCTAACGCCTCCAATACCAAGCACTATTTCTTGCGCGATACGCTCCTCACCAAACCAGCCGTAGAGCTGTCCTGTGATCCATTGGTCTTCATTTTCAGGAAGATCAGTATCTAAGAGGTAGAGGGGAGCGTTTCCAAAGTTGGTACACTTCCAAACTTTGCAAGCAATGTTACGTTGTCTGATTTCAACGTGAACTTTAATCCCTGTGTCTTCTAAAAAGTCGTATGTATAATTGTGATAAGAATCATATGCATTGCCACTTGAATCAATCTTTTGTTCAGTATAGCCTTGCTTCCATTTTATACCGATCCCTACGATGGGGTACTCATTATCGTGAGCGCCTTTTAAATAGTCACCAGCCAGAATACCAAGTCCACCTGCATAAAGTTTAAAGTCGCTTTCCAACGCATATTCCATACTGAAATAAGCAACTCTAGGTACATTTTTCATGACGACACCTCATTTCTTTAACTGTCAAATATTTATGTTGTAATATGAAACAGGCCAGTGCTGCAAAAGCGGCACTGGCTGTATATCATCAATTATATGAGCAGTAGAAAATTGTTGGCAACCTAGTCTATAGCGCGTGTATGATCTGTTGGGACGTTTACAGAAGTCTCAACTGATAGGTCGTATGTGTTGCCATACACTTCAATATTGAGTGGTTCACCGGAAACCATATCAATTTTGACAGTGTTTTTATCAATGCTAACAACAAGAAGTCTATCTCTGAACAACATGTGGAAGTTCAGTCCATTCCAGTTTTCAGGTAAGAATGGATTAAATTTAGGCTTGCCGTCAGCTGTGCTGAATCCGCCAAATCCATATACAACGGACATCCAAGTTCCAGCCATAGAAGTGATATGAAGACCATCATCTGTGTCGTTATTGTAGTTATCTAGATCAAGGCGTGCTGAACGTTGATACAGCTCATAGGCCTTATTATGATAACCAATTTCACCAGCAATAATTGAGTAAACGCATGGTGATAGAGATGACTCATGCACGGTTCTTGGTTCGTAGAAATCAAAGTTTCTACGCTTGGTGTCAAGGTCGTATCGTTCGCTTAAGAAGAAGATGCCTTGTAGAACATCAGCTTGTTTTATGAAGCATGAACGAAGAATTCGGTCCCAAGACCATTTCTGATTAAGAGGCAAGTCAGAAGGATCTAGTTCTGAAACCAGCTTTTGCTCTTTATCCATATACCCATCTTGTTGAGCGAAAACATTGAGTTCTTCAATTTCTGGTAAATATATTTTCTCAGTAATTGATTTCCAGGTTGTGAACTCAGAAGTCTCAAAGTTATATTTCGCCAAGATTTTGTCGAATGCTTTTTGATCTTTATCTTTAACGTACTCTATAGCTTCTAATGTATATTCGAGCGTCCATGAAGCCATAAGATTTGAGTACCAGTTGTTATTTACATTATTCTCATACTCATTAGGGCCTGTAACGCCAAGCATCATGTAGCAATCTTTATATGGATTGTAGTTCACACGATCGGCCCAGAATCTACTAATGTTAAGAAGGACATCAAGGCCGTACTCTATGAGATAATCGGAGTCGCCAGTATAACGAACATAGTTGAAAATACCATAAGCAATTGCAGCATTTCTATGGATCTCTTCAAATGTGATTTCCCATTCGTTGTGACATTCTTCACCGTTCATTGTAACCATTGGATAAAGAGCGCCTTTTAGGCCCAGTTTTGCAGCATTTTCAATGGCTTTCTCCAGATGGTTGTATCGATATACAAGTAGGTTTCTAGGAATCTCTTCACGACTTGTAGACAAGTAGAATGGGATGCAGTATGCTTCAGTATCCCAGTACGTGCTTCCACCATATTTTTCGCCAGTAAAACCTTTTGGTCCAATATTAAGGCGTGGGTCTTCGCCATTGTATGTTTGTTTCATATGGAAGATATTGAAGCGAATGCCCTGTTGTGCAGCAACATCACCATCGATTTCAATATCTGCTTCTTTCCAAATTTCAGCCCATTTTGAAGCATGAGCGTCGTGAAGTGCGTCGAATCCTTCAGAGTACGCAGTATCCACTTGCTTATTTGCTTTGGCTTCAAGAGTGTCGAAGAGGTGATCTCTATCTGTTACAAGTGAAAAGAACTTGTATAGAGTCGCCGACTGACCTGATTCCAGGTTTGTTTCAAACACATGCTCAACGTATTTTGATTTGCTAGAAAATGACATTGGTGTTTCAACTGTATCATTATGTGATACCATTTTTGACTTCATAGCTGCAGAAACAGTGAATCCTGTTTTCTTTGTTGTCATTGAGATTGAACCCACAGAGTTGTCACCGTGCTCTGTACAGTTTTCCCAGAAGAATTCGTCATAGTTTGCATCTTCATTACGAACATCACCATCTAAGTAAGGTGTAAATTTGATCGATGCTGAAGAGTCTAATGCTTTTATTTCGTATTTTACCGCGCCAATTTCAACTTGGTCATAGCTCACAAATCGTTTGATGTTAAAAGCAAATGACTTATTGTTGACCTTATATGTGAATGTACGGATTAAACACCCTTCCTTCATGTCAAGGACACGTGTGAAGTTATCAGGTGTGGTTTTGCCTAGGTCAACAGTATGGCCATCTATTTCAACGTGAATACCGATCACATTTGTGCCATTAAGTACCTTTGCGAAATACTCAGGGTATCCGTTTTTCCACCAGCCAACTCTTGTTTTATCAGGATAGTAAACACCTGCAGCATATGAACCTTGTAGGGTGTCACCACTATAATCTTCTTCAAAAGTACCTCTATGGCCCATGTGGCCGTTACCAAGGCTCATCAAACTCTCGTAGAGACGGTTATCTTCAGGATGAAAACCCTCTTCGATGATTTGCCATGGATGTTCAATTACATATTTCAAAACAAACACCTGCTTTCTCATTGTTTGTGCAATCGGTTGCATAATTAATTAAAAAAATAGAACTCGCTACGCCCATTATACCAGAAAAACGTTCGAAATGTCATCTAAACCGATAAAAGTAGTATTAAAATATATTTTTGTACGAAGTGTACAACAAGTGTTGTGCAATTTTATGCCCTTTGCTTTATTTCTTGTGAAATAGGTTGTGCAACCGTTATCTTTGTTATAATTGGATCAGATAATTAAGGTAGATTACGGATACTCAAATAAGGAGAAAAGATTATGCAAAAAGAATATAAAGGTTTCATATTTGATCTTGATGGCGTTTTAGTCGATACGGCGAAGTATCACTTTCTTGCTTGGAAAAGACTTGCAAGTGAGCTTGAAATAGATTTCACTGAAGATGACAACGAAAGACTTAAAGGCGTGAGTCGTATGGCATCGCTTGATATAATCTTGGAACTGGGCAATAAATCGCTTTCAGAAGAAGAAAAAATGGATCTGGCAACACGCAAAAACGAGTGGTACGTTGACTATATTACAAAAATGGATGCAACAGAAATCCTACCTGGTGCACTGGAGTTTCTTAAAATGCTTAAAGAGAAGGGCTTTAAATGTGCTTTGGGATCAGCAAGTAAAAATGCGGGTCTTATATTAAAAAAGACGGGTATGACTGAGTACTTTGACACAATAGTTGATGGAACACATGTGTCAAAAGCAAAGCCTGATCCTGAAGTATTCACTCTGGGTGCGAAGAACATGAGCCTTTCATACGAAGAGTGTGTTGTATTTGAAGATAGTGTTGCGGGTCTTCAAGCTGCTAAGGCCGCTGGTATGGTTGCAGTAGGAATTGGCGAAAGCTCAGTTCTTACGGAAGCAGATATGGTTGTTAAGGATCTATCTGAGTTTAACCTTAATATGTTATAAAGCCTTTGGCTTCACACACAATAAATCTTTCTAAAAGCCCAACGCATTATGCGTTGGGCTTTTGTAGTTTTTAATATAAAAATTGAGTACGCCTAGATTAGTGAAAGTCGGGATAAACCTTGGCTTTCGGTCTTTCAATAAATATGTTAAAATTTTGTATACGCATATAGTGAGTCACAATGGAAGGTGGATATTTATGTTTCGCACGTTAATATGGTTTTGTTATTTGTGGTTAACCTTATTTGCTTCTGTACCGAGAATGCTAAAAGCAAAAAAGTATCATGAAGCAGAACAATTTGATGAAAGAGATATCATTGTAAACAATCAAGCAGGGCCATGGGCTAGAAAATTACTTAAGCTAAGTGGTAATACGGTTACTGTAAATGGGCTAGAAAATATACCGAAAGATAGAGCTGTGTTATTTGTTGCCAATCATCAGAGTAATTTTGATATTCCAATACTCTTAGGTCATATCGATAAACCTAAAGCATTTATTGCAAAGATTGAATTGGAGAAGTTTCCAATCTTAAACACATGGATGAGTCTGATGGAATGTGTTTTTATGGACAGAGATAATATCAGACAATCAGCAAAGTCTATTGGCAAGGGGATTAAGAGCCTTAAAAACGGATATTCTATGGTTGTGTTTCCTGAGGGGACGAGAACAGATGATGGAATCTTATTAGAATTTAAACCTGGAGCATTAAAGCTGGCTACTAAATCAGGTGTTCCTGTGGTGCCTGTTACGATTAATGGCTCAAAATCGATTATGAAGAAGGGGAGTAAAATAATCCACCCCGCCCATGTTGAAATCATAATTTCGCCTATCATTGAAATGAATGATGAGTGGAAGCATGACACAATTGCTTTGGCTGAGAAAGTAAAAGGAATTATTGATAAAAATCTGAATCAATCTTAGTTTGAGAACTGATTTTACTTATACGAAGATATAAAATATTTGATAGTCATTCAAAAACAGTTTGAGATTCGAAGTTACGAATCTTAAGCTGTTTCTTTATTAACCATTACATGCAGTGATAATATCTTCAAGCTGCAATCTCTGAATCGGTTTTTGCATGTATGCAGAGGCACCAAGCGCTTTGCATTCTTCGATAAGTTTACTGGTATGCATTGACGAGATCATAATGACTTTTGCTTTATTATCATATGCCCTGATAGCTCTGAGAGCATCGATGCCGTTCATATTTGGCATATTAATGTCTAAAAGGACCAGATCGGGTTTGTGCGTTAAATACATTTCAATGGCTTCATAGCCATCTTCGGCTTCTATGATCGTCTCAATTTTTACGTGTGAAAGTGAAGTCTTTATGAAGTGTCTGATGAATAGGGAATCATCAACGATTAATAGTTTCATAGTTGCACCTCCAGAGTGGTATAGATTTCACAAATAGGACTAAAGTCTTGTATAGGACTATTATACCACAAGCATAGAGGTGCTAATCAGAAATTGTATGAGATTTATAGTGCAGAACATAAATTATATAGGAACGTATTTTAAACGGATATATTGATATTCGTTCAAATTCCGGTTGTCGAGGCTCTTTTAACAATAGGTTTGATACCAAGTGAGAATGGGGTAAATGTATATCACAAAGTAAAAGTCAGAGGTGATGTCAATGAAAATGATGAAACTCGCATTATCTTTAATGATAATTTTCAGTATAGTATCGACTTCAACATATGCAGAGCAAAGTCAAATGGATATCTTTAGCAGTGAAGAACTGGAGTGGCTCAAGGAGCATCCGGTTATAAAAGTAGCACCTGAAGACGATTATGCACCAGTCGAGTATTATATGGATGGGGAATTTATAGGATTATCACGAGATTACTTACATTGGATCAGTGAGACCTATGATATTGAATTTGAATTCGTCTATTACGAAACTTGGTCGGATATTTTAGATGCACTTCGAAATAAAGAGGTAGATCTCCAAACCTCTATTGTAAAAACACCAGATCGTGTAGAGTATTTGAGTTTTACTGAGCCTTACACAAATATGCCAAATGTGGTTTTGGTACAAAAAAACTTTGCTGAGCCCATAACCATAGAGACATTATTCAATTACAAAGTTGGTATTATTAAAGATTATGCAGTTCATGAGTACATCCAGCTGGTCTATACGCCTGAAGGATTGTTTGAGTATATTGATATTCGTGAAGCCTTAACAGAATTGTCGCTTGGTAAAATTGATGCCCTTATAATTGATTTAGGACAGGCGACATACTATATTCAGGAGATGGCTATATCAAATATTAGCATTGCTGAAGACGTTAGGATTAATTTCGAGTACAAATTGCGGTTTGCAACACCAAAGGATCAAGTTATCCTCACATCGATTTTGAATAAAGCATTGGCCACAATGCCTAAGGCTAAGCAACAGGAGCTGTTTGACAAGTGGGTAAGCTTTGGAAAGTATAGCTGGTTTGACCGACAGATGCTCAATGTAGTATTAGGCCTATTTGCATTTGTTTCTGGATTGTTCATACTAGCCATTGCATGGTCAATGACAATTAGAAAAAAAGATGTCAAGTTAAGAGAAATGAATAAACTATTAGAGGATCAGATTGATATTCTCAACGAAACACAGGCACAGTTGATCGAAGTGGAGAAGATAAATGCATTAAGCCGTTTGGTGATTGGTATAGCACACGAAGTCAATACGCCTCTTGGCAATGGGATAATGGTTTCTTCATACATTAATGAAATGTCAAACAAGTTGAAAATTGTATTAGGTCACGAAGACTTTGATGTGGAGTATATGAAGCATAGTGTTGATGATATTGAGTATTCCAGTGAAAAAGTTCTCGAGTATCTGAATAAGACAGCACGTATTGTAGATGATTTCAGATCTGTTGCAAATTATCAATATGAGACAGATTCAAAGGAAGTTGTTTTAGATTTGGAGTTAGAACGAATTCTTGGGATAATATCAACACATCAAGGCTTTCATTGTAAAGTTCATTTAGACTTGCAACCAGATATTAAGGTGAATGTTCCAACGAAAAGTCTATTTCAGCTCATGACAGCATTGATAGAAAACAGCTGCATTCATGGTTATGCGAGAAATGAAGGTGTAATTGAGATTGCACTTCGTAAAGACTTGGATTATATAGAGTTGATCGTCAAAGACTATGGACGTGGAATTCCCGAAGAACTTATAGAACATATATTTGAGCCATTTTACACCTCAAAACGTGGTTCTGAGAGAATAGGTTTAGGTTTGTATGGTGTTCATAATATTGTGACCCATATACTTAAAGGTCATATTGAAGTGATATCAAAACCTGCTGAAGGTGCTAAATTTATAATTAATTTCCCAGCATCGTTCTGATCAGTTATATCCTTATCAAAAAAAGTGACCGGGACTGTTTTACAACAGCCCCGGTCACTTTTTATATTATGATAATAATCATATATTATTGTTCATTTTCATGAATCGGTAGTATTTTCATAAGCTCAGGAATGATCTTATGAACATCACCAACGATGCTTAGATCGGCAGCATCAAAGATTGGTGCTGTCTCATCTTTATTGATTGCAACGATAAACTCAGATTCTTCCATACCAGCAAGATGCTGAATAGCGCCTGAGATACCACATGCAATGTAAAGATCAGGACGTACAGTTTTACCTGTTTGACCAACTTGATTGTTTCTGTCAATCCAACCAGCATCTACAACAGCTCTAGAAGCTGAAACATTTCCGCCAAGACGAAGAGCTAGGCTTTCAAGCGACTTCATTTTGTCAGGGTTACCAACACCACGACCACCAGATACAAGAACGTTTGCATCTTCGATGTTAGCCTTTTGCTTTGTTTCTTTAACCACTTCAAGGATTTCAATATTCATATCTGTAGTTTCAAACTTCACAGGAACCTTTGAAATCACACCGATGCGATCTGTATTAGGCTCTGCAAGAGTCATAACGCCAGGGCGAACTGTTGACATCTGTGGTCTGTGCTCAGGACAGATGATTGTTGCCATGATGTTGCCACCAAATGCAGGACGTGTCATAAGCATATTTTTAGTTTCTTCATCAACTTCAAGGCTTGTACAGTCAGCTGTAAGTCCTGTGTTGATTCTTGCAGAAACACGTGGTGCAAGGTCACGACCGATTGTTGACGCGCCTACAAGGATTACGTCTGGCTTACGATCAAGTACAACTTGTACCATTGCTTTTGTATAAGGTTCAGTCATAAAAACAGCCAATTCCTTTTCGTCAACAAGGATAACCTCGTCAGCGCCAAGGTGAATTAGTTCGTTTAAATCGTCTTTCATATCATGACCTAGAACAAGTGCGCGTACGCAGCATTCTAAGTTGTCTGCAAGCTCGCGACCTTTTGAAACAAGTTCTTTAGAAACTTTTTCAATGCGGCCTTCACGCTGCTCGCAAAAGACCATTACGTCTTTGTAGTCTGTATGCTTCATCGTGAAACCTCCTAGTCAATAATGTATTTTTCCTTAAGATTTTCAAGGATAATTTGAGCGGCCTGCTGTGGATCTACGTCATACTTTTTGCCTGGAGCCTTCACAGACTTTGTGAATGACTTCTTCACGCGAGTCGGTGAGCCTTTAAGACCAAGGTGTTGTTCTTCAACCTCGATATTAGCGTATGTCCATGTTTCCACTTCTTTTTCACGATAAGCGTCAAAGATACCTTGAACTGACATGTAACGCGCTGTGTTCATTTCACTTAGCGTTGTAATCAGACATGGCATTTGTACTTTGATTCGGTGGTAGCCATCTTCAAAGACACGCTTAAGAATTAGGCTGTCGCCATCTTTTTTCATGTCATCAACGTAGCTTACTTGAGGAAGGTTCAGCTTTTCAGCGATTTGAGGACCAACCTGTGCTGTATCACCATCAATGGCTTGACGACCAGCAATAATTAGATCGTAGTCAAGGTTGCGAATAGCAGCAGCAATCGTCATTGACGTTGCCCAAGTGTCTGCACCAGCGAATTTTCTATCCGTTAAAAGAATAGCGCGGTCAGCACCCATTGCTAGAGCTTCACGAAGCGCATTGTCCGCTTGTGGTGGGCCCATTGTTAGAACTGTAACGTGAGCACCATGCTCGTCCTTTAGAGCAAGTGCAGCCTCAAGGCCAGCCTTGTCATCAGGATTGATAATACTTGGC
>Ga0209379_10001122_pt1 | contig 18506 bp, 12 predicted proteins | sample tdDd001_FD_187124 | JGI IMG/M metagenome (GOLD analysis project Ga0209379, IMG submission 187124) | Marine sediment microbial communities from the Atlantic coast under amendment with organic carbon and nitrate - tdDd00.1 (SPAdes)... | ecosystem: Environmental > Aquatic > Marine > Coastal >...
AGGTGTCTTACGATCGGAAAACTTAGATCAGCCTGGAGGTCAAATTCGTTATGGAAGCAAGGAAATGACAGTTCGAACATTGGGGCAATTTGGCAGCGTGGAAGAAATTGCACTGTTGCCGATTCAAACCCCAATCGGTACAACTGTGAGACTCAGGGATTTGGGAGAAGTACGGCGTTCTCAAATGGAAAGCCAGAGCTATAATCGTCTTAATGGAGATGAGAGTCTGCTTCTAATGTTGTCTAAACAAAGTGATTACAACACGGTTCAAGTTGCAGACGAGGTGAATCGTGAGCTGAAAAAACTAGAAATTGAAATTGAAAAAATTACATTTGAACACATATTTGATCAGTCTGTTTTTATTAAAAAATCAATTCAAAATGTTGCAAGAAGCGGTATGTTGGGCGGTCTATTTGCTGTCCTTGTCCTATATGCTTTTTTGAGGCATATGAGAACAACCTTGATAATTGCGGTGTCAATTCCATTCTCAATTATCGCCACATTTATATTGATGTTTTTCAGTGGGGTGTCTTTGAATATTATGACACTGGGTGGACTGGCGCTTGGTATCGGCATGCTCGTGGACAACAGCATAGTTGTACTTGAAAACATATATAGATTTCGAACAGAAGGAAAGAGTAGTTTGGAGGCAGCACGTCTGGGTTCATCGGAAGTGGGCATGGCGGTGACGGCATCGACACTGACGTCTGTGGCAGTATTTTTACCGATCGTTTTTGTTGAAGGAGTAACCTCGTTGATTTTTCGAGAACTCGCACTCACAGTGACATTTTCTCTGCTGGCATCCTTGTTGGTGGCACTGACCGTGGTGCCAATGTTAGCCTCTAAGATGGTGCATGTAAAAGAATTTAAACATGATGAATCCGGTGCATATGGCGGAAAGTTCTTCATCACCATCGAACATGTTTACTTGAAAATATTAAAAGGTGCAATCCATCATAAAGCGATAACATTTTTGGTAGCGGTGCTGGTATTTACGCTTTCAATGACTTTAGGCGGTCGTTTGGGGGCGGTGTTTTTACCAACAATGGATGAAGGTCGTGTGTCTATAAGTGTGAGTATGCCGACGAGTACAGCTTTGGATGAAACAGATGCCATGATGCGCGAAATAGAAGCACTTATAATAGACCTGCCTGAGATCAATGCCGTTTCTGTACAGGTTGGAGCAGGGCAATTTTTCCTCGACTCACAGGGACGGACCGATGTCGGATCAATTGATCTGGTTTTGAAACCACTTGAAGAACGTATGCGGTCCGCTGAAGAGGTTGCCGATGAAGTACGACAAAGATTAAAGGCAGTGGCAGGTGCTGAAATATCATTGTCTGCAGTGGAATCTCAGGGTTTTGGAGGACAAATTGCACCCATTGCTATCAAGATCCAGGGGGATGAACTTGATGTGCTTAAAAACTTATCCAGTGAGGTTTTAGAAGTGGTTCAAAAGGTTTCTGGAACCCGTGAAGTTACAACCGATTATGAAGCTGGCTTGCCTGAACTTCGAATTACAGTAGATCGTGAACTGGCTTCAAAGTATGGTCTAACGGCAGCACGGGTTGGACAAAGCGTACGGAATGCAATTCAAGGTATTACTGCAACGCAGTACAAAGTAGAGGGCAGGGAGTTGAATGTTCGAATTCAGTCTCTTGAAAGTTATCAGGAGCAGTTGCCTTTAATCAAATCACTGCCTATTCCAACGCAGTTTGGGGATGATGTGCCGTTGTCGTCAATCGGAAATATAGAGCTGACACGTGGCCCGGTGCAGATCAATAGGGAAAATCAGGTGCGCACAATCATTGTATCATCAGATATTTTTGGAAGGGACCTTCGCTCTGTTGTGCAGGATATAGAGGCAGGGCTACAGCCTGTCTATTTCCCTGACGGTTACTCATATGTTATTGGCGGTGAAAATGAGGAATTGGTTGAATCCTTTAAAAGTCTGTTTCAAGCCATTGTGCTCGCCATTATACTGGTTTATATGGTGATGGCTTCCCAGTTTGAGTCATTGGTGTATCCGCTGTTGATCATGTTTGCTGTACCACTTGCGATAGCGGGTGGTGTACTGGCTTTATTCATTACAGGAAATCCAATTAGTGTGCCGGCCTTAATCGGCGGCATCGTACTTTCTGGTATTGTTGTCAACAACGGTATTGTTTTGATTGACTATATCAACAAGTTGAGAAAAGAAGGACGTGAAGCGGTAGATGCAGTTCTTCATGCGGGACCAATTCGATTGAGACCTATATTGATGACCACACTCACCACATCCTTGGCACTGGCTCCACTGGCGTTTGGTCTGGGAGAAGGTTCTGAGGCGAGTGCGCCTATGGCTTCAGTTGTCATCGGTGGACTGCTTTTGTCAACGCTTTTGACATTGGTATTTCTGCCTGTACTCTATCTTATTGTGGATCGATTCAGAATATCAAAAAAAGAAGAATGAAGGAGGAACGCTAGATGCCAAAAAGAATGTTAACACCTAAAGACGTAATGGAAGAAGTTATTAATGCGGGAGTGGCAAAGGCAAACAAACCTGCGCTTTCTCTATTTCTGTTAGGAATTTTAGCAGGTGGATTTATTGCATTTGGCGCAACGGGCGCTATTATTATGGGAGCGCTTTTTAAAGATCCAGGAATGGCCAAATTTATGGGAGCAGCAGTATTTCCAGTAGGACTTATGTTGGTCATTGTCGCAGGAGCAGAACTGTTCACAGGCAACAATCTAATGACACTGGCTCTTCTGGATAAAAGAATTGGAATTAAAGGATTGTTGAAGAATTGGTCTATAGTATTTTTAGGGAATTTTGTAGGTTCATTGGTGATAGCTCTATTAATATATAAAGGTAATGTACTTGGTGGAGCGACTGCAGAAAAAGCTATTGCCATTGCTACGAAGAAGGCTTCATTGGCATTTGATGTCGCTATATACAAAGCCATTCTTTGTAATATTCTCGTGGTTTTAGCGGTTTGGATAGCGACTGCTGCAAAAGATATTACCAGTAAACTTCTGGCATGTTGGTTCCCTGTAATGCTATTTGTGTTATCAGGATATGAGCATAGTATTGCAAATATATTCTTTTTATACGTAGGTAAGTTTTATGGAGCATCAATTTCTGCTGGAGATATTTGGATATCTAACTTATTACCTGTGACCATTGGAAACTTAATAGGTGGCGCAATAATTATTCCTGCTAAGTATTATGCTATTTTTAGGAATAAGGGATAGGAGATAAACAAATCTAAATGTATATTAAAAAGATAGGCGACTTTGCCTATCTTTAATATTTACTCGAAGTTATGAATTAACGAATTATGCAAACCAGTATGATATAATTGCACTGAAAATAATTAGATAGAAGGTGAGTATTTTGATCCATAACATATTGCCGAAACACATGAATATTGATTTTAAAAGTAGACCAGCTGGGGAACATGATTTTGTCATCATAATTAAAGAATCAAGTATTGCAATTCATAAGCATGAAAACGATCAGATTGATTTTCCAACTGTTAGAGATATCCAGAATACTATGGTTGTTAAAGAAAATGATCTCATGTATTTGTTTGCAGTAGACGAAGATCATTACTATTTGCATATAGGACAAAATTCATTTATATCAGATGATAGATATACATGGCTTGAAAAACGAGAAGTATTCAATAACTATAATGAACTTTTTGGTTATATAGGATATACAGCGAGTCATATTAATGACTGGTATTTAAGTAATAAATATTGTGGAAAATGTGGTCAAAAAATGTATCCTAGATCTGGGGAGCGTTTAATTGCCTGTACATCATGTGAGATGACCAGGTATCCTCAAATTAACCCAGTTGCTATTGTTGGAGTTCATGATAATGACAAATTACTGCTTACGAAGTATGCAAATTCAAATTATGATAGATATGCCCTTGTTGCAGGATTTGTTGAAGTGGGAGAATCTTTTGAAGATGCAGTACGACGTGAAGTTATGGAAGAGGTTGGACTCAAAGTAAAGAATATAACTTATTTTGCAAGTCAACCCTGGGGAATTACAGGTGGTCTGTTAGCTGGATATTTTGCCGAACTGGATGGAGACAGTACCATTCGGTTAGATTTAGAAGAACTAAAAGAAGGTATTTGGGTTACAAAAGATGAGATGTCAGATGTGTATGAAAATGAAAAATCACTGACTCGTACGATGATGTATGACTGGTATAGTAGGCAGTCTTAATAATTTTAAAAAATAGGAGAAAAACTTATGGAATCTGTATTTTATAAATGCTCAACTTGCGGATTTACACACCAAGTACCATCCTACTGGAGTGGTTATGCGCCGGAAAAGGAAATTGAAATGGAGCATGTTGATTTAGGAAAAAAAGAAATGTGCAGTGATACTAAATTGAAATTGATCGAGGAGTAAGAATTAAATAGCAAAGGTGTATTCATTAACCCACACGTTATTGTGTGGGTTTCATTGTATGAGTTTAACAAAATTAATATAGGAGTAATAAAACCGATAAATTATGTTAAAATAATATTAATCGACGGTTGAAAATTTACGCAATTCAGAAATGTTGACTTGAATTTGAAATTTTCAATATAAATCCAATTTCATAGTGTATGAGTGGTTCCAGCCAACCCACTTTTTAAAAAACTCGGAGTGGTTCCAGTAACCCACTGAATAGCTAACGTTAAGCTTTGGTAAAACTTGGACGAGGAGAAATTAAAAAGAGGGGAGGTTTTTTTTGTGTCGTTTTTTGTGATTTCTACTAAATCACATTAATCACATTCTGGCTTTGACTGCATCAGCAATCTATATGAAAAACTGGAGGGATTCATTTTGAGTTCAAAGACAAAGAACAGATCAGTATTTCACGTCGACGGTGTTCCAACACTGGATAAAGCTACACCACTTGCACTGCAGCATGTTCTGGCAATGTTAGTAGGAAATATTACACCTGCAATAATAGTAGCAGGTGTGGTTGGTGCAACAATTGGACAACAAACGCTTCTAATACAGGCATCCATGATTGCCGCTGGATTATCAACATTGCTTCAGCTCTATCCTATATGGCGGTTTGGATCAAGGCTACCTGTAATTACAGGTGTAAGTTTTGCGTTTGTTCCAACTTTAATCAGCCTAGGAGCCCTCTATGGATTACCTGCAATATTTGGATCAGCAGTGATAGGCGGTATTGCCGCCATGGTTGTTGGTATTTTTATAACGCCTTTGAGAAAACACTTCCCACCTATTGTAGCTGGAACTGTAGTGCTTACAATCGGTCTATCATTATACCCCGTTGCTACTGGGTATATGGCGGGGGGATTTGGTTCACCTGATTTTGGAAGTCCGCTCAATTGGGGAATTGCAGTGGTAACATTAATATCTGTTTTGTTATGTAATCAATTTGCTAAAGGTTATACAAAACTGGCATCGATTTTAGTGGGTATAGGTGTGGGATATGTGGTTTCTTTGGTTGCAGGCATAGTCGATTTCACTGCAGTTTATGATGCGGCATGGTTTGCACTCCCGACATTTATGCCTTTTGAAATGGCATTTCCACCGGCAGCAGTCATCACTACAATTCTTGTATTTATAGTAGCATCGGTTGAAATGGTGGGAGATCTTTCAGCTATAGCTGGAGGAGGCATTGGACGTGAAGTTACTGATAGAGAACTTTCAGGCGGCATACTTGCTATGGGATTCTCAAGTGCAGTAGCTGCACTCTTTGGTGGACTTCCTGTTGCTACATATAGCCAAAATGTTGGGATTGTACTAATGACAAAGGTAACAAGTCGTTTTGTTATTGCCATAGCCTCTGGATTCATATTGGTTGCAGGTTTTATTCCTAAATTTGGTGCATTAATGACGACAGTACCGGCTCCTGTACTAGGTGGAGCAACTGTGACTGTATTTGCTATGATTACTATGGCAGGTGTTCAAATAATTATAGAAGATGAACTATCAACACGAAATGTTACAATAGTCGGATTAGCCGTTGCTCTAGGTATGGGCATTGTGGGCGTTGATGGAGCACTTGCTCAGTTCCCAGAATGGGTTAACGTTATATTCGGAGAATCTGCTGTTGTAATATCATCGGTTCTAGCGTTTACATTAAATTTATTACTGCCTAAAAAATCTTTAGCAGATGAGCAAAGAGAACGTGATGCTATGGAGAGCAAGACTATTGAATCAGTCTCAGCTTAAATTTAATTATCATTATATATAGAAAAATGGAGGACAATTCAATGTCACTGCTAATAAAAAATGCAAGTGCTATTGTTACGATGAACGATACAAATGACGTTCTTAAGAATACAGATATATTTATTGAAAATGGCTTCATTAAAGCGATTGGTGAGAATTTAGAAGACAAAGGTTTTAGCGCAAAAGAGACCGTTAATGCTAAAGGCAAGTTTGTTTATCCGGGCCTCGTGAATACCCATCATCATTTTTATCAAACGATGACAAGGAATTACCCTAGAGTTCAAAATATGGAGTTGTTTGATTGGTTAAAGGCGCTGTATCAATTGTGGCGTGGGTTGGATGAGGATATGATTTACAACAGTTCTATTGTTGCCATGGGTGAGCTTGCCAAGTACGGATGTACTACAATGCACGATCATCACTATGTTTTTCCAAATGGAACCTCGGGATTGATTGACAAGCAGATTGAAGCAGCAAGAGATCTTGGCGTACGCATCCATGCAAGTCGAGGCAGTATGTCCAGAGGTGAGTCCGATGGTGGCCTTCCTCCTGATAGTTTGGTTCAGACCAGTTCAGAAATCCTTAAAGACTCTGAACGATTAATTAATGCGTATCACGATCCATCTGAAGGATCAATGTCTCAGATTGTACTGGCACCTTGTTCGCCGTTTTCTGTAACCACAGACTTGCTTAGAGATAGCGCTGCACTGGCACGACAATATGGCGTTAAACTCCACACACATCTTGCTGAAACACTCGATGAAGAAGAGTTTACATTAAGTACTTTGAAGATGCGTCCTCTTGAATACATGGCAAGTGTCGACTGGTTGGGGGAAGATGTCTGGTATGCTCACGGCATTCATTTTAACGATGAAGAGCTTAGAGTGCTGGCTAAAACAAAAACTGGAGTTGCGCATTGTCCTATTTCCAATATGAAGCTGTCTTCAGGCATAGCTAGAATAAGTGAAATGATTGAAATGAATATTCCTGTAGGGCTTGCAGTAGATGGCAGTGCTTCTAACGACTGCTCAAATATGCTTGCTGAAATCAGAACGGCCTACTTGCTGCAGCGACTTGATAAGAGTAGAAATGCGCCATCCGGTGATAAAATACTTCGTCTTGCAACAAGAGGAGGCGCAGATATTCTTGGCCGTAAGGATATTGGTTCTCTTGAAGTTGGAAAAGCAGGTGACTGTTTCATGATTGACACGAATAAGCTAGAGTTTTCAGGGACACTTGATTGCCCTGCATCGCTTCCAGCAACTTGTGGTATTAATAGCCAAGTTGATATGACAATTGTTGGCGGAAAAATTATATTTGCACAAGGCAAACTCCTTCGTATCGACGAAGAAAAAATAGTGTCAAAGGCAAATACAATGTCGAATAGACTTAGGGAATTTGCATAAAAAAGAGAACACCATTCGAAATTTGAATGGTGTTTTTTTTGCTGGGAATCTAAAGTACAGGCAGATACAGTTTCCGGTACTTTGCAGGTGTTAATCCAGTTAACTTTTTAAATGAACTGATAAACAAACTAGGACTATTAAATCCAACCTCATGTGAAATTTCGGTTACAGACATATCTGTTAAACGCAGTAAACTCATACTTTGAGCCAGTCTATACCGGTTAATATATTCAAAAGGCGTTGCAGCCATTTGCTTCTTAAATGAGCGACAACATTCAGAACGACTTAAATTGGCAACCGCCGCTAAATCGAGTAGAGATATTTTACTTGAATAATTTTCATGTATATATTCAAGAATAGTGTTAATTCTTGCGCTGGTTTCAGTTGATCCGGGAATATCAAAATCCTGAATCGCTTCAATGTTATGAAGGAGATCGTACCATATTTCGAACATAATACTTCGGATAATAATCTCATTATAGTCATCATCTGCGTCATAATGAAATCTAAGTTTTTTTATACACTCAATGAGCTTGTTTTGCCAAGGTGTTTCCAGTTCAAGCTGAATAGCCTTAAAATATGGATTTTTTATAACGGGTTTTACATATCTATTGTAAGACTGACTTTCGTTTGGATAGAAAAACTCTGGGTGAAAGTTAATACATAAAAATGCGCCATCAGCACCATTATACGACCTTGCAGAGTGTAACCATCCCGTATTAATAACAATGCCTTCATGTGTTCCAATTATATATTCTTCACTATCCACTCTAAATTGTACGGTTCCATTTGTAACAAGAATGAGCTGTAAATCTTCATGCCAATGAATAGGAATATGACCATAGATATTCTCAACGATGAGGGTTTCATACATGACCAATTGAAATTCATTTGACCCGTGTGGTGTCAATTCCTCAAGGTCCTGGGTCATCGGAATATTGTAAATTTGCATCTGAACCAGCCTTTCATAGAAATGCTCATCAAACTCCAAATGAGCGCAATGTTTTTATATTTATTGCAAATATATTGATATTTTCGAATTTTGATAATCAATATGATTATATCATAACAAAATCATATCGATGAATACACAGTACATTGGTAAAGGGGAGTCAACATGAATACAAAATCAGAGATTAAGTATGTTTTGAATAACACTGTGAAAATTGAAGACACAGAATTCTTAGATCCATTTAAAAGTGAGGCGATGAATGAAGTCTATTCATTCCATAAAAGTTATCCTGGTTACGAACCAACACCGTTGTGGTCGCTTGAGAATCTTTCATCAAAGCTGGGATTAAACTCAATTTATGTCAAAGATGAATCTTATAGATTTGGACTAAATGCATTCAAAGTTTTGGGTGGAAGCTATGCTGTTGCTAAGTATATTTCACAGAAAATAAATCTTGATGGGAATAAAATCACATTTGAAACTTTGAAATCTAAGGTCGTTAATGAACAGGTTGGAGATATAACATTTGTTACGGCAACGGATGGAAATCACGGCCGCGGTATGGCGTGGGCGGCGAATCAGTTAGGGTATAAGGCTGTTGTATTTATGCCAAAAGGTTCTGCAATAACACGTTTAGAAAATATAAAAAAAGAAGGCGCAATGGCCGAAATACTGGACATGAATTATGACGATGCTGTGCGTTATGCAAAAGAATATGCTGATAAAAATAATGGGGTGTTGCTCCAGGACACAGCTTGGCAGGGATACGAAGAGATTCCGACATGGATCATGCAAGGATACACAACACTAATTCAGGAAGCTGTTGAACAGCTAAGTGAAAGAGGTGAAAAACCCACCCATGTTCTTCTACAAGCAGGTGTGGGATCATTTGCAAGCAGTGTGGTTGGTTACTTGCAAAAAAATGTTGTAGGGGAAAAACCGATAAGTATTATACTTGAGCCCGACAAAGCGGACTGTATTTATAAGTCTGCGAAGATTGGCGATGGTCATCCTCACACAGTTACGGGTGAATTGAACACGATTATGGCAGGCCTAGCATGTGGTGAACCGAGTACCATTTCATGGCCGATACTTAGAGATTATTCAAAAATGTATGTGTCTTGTGAGGATCATGTCGCGGCACTGGGCATGAGGATTTTAGGGAATCCGTTACAAAATGATCCAAGTGTTGTTTCAGGTGAATCCGGCGCAGTTGGCATTGGATTTTTAAAAATGGTAATGGGCAGTGGTGAATATAAAGGAATTAGTGAAGCTCTCCACTTAGATGAAACTTCAAAAGTTCTGATCATTAATACTGAAGGAGATACGGATCCAGAAAATTATCGGAAAATTGTCTGGGGAACATTGTAATTGCAATAAATATGTCTAATCGAGGAAAGAACTTTCAGTTCTAGGGGGGAAGCCAATATGTACGAAACTGCTAAAATGTATGAAAATGATTTAATTCAGTTTGCTCAGGATCTTGTTAAAATTAAAAGTTATACAGGTCAAGAAGGTGATATTGCAAAGTTTATTGAGCGTAAAATGAATGAGCTGGATTATGATGAAGTATATATCGATGATCTTGGAAATGTGATAGGTGTTATTGGCAGTGGGCCAACGAAAATTCTCTTTGATTCACATATAGACACTGTACAGGTCAATGATGCAGAAGCATGGACGTATGGACCTTTTGATGGAACAATCGTTGATGGACGTCTTTACGGAAGAGGTTCAGTGGATATGAAAAGTGCAGTTGCTGCAACTGTGTATGCAGGTCATGTCATAAATAAAATGGGTTATGCTGAAGGAAAGACGGTATATATATCTACTTCCGTGATGGAGGAAGACTATGATGGAGAACCTGTATCTTATCTGTGTGAGAAAAGTAATATAGAGCCTGATTTCGCAATTATATGCGAACCAAGCTCAATGAAACTCGCCATGGGACACAAAGGAAGAGCCTTAATCAAAGTCAGTGTAAAAGGAGTATCAGCACATGGGAGTGCGCCTGAAAAAGGTGACAATGCGATTTATAAGATGTCTGAGATAATTAAAAGAGTTGAAATGCTTGGACAATTAATGATGAGTAAACCGGGTGAAAAAGGTTCTTTGGCACTCACGAAAATCGAAAGTGAAGCTGTGTCTATAAATGCCATTCCGCCCGTATGTAATATTTATCTGGATCGTCGATTGATTTTAGGTGAAGACTATGATTTTATTTCAAAAGAGATGGAAACATTATTGAAGGGTATAGAGGCTTCGTGGGAAGTTTATGATGTAACAGGACAGAGCTGGACTGGTGAAGAAATCACACTGCATTCTTTCATGTCAGCCTGGGAAATCTCAGAAGAACACAGGTTGTCAAAAGCATGTATATCTGCTTATGATGAAGTCTTTGAATGTAAGCCAACTCAAATTAAATGGGATTTCTGCACAAATGCGGTGGCCACATGCAAAGCGGGTATTCCGACCATAGGAATCGGTCCTGGTAATGATAAACTGGCGCACATGGTCGATGAAAACTGCTCTGTAAATGAAATCAAAGATGCTTTTAAATTCTATGTAAACTTAGTTAATAAACTTTAATGTATACATAAGGACAAGCGTGCCGTTAATGTTTTTTAGATTATAATTATTTAATATTAAGTCTAATTCACACTCGAATGAGAATAGGGCCACCAGCCATGCACTAGGGATTATTTATACGCTGGAAACTAGTGGAAATACAGTTGGATGATTCGGTATGAGAAAACTGAGATTGCAAAAGATTTGTTAATACTGTATAATCGTGAACGAAAGTAACAATTTAATACAAGTTGAGGTTCTTAATCAAAGATTAATTGGGAAGTTCGGTGTAAAACCGACGCAGCCCCCGCTACTGTAAGCATTTACGAAATTTCGATAACCACTGGGATAACCGGGAAGGTGAAAGAGTAGGATGAGATGCGAGCCAGGAGACCAGCCTTTTCTGTTGTGCAAGTATATATTTCGGAGGGAGATATGTAGTGTAAAGTGTCCATGTATCAGTTTGTATCCATAAACAGGTAATATTGGAAACGTACATTTCAAGATCCCGCGAGGGATCTTTTTTTATTGTATTTAAAATTAGAATCAAGTGGTTTCGGCGCTTGATCGGGAGGGTCAATTATGAATAGTGAAAAAAATACTTATCCATTTTCAGCAATAGTGGGTCAGGAAAAAATGAAAAAGGCTTTGATCCTGAATATAATCAATCCGTCTATTGGCGGTGTATTAATAAGAGGTGAAAAGGGGACTGCTAAATCAACGGCTGTCAGATCGCTTGTAAATCTATTGCCCGAGAAAAATGTTGTTAAGGACTGTAAATTTCATTGTACTCCAGGGCATGTGGACAAATTATGCCGTGAATGTTCAGAGCGTTTAGAGGCTGACAAAAGCAATAAAAACTCAATGAACTCATCAATCGAAACCTCCATTGAAACTTCCATCGAAACTTCAATCGAAACTTCCATCGAAACTTCTAAAGTGAAGATGAAGGTTGTCGACTTGCCGATTGGTGCGACAGAAGATCGCGTTGTTGGAACACTTGATATTGAGCATGCGCTGAAAAACGGTTCAAAAAAGTTTGAAACAGGCATATTGGCTGCGGCGAATGGCAATGTTCTTTATGTTGATGAAATCAATCTTCTGGATGATCATATTGTTGATGTACTTCTTGATTCGGCAGCAATGGGTGTGAATGTCGTAGAGCGTGAAGGCGTGTCCTACTCCCATCCGGCAAGATTTGTGCTGGTGGGAACAATGAATCCCGAAGAAGGCGACTTACGACCTCAGCTTCTTGACCGATTTGGCTTGACTGTAGATGTTTTCGGAGAGTGCGATGTGAAGAAAAGAGTTGATGTCATCAATAGGAGACTTGAGTTTGAGCGAAATAAAAGTGAATTTTGCCTGAGCTATATGGAAGCAGAAGCTGAAATTGGCAAGGCTATAGAAGCTGCAAAAAAAGTTCTTCATGTTGTAGAGATCGATGGCGAATTACTGGAGCTTACAGCAGAAATTGCTATTGAGCTGGGTGTTGATGGACACCGCGCAGATATTACGATGATCAAAACAGCAAAAACGATTGCTGCATTTGATCAAAGAAAAATCGTGGAACGAAGGGATATTCTTGAAGCGGCAGAATTTGTACTGCCGCACAGAATGAGGAGAAATCCTTTTGACGAAAGTACTTTGAGTGCCGACGCCTTAGCCCAGTGGATTGAGAAGGAACAAAAGAATGAATAAAGTGGAGTACCCATTCACTGCAATTGTTGGTCAGGAAAAAGCAAAAAAAGCACTACTTTTAAATCTGATTTGTCCTCAAATAGGCGGGGCCTTGTTATCCGGACAAAAAGGGACAGCGAAGTCAACGCTAATACGCTCACTGGAGCAGCTGATGGTTGATATTAAGGTCAAAACCATTCCGTTAAGCGCGACAGAAGATCGGGTGGTTGGAACAGTCAATATTGAAGAGGCGTTATTAAACGGGAAACAGGTTTATGAACCCGGTATATTGGCAGAGGCACATGAGAATATTCTATACATAGATGAGGTTAATTTATTGCCAGATTCGATTGTCAGCACGGTTCTTGATGCAGCATCAATGGCAGTCAATAATATTGAGCGCGAGGGACTTTCCTATTCGCATTCGTGTGAATTTATTCTTTTTGGATCAATGAATCCTGAAGAAGGAGATATGAAACCTCAAATTCTTGATCGATTTGGATTCTTTGCTGAACTGACAGGCAGCATGAATAAAGAAGAACGTATAGAAATCATTAAAAGACGAATCGCGTATGAAGAAAATCCAATAGAATTCAATAAGCAATTTGAAAAAGAAGACAAAGAACTTGTTAAGAAAGTTGATATAGCAAAAAAAATGTTCAAAGAGGTCGTAATATCTGATGACTTGATTGAACTAATTGCAAAACTAAACCTCGAAGCATTTGCGGCAGGGCATCGTGGAGACATTGCATTAACATTGGGGGCAATGGCGAATGCAGCATTTAACAGGAGAAAGAACGTTAACCTTGAAGATGTGAAGGAATTAGCGGATCTTGCACTACCTCACAGGTTTAGGAATCCTCCACAAGATTTTAAGGATACAACACCAGAAGAGAACGAAGAATGCCCAGAGGATCAGCCTGATAATCAGAGTGAAACTCACGAAGATGGTGACACTCAAGAGCAAGAACAAACCGAAGAGCTTCTACCAGAAGTCAGTGAAGACCTAAGTGAAGAAATAGACAACGAGTCGAATGAGGGCCGCGGTGAAGAAGAGAATACGTCACAAGAGGAACAGTTTGAAATTGGAGACGTGTTCAAGGTGCGAGATATTCTAGGTGATGCATTTAGCAAGAGAATGACATCTGGAGGCTGCGGTCGGCGGAATAAAACGGTCAGCTCAACGAGGATCGGGCGGTATATCAAATATAGAATTCCAAAAGGAAAAGTAACAGATGTCGCATTTGATGCGACACTGCGTAGCGCAGCACCATATCAGAACAGTAGAGAACGTGGCGATCTTTTCATTTCTATTAGACGTGAAGATATTCGTGAGAAGGTCAGAGAGAAACGCGTTGGCAGTACAATAATATTCTTGGTGGATGCAAGCGGGTCTATGGGTGTAGAACGAAGAATGGTTGAAGCGAAAGGCGCGATACTGTCACTTTTAAAAGATGCATATCAGAATCGTGACTCTGTAGGGATGATGACTTTCAGAGGGAACAATGCTGAAATGATTTTAAGTCCGACACGCAGTATCGATTTAGCATATAAGAAGCTAGGTGATATTAAAGTTGGAGGAAAAACACCTTTGGCACTTGGTATTAAGAGCTCAGTGGACTTGATACGGGGACTGAAGGCAAAAAAAAGTGATATTCAGCCGATTCTTATTATTATTTCTGACGGGCGTGGGAACGTGCCGCTTACAGAAAAGAACCTGATCGAAGAGATTCAGGGTATCTCAATTGATGCTTCAAGAGAAAAAATAAAGTTTATGGTGATCGATACAGAAACAGGCTTCTTGAAGCTGGAGCTGGCAAAAAAAATGGCAGAAAACTTGAATGCTACATACTTTAAGCTCGATGAGATGAGAGATGGGGAATTAGCAGAAAAGATTAAGGTCTATACAAATTAGCTATCTTAAGGGTGGTACATTGCCTCCGTTTTTCATGCTGAGGCAATATAGATAGATTAAAGGAGGGTGAAACATGAGCGAAAAGCAAGTACAACTTACATTCACAGAAGAAGAGGCGGCAAAGCTACAAGCCTCAGCTGAAGCGCACAAGATGACTCTTGAAGAGTTCGTAAAGAAAATGGTTCAGCGATCAATGACAAAGAGCGCTCACTAGTGAGTGCGTAAGCGTTGTTTGCCCGAGTCGATTAACGATTTGGGCAAGCTGACGCTTTGTGTGTATGCAACGGCTTGAGTAATGGGAGGCCGTTTCAATAAATTTGATAAAAGAGATAGTTTTGACTCAACAACAAAATGGAGGATTAAAATGAGTAGATTTAGAGAGAGTAAGCGTATTATATCGCTGGGGATTGTATCAATGCTTATGCTGACTGCTGGTTGCAGCACAAAAACGGAAGTTTCTGAAGTAGAAACGACACCTGTTGAGCAAACTGCTGAAGTGGCAGTTGAAGAAAAGGACTCTAAGCCGTTTTTAGAGCTGGAAAGCCTGATTGCATTATCTGATGTAAAAGAAGACTTGATACCAGACGTAACGTCCGAAAAATGGTCGCTTGGGATTGCATCAAGTAAACCGATTGTAGATCCAAATGGTGAGTACGTTATTGCCGTAGAGCATGAAAAAATGGCAAGATACAATATCGGATCAAATGAAAAAGTATGGGAAGTTCCCGTTTATGGCGGCATTTACAGCTATGTTATTGAAGGTGACAAGCTATTTATGTCAGAGAAATATGCTTATAAGAAGACAAAGGAAGACGGTCATGTAATTTGTCTTGATGCAAATACTGGGGAAGAAATCTGGAAGTACAATGTACAGGAAGACATGGCAAAAGTAGTTGCAAAGTATAAGCCTGAAGATGCCGACTTCAAGGTTTTCTGTAATATTCAAATGACAAATGCGGATGGGCTTCTGTATATCCTTGGCAGTACTTCATGGGTAAAGGAAAAAGTGAATGACAAGACTGAAGTTTTAATGTGTCTTGATATGGATGGAAATAAAATGTGGGAGACGCAGTCTCATGGACTTCCAGGTATGCTAAGCATGAGTGCAATGAATGTTATTGACGGTGTACTTGTTATGGGGAACTATAGCTATGGTGACGCTGTAAATGGTCCAGCTAGTGTCAATGCATTTGATATTAAAAATGGTGAAACTGCTTGGAAATATGAAATCGCAAACGATGCAGAAATGTCATACAATGGAAAAACGAGTCTATCTGTTGGTGTTGTTGATGGTAAAATTGTTGCTATTGCAGCTTTTGGTAAGGCGTATGTCCTTGATACACAAGGCAATCTAATTAACGAATTTGTACTGTTTGAACCTGAAAAGTATGAAGACGTTATGCTGTGCACAAGTGTAAGCCGAAGCAGTACTGGATTCGGCGATGGAGAAATTATTGTTGCGCCGAAGAAGACGACTGTAAAAGGTTCAAGCAGCTATAATTCAGAATCTCCAGCACAACATTCGGCTGTAGGGCTCGTGAAAGTATTTGATCTTGAAGGGAATGTGAAGTGGAACTTCCGACTTGGTGGCTCTGTAACAAATATGAAGCTCGAAGGAGATTATTTGGTTCTTGCAACATCGCATAATCAAGATACGATGGATTATGATTACTGCGGTGTTTATGTATTTGACATTTCACAAGATGGTAGCGCAGAAGAAGTCAATGTTCAAGATGAAAGCGCGCTTGAAAAGTATGTCGGATCATATCAAACTGAGGGTGCAATTCTATACAATTCAGTGGATGTGTCAGCTGATGGAAGCACAATTATTGCAATGACTTGGCCTACAAGGGTTGATGTTGAGAAACATGGAAATCATGAAATGTACATTTTAGACATCAACTAATTGGTTAAAGTTGAGCAAACTAACGATTGGATTCCTTTTAAATGAGGAATCCAATCATTTATTTAGGGGACTGGTGACAGTGGTGGAGTATAACATGCAGCATTTACGTAGTAATAATACATTTAAAAAAAGGCTTATTACTTGTGTCATTCTTTTGGTGGGAATCATGTATGGTATGACAGATGGCTCAAGTGCCGATGTTACAAGCTTCAGCAGTGATGGAGAGTCGACATATTTTACAGAAGGCAAAGTTCTTGATGGGTATTCTGACTCGTATAAATTGAGTATTGAAGGACAATTAGCACCATCGAAGGTTATGTGGAACTGGGAGACAGAAGGTAAGCGAGCTTGGGCTCAAGTGCAATATTCAGATAGGAATATGATTTATTTTGTGATGGAAGGTACACAGGCGCCACAAGCTGAGAACTTAACATTTATTGATAGTAAAGGTGTACCTCAAATCGTGGTTCCAAAGGTGTTAACGATACCAAGTGGTAAAGTCGTGTTGAATTTGAGTGATTTACACCATAAGTATTTTGGTGCGCGCGATGTAAGCGTTGAAGGTTTCAAATTTATGATAGATTCAGAAACAGAATCTGATATCAGTGAGTTTGTTGTACTTGAAAGAAATGAACGAAAGTATGACGAGAATTCTGTTGATTCTAATTATATGGATAAGAAAATTTGCGTCGAGTTACAGATCCCGCAGGGAAATAAACAGAAGTATTACATGCTCAAAAATGAAACGCTTCCTGTTGAAGTGACTGTAAAAGCGCTTTTAGATAAAAAAACAGAAGGACAAATACGTATTCAAGCATGCGAAGGTTTTGAAATCATATCATATCCCGAAGATCTGACAATGGGAAATGATAATGCATTGACTCATGATGTGAATGCCCCTAGCGGATACTACGAGAAAAAAATCGTCGTTATGGCAAAAAGCATTGATTTAGGATCGCTGGATGTAAGTGTAGAATTTGGGAATCTTGAAGAACGATCATCAATAGCGGTCATATGCAAGGATTTGGTGGATGTTAAGAATGGTATGGCTCTTACAGAAGATGGTGTTTACACCTATAAGACAATGACGCGAGGTCATGTGGTCAATAAGAATTTTAAAAATAGCATTAGACTGAAGCAGAATATCTTCAGTGCATTTCATCAAATATTTGGTTTAAAGGAAGATCACTCATATCCTGCGGGTGTCGTGTCTGGTCTTATTCGGAATGATAATGATTATGATGTCCCAGTTCGGATCAAGTTTGCAGTATTAGATCAGAATGGTATTGAAGTCATGCAGTTTCGTGGAGAGCATATCCAAAGAGAAGGCGAGGAATTTGAATCTGTTCCAGAAACCAATGTCATACTGAAATCCAACGATTTGTTTAAGTTCAGTATGCCGGTATATGCTGATGTTTATTCAATTAAACCAGGTCAATACACAGGTGAAATTACAATTGATGTTTTTGGATCGGATATAGGTCTGATTGAAAGAGAATTTGAACTTAATGTACAAAAGGAGTCTCAAATTCAGAAGTTAATTGGAACCGTTGCGATTATTTTCTCCTTATTTGCAGTAATGCTTCTTATTGTGAAGCAAAAGGTATGGCTCAGTGGTATGAGGACCAGAGAAATAATGATTATTGCATTATTTACGACAGTTAAGTTCTCGTTGGTTGATGTATCTTGGTTTGTTATGGGAGATGTGATACGTGCAATTCTGGGACCACTTGGACCATTTATGCATATCATCACAGGCATATTCTGGGATGTAATTAACTCTGTTCTTTTGGTTGCCTTGATTTATATGGTGCGTAGGCCAGGCGTGGTCATTATTTCTTCAGTTGTCAGGGTAATTTTAAAGGGGATCGCCTTTGGATCAT
>Ga0209379_10001124_pt1 | contig 18469 bp, 18 predicted proteins | sample tdDd001_FD_187124 | JGI IMG/M metagenome (GOLD analysis project Ga0209379, IMG submission 187124) | Marine sediment microbial communities from the Atlantic coast under amendment with organic carbon and nitrate - tdDd00.1 (SPAdes)... | ecosystem: Environmental > Aquatic > Marine > Coastal >...
TTCTTCTATTGGTTGGTGTTGGTATGCTTGCAATTGCAAGTGCTACAAGAGTACCTGACACCTTTTTAGAGGATGGTTTATCAAGGGAGGTAAAAGTTCAAGCTTTTGCCTTTATTGTTGGGCTGATTGCCATAGCCATTATCTTAATGTTAGATTACCAGTTCATTGGTAAATTGTATAAGTTCATATATGTTTTATCCATTGGTATGTTACTTTTAGTATATGTACCTGGACTAGGTGCTCCAAGAGGTGGGGCACTCAGTTGGATTGACTTAGGTATAATGGATCTACAAACCTCTGAGGTTGCAAAAATAGGTTTTATTATAGCGTTTGCACAGTTTCTTTCAAATCATGAAGAGGATATGAATCATCCAAAGACATTACTTAAAATTGTTTTGTTTATTGCACCATTTTTATTACTAATTTATAAACAACCTGATTTTGGTACCATGCTTGTTTTTGTTGTTATAACAGGCGGTATGTTAGTAGTAGCAAAGTGGGACTGGCGTTATATAGGTATTGCACTAGGAACAGGTATCATCGGTGGTATGAATGCTGATAAGTTCTTAGACGAATATCAGATGAATCGACTGTTTGCTTTCTTAGAACCAGAAAATTTATTGTTGCCTGGAAATTATCATGTAAATGCTTCTAAAACAACTATAGGAGCAGGTATGATGAATGGAAGGGGATTGTTCCAAGGTATTTATCATAAAGGTGACTGGTTACCGGTTCAAGAAACCGATTTTATTTTTGCCGTTTGGGTTGAGGAAATGGGATTTGTTGGCGGAGCAGTAGTAATAGGATTGTTTTTATTACTTCTTATGAATTTAATGAAAATCGCTTATCAAGCAAAAGATAAATTTGGTTCATATATGGTTACGGGTATTGTATTCATGTTTTTATTCCAAATATTTGAGAATATTGGAATGACAATGGGATTGATGCCGGTAACAGGTATTACTTTACCATTTCTAAGTTATGGCGGTAGTTCGATGATTACCAATATGATGATGATCGGTATCGCACTCAATGTTCATATGAGACGAAAAAAACAAGGTATGTTTAGTAATAAGTAATAATTTCAAAAAAATGTTTTGCGTCTTATAAATAAATCGAGTATGATAGGGTATGGCATTAATGCCATACCTTTTAAGTACGTATAGGAGAATATTATGTTAAAAAATAAAATAGACGATGTTTTATATCTAGTTGAAAAGCCAAGTCGTTATATCGGTGATGAAGTCAACAGTATAAAGAAAGACATTAGAAAAGATTTAATCCGTTTTGGATTTTGTTTCCCTGATGTATATGAAGTAGGCATGTCACATTTAGGATCTCATATAATCTATGGTGTCTTAAATGAAGTAGAAGATGTTTACTGTGAAAGGGTGTATATGCCGTGGATAGATCTAGAGCAGAAAATGCGTGAAAGAGATCTCCCGTTATTTACAACTGAAACACGTACAGATATAGCGGATCTAGACATGTTGGGTTTCACACTTCAATATGAACTAAGCTATACCAATATTTTAAATATGATGGATTTATCAAATATTCCATTTAAATCTGCAGATAGAACGGAAGAACATCCTATTATAATGGCAGGTGGACCATGTGCATACAATCCAGAACCATTAGCTGAGATTGTAGACTTTTTCTCTTTAGGTGAAGGTGAAGAAGTACTGGTTGAAGTTATGGATCTATATAGAGAAAAGAAGAAAAACAACTGGAGTAAAGACGAGTTCTTAAGCCGATTGGCTTCTATGGATGGTATTTACGTGCCTAAGTTTTATGATGTTGCTTACAACGAAGACAAGACAATCAAGTCATTTGGTCCAGTTGATGAACAGTATCCAGCGTCGATTAGAAAGCGTATCGTAGAGGATATGAATAAAGCTTATTATCCAACTCATTTTGTTGTGCCTTATACAGATGTTGTACATGATAGAGCTATGGTAGAAATTTTTAGAGGGTGTACTAGAGGGTGTAGATTCTGTCAAGCAGGTATGATCTACAGACCAATTCGTGAAAAATCTAAAGAGGTAATCGTTGAAACGGCTCAAAAAATCATTGCAGCAACGGGTTATGAAGAGTTGTCGTTAACATCACTGAGTACACTTGATCATACAGAGATCAAAGATACTATCATCGAGTTGATTAAGAAGAATACTAAAGATGTGGTAGGGGTTTCTTTACCATCACTTAGAGTAGATGATTTAGCCGTAGAAGTTTTACAAGAAATCCAGAAAATCAGAAAAACTGGTTTAACATTCGCACCAGAAGCTGGTTCACAACGTATGCGTGACGTAATTAACAAAGGTGTGACTGAAGAAGATCTAGAGAATACTTTAAATCAAGTGTTTAACTTAGGATGGAGTCGAGTTAAGTTATACTTCATGATCGGTTTACCAACGGAAACATTTGAAGATTTAGAAGGTATTGATGCTTTAGGTAATAAATCAACATGGTTATACAAACAAGTGCCTTCTGAAAATAGAAAAGGTAGCGTGGCTGTGACTTTAAGTACAGCATGTTTCGTACCAAAACCATTTACACCATTCCAATGGTTCAAACAAAACTCAATAGAAGAATTTAGAGAAAAACAATTTTTCTTGAAAGATAAAATCAAAAATAAAAAAGTGAAATTCAATTACCATGATGCACATACAAGTGTATTAGAGGGTGTTTTTGCAAGAGGTGATAGAAAACTTGCTGATGTCTTGATAAAAGCTTATGAATTGGGTTGTAAATTTGATGGCTGGCAAGAGCACTTTAATTATGAAAAATGGATGGAAGCCTTTGAAATTTGTGGTATCGATCCTGAATTCTACACAAGAGAAAGATCGTATGATGAGATTTTACCATGGGATCACATTGATGTAGGTGTAAGAAAAGATTTCTTGATTAAAGAATATGAAAATGCAGTAAATGGTGTTGTAACTGAAGATTGTAGAGATAAATGTGTAGGTTGCGGTATTAATATAGATTTGATAGGACGTGAGTGCTAATGATAATTTTAAGAATTAAATACAAAAAAGAAAACAATATGAAGTTCTTATCTCATTTAGAATTAATAAAAACGGTTGAGAGAGCTTTTAGACGTATGAATTTCAATATGATGTTCTCACAAGGATATAATCCAAAACCAAAGATTTCTTATGCAGCGCCACTTCCAGTAGGTGTAGAGACTGAATGTGATTTCTTGGATGTGGAGCTAGAAGAAAAAGTAGATATCAACGAAATGTTAGCGAATCAAAAACAGTTTTTGCCAAATGGATTAGAGTTCATTGATGCTAAGTACCGTGGAAAATCAAAAAAATTAATGAGTTTGGTATCGGATTCTGCTTACATTATTCAAATCTGTACAGAAGAAAACCATACAAAAGAAGACATACAAAGTAAGTTAGAAGCATTTGAAGCCAGAGAAACAATCACTTATGAAAAATTGAATAAGAAAAATAAGATAAAAGAAATTGATATCAAACCACTTATAAATCATATACAGGTTCTATCTGTTTATGAAGATCAAGTGATTATAAAATCTCTTGTGTCGACTGGTAGTAATGGTAATTTGAAACCAGAAAAATTAATCGAATTATTCTGCGCTGATGCGGGTATAAAAATGATTGAAGGTAAAGATAGATACCGAAGAGTTGAGTTGTATGCAAGAGATGCAGACAATAAATTGGTTACATTATTCGAGGTGTAAAGATGAAACAGCTAATTGTGGATTATGGTTTAATATACAATAGAATCGCACTTTTAAATCACTCGCAACTGACAGAAATATATATTGAAAATCAATTGGACAAAAGTTTAGTTGGCAATATCTATTTGGGTAGAGTTGTGAATATAGTCAAGTCAATGTCAGCTGTATTTGTTGATATCGGTGAAAAGAAGAACGCTTATATGCCTCTAGAACCTCATATAAAAAGTGGTGAAGAGTTATTGGTACAGATTAGAAGAGATGCTGTTGGAGAAAAAGGAGCTACCGTTACAACCGATATATCGTTATCAGGTCACTTTATGGTGTTGCTACCGAATGCTTCTTCGCATATGATTTCTAAAAAGATAAACGATAAAGCTAAAAAACAACAGTTATTGGATTTCTTAAAAGTTAATTTGAGTGATTTTGGAGCCGTGGTTCGTACTGAAGCGGTTAATGCGAGTGATGAGGATATTCTTGATGAAATTGAGTCACTAAAGGAAATATGGCGTAATATTTCAAAACAAACCAATCGAATTGTTTCCAATCGATTGTTGTTTGAAGATTATACCTTCGAGACCCTAATCAATAAAGAATTCTTGTCTCAAGTAGATGAAGTAGTTGTTAATAGGAAAGATGTATCAAAACGTTTAAAACATCATCAAGTCACTTTTTATGATGATGACTATCCTATATTTGAAGCATATAAAGTCGAATCACAGATTGTATCTAGTTTAGATCGTGAGATAAAGCTTCATCAAGGTAGTTTTATTACCATAGATGAAACTGAAGCACTTGCAGCTATAGATGTTAATTCAGGGCAGTTTGTTGGATCAAGTAATAAAGAACAGACCTTTTTACAGGTGAACTTAGCTGCTGCTAAGGAAATTGCCAGACAAATTAGACTTAGAAATATATCGGGTATTATTGTAATTGATTTCATCAATATGAAAGATAAAACCCATTACAGTGATTTGATCTCTGTTCTAAAAAAATATTTCAAAGGTGATAAATGTCATCCGCAAATCCATGGTCTAACAGCGCTTGGTTTGATAGAAGTCACACGTAAGAAAAACAGAAAATCATTGAAAACTCAATTGGTTAAGACGTGTGAGATCTGTCATGGAGCAGGGGTTGTTTTATCTGATGACATCTTGGTAAGGAGACTGGTTAATAAACTGGAACTTCTTAAAAAACATACAAACAAAAATGTTTTTGAAGTTAAAGTATCACAGGAATTAAATGAAATCCTTTGCAAAAGGATAGATAAAAATACCACTTATTTGGATCATATGATGAGTTTGTTAGAGGTTGAAATTCAGATTGAAGTGCTTGATCAACTAACAGGTCATAATTTTCAAACAAGTGGTAAATAAATGGTTGTTTATGAATTCTAAAAAAGAATTCAATAAATATATAAAAACACCTTGTAATTATATTCGATTGGGTTTATAATAACTAGGTGCGATATGTGTCGCAAGGCAATTTATTGTCAGTTACCGCTCGGACCAGGTTTTAAAACGAAAGTTACCTGCTAAGGCGAGTCTTATTATGAGGAGGTGTAAAGATGTACGCAATTATTGAAACAGGTGGAAAGCAATACAGAGTTCAAGAAGGAGACGTTTTATTCATTGAGAAGTTAAACGTTGAAGCTGGAGACGCTGTAGATTTTGATAAAGTGTTAGCTGTATCTAATGGAGAAGAGTTAACAGTTGGTTCTCCTATTGTTGAAGGTGCGAAAGTTTCTGCTACAGTTGAAAAGAATGGTAAAGGTAAGAAGGTTATCATTTACAAGTACAAAGCTAAGAAAGACTATAGAAAGAAGCAAGGTCACCGTCAACCATACACTAAAGTTGTTATCAACAAGATCAACGCATAGGTGTTAAGATGACCAAAGTTACAGTTAGCTATAAAAATAATAGCCTTGTATCAATCGAAGCAAGTGGACATGCTAATTTTGCCGATCACGGTGAAGACATAGTATGTGCTGCAATATCAGTTTTGATGCAAACTGCTGTAAACAGTCTAGAGACTGTTGCTGGACTTGAATTCTTTATCTTTGAAGCCGATGAAACAAGCGGTGATATGTATATTGAATTACCAGCAGATTTAGACGAAGCAAAATCTGTAAAAGCAGATATTGTTTTAAATACTGTGTTAACAGGATTACAAGGGATTGCTAAGGCATACCCAAAATATATGAGACTCTTAAAAAAGGGAGGTGCAAACATACAATGATGAATTTTAATTTACAATTTTTCGCGAGTAAAAAGGGAGTAGGTTCTTCTAAGAACGGTAGAGATTCTGCTGCTAAAAGACTAGGCGTAAAGAGAGCTGATGGACAATTCGTTACAGGTGGAAGTATTTTAATGAGACAAAGAGGTACAAAACTTCACCCAGGTAATAATGTTGGGATTGGTGGAGATGATACGTTGTTTGCTTTAATCGACGGTGTTGTTAAATTCGAAAGAAAAGACAAGAAGAGAAAGCAAGTAAGCGTATACGCTGCTGAATAATCTTACCATTTAAGTACGAGTTTAAGTTTAAGCCCATCTTTTAGATGGGCTTTATTATTGCAATAATTGGTATCTTGTACCATATTCGGGTACAAGGTCATAGAGGTGGTATTATGTTTGTTGATAAAGCCGAGATTTTTATTAAATCTGGTAAGGGTGGAGACGGTCGAGTTTCCTTTAGACGTGAAAAGTATGTACCTGATGGTGGACCAGACGGTGGTGACGGTGGTAGAGGTGGAAGCATCTATGCGCTAGTTGACTCAAGTATGAGAACGCTGATGGACTTTAGGTATAAGAGAAAGTATGCTGCAGAACCAGGTGAAAACGGTGGTAAGAAAAATCGTTTTGGTAAAGATGCAGAAGACTGGATTATTAAAGTTCCTGCTGGAACAATTATTAGAGATAAAGAAACAGGAAGAGTATTAGCTGACTTAACTGAAATTGGTCAAAAGCAATTGATTGCTGCTGGCGGTAAAGGTGGTAAAGGTAATACACACTTTAAAAATTCTGTAAGACAAGCACCGACATTTGCTCAACAAGGTAGAATGGGTCAAGAATTTACAATTATACTTGAACTTAAAATGCTTGCGGATGTAGGTTTAGTTGGTTATCCTAATGTTGGGAAATCTACACTTTTATCAGTTTTAACAAAAGCTAGTCCTAAAATCGCAAACTACCATTTTACTACTTTGAAACCTAATTTAGGTGTTGTAGAAGTAGTAAGAGGGAAAAGTTTTGTTTTAGCCGATATTCCTGGACTGATTGAAGGTGCCAGTGAAGGTGTTGGTTTAGGACATGACTTCTTACGTCATGTTGAAAGAACAAAAATGCTAGTACATGTAGTGGATGTATCAGGTGTAGAAGGTAGAAATCCTATTGAAGACTTTGATAACATCAATAAAGAATTACATCAGTATGATGAGAGATTATCTGATAAGGTGCAAGTGATTGCTGCTAATAAGACCGACATCATTTATGATGAAGAAGTATTTAATGACTTCGTAAAAGAAATGGAATCAAGAGGACATAAAGTATTCCCTATCTCAGCGGCAACACAACAAGGTGTGACTGAGATGATGCAATACGTTACACATGCACTTGATGAGATTGAAGAAGTTGTATTGATTGATATTGATGATGCTCATGTTATCTATGAAGTACAAGCAGATAAGAATCAAGAGATTGAATACCATGTGAGTGATGATGTTTACACAGTAAGCGGTAACCCGATCGAACGTTTGGTTTACTCAACTGACTTTACAGATGTTGAATCTTTAAGAAGATTCCAAAGTGTGTTAACGAAGATGGGTGTATTTGAAGAATTAAGAGAAATGGGCATTGAAGACGGAGATACAGTTAAGATCTTCGATTTTGAATTTGACTATTATGAATAGGAGATAACATGTTATCTAACAAACAAAGAAAATATTTAAGAGCTTTAGCCAATGGTATCAAACCAATGATACAGATGGGTAAAGAGGGTAATAAAGAAACATTTATTAGACAATTAGACATGATGTTAGACTCACATGAACTTGTAAAAGTAAATGTGTTAGAAACATCACCAATGTCAGCACATGAAGCTGCTAACTACTTTGTAGAAAGATTAGAAGCTAATTATGTTCAAGATATTGGTAGAAAATTTGTACTATATAGAGAAGCAAAAGAAGATCCGCAAATAGTATTACCAAAATAAATAATTTCATCACTTCGGTGATGAGATTATTAGTTTTTGCGATTCTTTATGTTATAATAGAGTAACTTAGTATAAATTAAAATAGGAGGCACACATGAAAATAGGTTTGATGGGCGGTACTTTTGATCCCATTCATAATGGACATCTTGTTTTAGCAGAACAGGTTAGAACACGCTTTCAAATGGATAAAATTATTTTCATTCCAGCGGGTAATCCCCCACATAAAGACTCAATGGCTTCAGAAGAACATCGTTATAAGATGACTCAATTGGCTATTGAAGACAATGAATTTTTTGAACTTTCTCGTATTGAGTTAGATCAAGATCATAAAACATACACAATTGATACAGTTATAAGACTCCGCGAATTGTATGGTGATGAAACAGAAGTTTATTTCATTACAGGTGCGGATATGATACTCGATTTACCAACTTGGAAGAATTTCGATGAATTGGTTCATTTGTGTAAGTTTATTGGCTCGACAAGACCTGGAGTTGAAGATAAAGATCTTTCAGATCAAATCAATTCATTAGTAAAGGACTATAAAGCTGATATTACAATTACTCAAGTACCAGCACTCGCGATATCATCTACTGATATACGTAGAAGAATTAAGTATAACTTGAGTATCAGATATTTGTTACCAAAAAGCGCTGAAGATTATATTTATGAACATAAATTGTATATTGATGAGCGTAAGGTTTTGTAAATGAATGATTTAAGAACAAAAGTGAGAAATCATTTGAAACCATCGAGATACAATCACACATTGGGTGTTTGTAAACTCGCAATACATTTAGCAAAATTATATGATGTTAATGAGAAAGATGCTGAAATAGCATCTTTACTTCATGATTACTGTAAATATGAAAGTGATGAAGCAATCCTAGAAACTTATAGACGTATGGGTAAACCAATTTGTGATGTGATTAAAAATCATCCGAACTTGGGACATGGTTATATGTCTGCTATTATTGCAAAAGAACAATTTAATGTAAGTGATGATATATTTCATGCGATTATGAATCATACGTTTGGAAGAGCACATATGTCAATGTTAGAAAAAATCATTTATTTATCGGATGCTCTTGAAGAAGGGCGCTCTTACGAGGGTATTGAAATAATACGTGAATTAGCCCTAAAAGATATTAACAAAGCTTTATTAATGGCTTGTCAAAACACCTTGATATTTGAACTTAAAAGAGGTAATATGATACACGTACAAACGATTTTAATGCACAACGCACTAGTGGAGGAAAAATAAATGGACATATTGGTATATATACTATTTGCATTAGGTTTGATTTTAATTATTAAAGGTGGCGATTGGTTTGTTGATTCGGCAGTATGGATTGCAGAAGTAACAGGTATCCCATCAATTATTATTGGAGCAACCATTGTAAGTGTTGCAACAACTTTACCAGAATTGATTGTTTCTGTTACTGCAAATTTACAAGGGTCATCAGAGATGGCAATTGGTAATGCAGTTGGCTCAATCATCTGTAATATTGGTTTGATTTCATCATTAGGATTTATAGCACTTAAAAATCCGATAAAAAAGAAATTATTTGCTAAGAAAAGTTCGATTATGATTGCATCATTGCTAACATTTACAGCATTTGCATGGGATCTTAAATTTACTCATATGGAAGCATTATTTGTACTTTTATTCATCGTATTGTTTTTATACTATAATATTATGGGTAGTAAAGAATCTAAAGAGGAATATACATTTGATAAAAGTACTTTAACAAAACAAATTATTACTAAAAATGTTGTTTTATTTGTAGCAGGTGCCGCAGGTATCGTTATCGGTGCATCACTATTAGTAGACAATGGTCAAATCATTGCAAAACAATTAGGTGTTCCTGAAGCAATTATCTCTTTAACATTGATAGCACTCGGTACATCGTTACCAGAGTTGACAACGATGTTGTCTTCTATCAAAAAGAAAAATCAAGATATTGGTCTTGGAAATATAATAGGTGCCAACATTTTAAATGTAGCACTTATATTAACAACATCTTCTTTAATATCTAAAGAAGGATTACCGATTCAACTGTACGATTTTAATTTCTTAGGAAAAGCATTTGCAGGTTATCCTAACACACTTAAAATTGATGTGCCGTTTGCACTGCTGTTGATGTTAGTATTTTCATTACCAACTTTAATAAAAGGCGAAACAAAAAAATGGCAAGGATTTGCCATGTTAGCAACGTACGTTATATACCTTGTAGTACGTGTTGGAACGGGTATATCTTAAGGAGGAAACATGGAAAACAAAGCATTAAGTTTAGAGGTTTTTAAAATTCTGGATGATAAAAAAGGACATGATATTAAAGTGTTAGATGTGCAAGGATTAACATCAATTGCAGATTACTTTATTATTGCAACTGGTACGTCAACAAAACATGCATCATCATTAGCAGAATCTGTTGAGGAAACATTAAGTGATATGGGATATGAACCTTCTCATAAAGAGGGTCACAGAACAGGTGACTGGATTTTACTTGACTACTTAGATGTCATTGTACATGTCTTTACAAATGAGACTAGAGAATTCTATAAATTAGAAAAAATGTGGAAAGATGCTGAAATACTTGAAGTAAGTGTTGACACTTTCTAATTAACATAATAGAATAGTTAAAAATAATAAAATTCCTTAAGGAGTAGTAAAAATCGTTTTTTCAGAGAATTGGTGGCTGGTGTGAACCAATAAAGATTTTGAACTTGCCTTAATTAACAGGAAATGGTTAGTTGCCGTTATAGAACTTAGAGAGGACATTTGTCAAATAGGGTGGTACCGCGGAGTTATTCGTCCCTAATGATTAAATGTCCGTTTTTGTTTTTGTATGTTATTCAAAAGACTGCGTCTTTTGAAATAGTTAATAGGAGGTTTAAATGGATTACAATCATTCTAAAGTAGAAAAGAAGTGGCAAGATATCTGGGATGAGAAAGGTAGCTTTTACGCAACAGAAACTATGGAAAAAGAGAAGTTTTATGCATTAGTAGAGTTTCCTTACCCATCAGGTCAAGGTCTTCATGTAGGGCATCCTAGACCGTACACAGCGCTTGACATTGTTGCTAGAAAAAGAAGGTTAGACGGTTATAATGTATTATATCCAATGGGATGGGATGCATTTGGTTTACCGACTGAAAACTATGCGATAAAAAATAAAATTCATCCAGCAGTTGTGACTAAAAACAATATTGCTAGATTTAAAGATCAATTAAAATCACTTGGTATGTCTTTTGACTGGTCAAGAGAAATAAATACGACAGATCCTGAGTACTACAAGTGGACACAATGGATATTCATCCAATTATTCAATAAAGGATTAGCTTATAAAAAAGAATTCCCTATCAACTGGTGTCCTAGTTGTAAAGTTGGTCTTGCCAATGAAGAAGTTGTTGGTGGTGGTTGTGAGCGTTGTGGTTCTCAAGTAGAGCAAAAGGTTAAAAACCAATGGATGTTAAAAATCACAGAGTATGCTGAGAGACTAATAAACGATTTAGACTTAGTAAACTACATAGAACGTGTTAAAATTCAGCAAAAGAACTGGATTGGTCGTTCAATTGGTATGGAAGTAGACTTTAAAATTAAAGAGTCTGAAGATGTATTCAGAGTATTTACAACTAGACCGGATACTCTTTATGGTGCAACATACATGGTTATGTCGCCAGAACATCCTTATATCGAAAAATACGCTGATCATATTGAAAATATGGATGAGTTAGTAGAATATAGAGTCAATGCAAGTAAAAAATCTGAGTTTGAAAGAACTGAATTAGTTAAAGATAAAACTGGTGTTGAAGTAAAAGGATTTACTGCAATTAATCCAGTAACAAATAAAGAAATTCCTGTATGGATCTCTGATTACGTTATGATGAGTTATGGTACGGGTGCTATCATGGCAGTACCAGGACATGATACAAGAGACTGGGAATTTGCTAAGAAATTTGATTTGCCAATCATCGAAGTTGTTTCGGGTGGTAATGTTGATGAAGAAGCTTATACTGATAACGCTGATGGTGTATTAGTAAACTCAGAGATGATTGATGGACTGAAAGTACCAGAAGCAAAAGCTAAGATTTCTGAGTTCCTAGAGTCTAATGGTATGGGTGAAAAGAAGACAAACTACAAACTTCGTGACTGGGTATTTTCTAGACAAAGATACTGGGGTGAACCAATTCCTTTAGTACACTGTGACTGTTGTGGTTGGGTTCCAGTAGAAGAAAAAGATTTACCGTTAACTTTACCAGAAGTTGATAATTACGAACCGACAGATAATGGTGAATCACCACTAGCTCATATTGATGAGTGGGTAAACACACCATGTCCTAAGTGTGGTAAAGATGCAAAGCGTGAAACAGATACAATGCCTCAATGGGCTGGATCGTCATGGTACTTCTTAAGATATTGTGATCCGCATAATGATAAAGAATTGGCTTCAAAAGAAATGTTAGAGTACTGGGGTCCAGTAGATTGGTACAACGGTGGTATGGAACATACAACACTTCATTTACTTTATTCTAGATTCTGGCATAAATTCTTATACGATTGTGGTGTTGTTCCAACAGCTGAACCATATCAAAAGAGAACATCTCACGGTATGATCTTAGGTGAGAACATGGAGAAAATGTCTAAGTCTCGTGGTAATGTTGTTAATCCTGATGAGATTATTGAAGAGCATGGTGCAGACACACTTAGAACTTATGAAATGTTCATTGGAGATTTTGAGAAGTCGGTACCATGGTCAATGAACAGTCTTAAAGGCTGTAAGAGATTCTTAGACCGTGTATGGAAGTTAATTGATGTAGTTGAAGAGGGTACTGAGTATTCTGATGCATTAATTAAACCAATTCATAAGACGATCCAAAAAGTTACAAATGACTTTGAAAACTTAAAGTTTAATACAGCAATTGCTGCGATGATGTCATTACAAAATGAAATCACTAAAGTTGGTAAATTGAATAAAGCTGACTTTAAAGCATTGATTACACTACTTAATCCAGTAGCACCTCATATGACTGAAGAATTATGGGAAGTGTTGGGTTTTGAAGGTATGTTAAATGAAACATCATGGCCAACATTTGAAGAAAAATATTTAGTTGATGATGAAGTCGAAATTGTACTTCAAATCAATGGTAAAGTTAGAGATAAATTAGTAGTAAGTGCGACAAGTACGAAAGAAGAGATGGAAGCTATTGCAATGGCAAGTGAAAGAGTACAAACATTAATCGATGGCAAGACGATTGTTAAAGTGATTTGTGTACCTAAGCGCCTTGTAAATATTGTTGTTAAATAGGAGGTCGGTATGGCGAAACCTGTACATCCAATAATGAAACGTTATATTCCAATTGTAAAAGGTATAGCTGGTACATTTGGTAGTAACTGTGAAGTGGTATTACATGATTTTTCTGATTTAAACCATTCTATTGTAACAATAGAAAATGGTGAGGTGACTGGAAGAGATTCTAATAGTTCGATGACAGATCATTCACTTCAACAAGTCAAAGCAGGTAATACCCAGAAAGATACCATCAATTACTCTGGTAAAGGTTCTGACGGTAGAACTATTAAGTCAACAACTATGTTTATACGTGATGAAGCAGACAAAGTAATAGGGTGTTTATGCATCAACTTTGATGTTACAGAATTTGCGATTGCTAAAAGAGCATTAAGTGAATTACTTGATTTTGGTGGTGAACCAATTAAGGAAGATAAATCCAGCAAGAAAATTAATGATGTATTAAGTGAAGTTGTACAAACTAAGATTGACGAAATAGGGAAACCTGTTGCATACTTAAATAAAGATGAAAAAGTAAAAATAGTGAATCAATTAGATGGTCAGGGTGTGTTCTTAATTAAGGGTGCCATTGATTATGTAGCAGATATTTTATGTGTATCACGCTATACTATTTATAACTATTTAGATGAAACTAGAGAAGACAAATAGGGGGAAGAAATTATGTTGAAAAAAGTTCATACGGATAATGCACCAGCTGCTGTTGGTCCTTATTCACAAGCAATGATTGCAGGAGATTTCATGTATGTATCTGGTCAATTACCAATGGATCCAGCAGCAGGTAAAATTGTTGATGGTGGTATTGAAGATCAAACAAGACAATCACTTACAAATGCTATGTCTATTTTAGCAGAAGCAGGCGTTGATTATAAGAACGTTGTAAAAACGACAGTATTCTTAAAAGATATGAATGAATTTGGTGCTATGAATGGTGTTTATGCTGAATTCTTTACAGATCATAAACCAGCAAGAGCAGCTGTTGAAGTTGCAAGATTGCCTTTAGATGTAAAAGTTGAAATTCAAATGGTTGTATATGTAGGTAAATAATAATGGTAGCTAGTTCTTTTGAACTAGCTATTTTTTTATTTTTACGATACCATTATTTGTATAAACAAATGGAGGGTATTATGAAAACGAATAAGGAAAAATTACAGGAAGAACTTATAAGAAGCAAATTGATAAAATTTGAATCCTGTAGTCTTGAAGAAAGTAACTCATACGAAGTAATGTTACAAAATAATGAATCTTTGCCTGATGGCATTATCAGTTTATATGTTGGATATAAAAGAAACTTCTATAAATTACTTGATTTTGAATTGGATTATGAAAATGTAAATCTCTTAATCAATCTAAGAAAAATGAAATACTTAAAAGCGATGTGTATCTGTGTTGTTATCGTCACGGTGATGCTCGTACTGTCAGCAATGTAACAAGTGATTGTAAGTTGAATCACCTGTTTTTTTTGACACTAAAATCTGTCTGTTATTGAATAAGTATAACAGTTAGAACTATAGGAGATGTAACTGTCTTATTATCAATAGATATGGTATCTGATCTCTCCGATTTATACACAGTTATGTCATCAGATAATCAAAGGAATTGCAATAAAGGAATTGAAAGAAGGAGATGAATTGCCTTTGGTATAAAAATTCCATTAAATTTTTATGAAAATAATACAGTTAAAAAGATAAGAAAAAGATTTATTGTTATGATTGTTATTATAGGAATAATAATAACTCTAGTTTCAGGTTTTTTTTCTGAAATGATGAGTATGGTCATTATATTTGGTACATTGATTTTGTACTTCATGATTTACTTGTATGCTCATACTCAGATGAAATACTATTGACATCACAGATGTCTTGGAGTTTGTCAACGTACATACTATTGACATCGCAGATGTCTTGGAGTTTATCAACGTACATACTATTGACATCGCAGATGTCTTGGAGGTTAAGATGAAGAAGTATATAGTACTACTGTTAAGTATTTTACTGGTATTTAGTGTGGGATGTAGTAACAATGAGGGGAATGAAGTAAACAATACAAATGAAACGAATGTTGCAGACAATAATAATGCTGTTGTTGAAGATGAAGCTGCAGTAGACAATAGAAGTATTGAAGAAATCTCTAAAGCTTTTAATACTGACTTAGCTGATATGAATGTCGATAACCTTTTGAACAATTATGATTATTCTGTTGATATGAAAGAATTCATGACAGAAAAAGTGCTAAATGATATATTTAATCAAATGAATTTAGGAAAAATAGTAGAACAAAAAGAGATGATTCAAGATAATAATAATGAGTATATAATTGTAGGAACGCCTACTATTTTTGAAAACAATCAATTAACAGTAAACGTCGTATTTAATACATCTAAAGAGATTGCTGGATTTAATTATGGATTATATGAAACGGATGAAGAGGCAGTTAGCGATTTGAGTATAGAAGAATTGACGCTTTTACATCTTCAAGCTTTTAATGATGGCGATTATGCAGCTTTAATGGACTTTGTTTATTCTGATGATATGTTAGCGATTGTTAGTGAAGAAATGTACAAAGAAACCAAAGAGGGGATAAATACTGGAAAAGCCTTAGAAATTAAAGAACCTTTTAGTTATGAAGTACAAGGTTATGTGATTGTAAGTGTTCCGGTTGTTTATGAGAATATAAAATTCAATTACAATTTGGTTTTTGATAATAAAAAAATAATTGCAGGATCTAATATTGGTGATTATGAAGAACGTGTTTCAGTTAATATGCCGGATTCTATAGAAGAAGTAACATTGGTTTCAAATGTTAATGACATGGCATTGGATGGCATATTAACGACACCTAAAGAGGGAACGGATTTTCCATGTGTGATTCTTGTTCATGGATCAGGTGCAAGTGACAAGGATGAAACAATTCTTAACAACAAACCCTTCAGAGATATTGCATGGGGATTAGCTGAAAGAGGTATCGCAAGTTATAGATATGACAAAAGCAATTATACTTATCCAGATAAGTTTATAAACAATCCTGATGCAACGTTATATGATGAAACAATCAATGATGCTACAGAAATATTTAAACTGATTGATGAGTTAGAGAATATTGATTCTGTTTATATTTTAGGTCATAGTTTAGGTGGTTATTCAATTCCTCTTATTGCTGAGAATATTGATGCTGAAGGCTATATCATTATGGCTGGTAATACAAGACCAATTGAAGTTTTAATCGAAGAACAGATCAATTATTTGACGAATTTAGATGGTATTGTTTCTGAGGATGAGAAAGCACTTGTTGATAGTATGACTGAATCGGTGAATAAAATCAGAGATCTTGAATCGATAAGTGAGACTGAAAGAGTTCTTGGAGCAGCAAAAGCTTACTGGACATTCTTAAGTACTTATGATCCGATTGAACATGCTGAAAAAATACAGTCTGATGTTTTGGTTTTACAAGGTGAAAGAGACTATCAAGTAACTTTTTCTGATTACCAAAGGTGGTTGGATGCTTTTGGAACGAACGATCAGTGGACTTTCAAAGTATATGAAAAATTAAATCACTTGATGATGCCAGGTGAAGGAGAACCGTCAAATGCGGATTACTCTATAACTGGTTTTGTTGATGAACAAGTCATAGAAGATATCAGCGAGTGGATTAAAGGTCAGAATTAATATGAGGTAATTCATTAAAGTCAGTAGATAATTATTTGCTGACTTTTGTTTGGCAATGAACTCTATTAACTGGGTTTGAGTATATTGTTTTGAATGAGGCAAAAAAATAAAGCCCTTAAAAGGGCTAATTAGAATCTTCAGAGAAATTAATATCACTATGAGACTTAGAATAACTATTCTGGAGTCTCTTTTTTCTTTTTCGAAGGGTAATTGTTGTAATAATGATTCTGTAGATGATAAAAGAAATAAGCAATTTAAAAATGATACCTAAGTAATATTTTAAATCAACTTGATTATTTTCATCTTTTTTTATGAGGCTGAACTCACTTTCAGTAATCAAACTATCTCCAGTGATGGCATACTCTGAAACGATAGGGACACTTTCAATTTCAATGTTGTTATAAGAAAATGAAATCCTACCGAGTACTTGATTTTCTGCTATCGGTGCTGAGAGGCCTTGATCAATTAAAACTTCTCTTTTGATTTCTGATACATTGATGTTATTTTGTAGCATCTTTGTTTTAGAGTCTCCGGCGACAAGGTTAACGGTAATATTACCTGCTCCTTCTAGTTGAACAGTTTGAATAAAAGTCCCTTCAGTAATGAATTGATGTCTTTGGTAGTTTTCAAAGCCATAGTCCAGAAGAGTTCTTGAATCTCTGTACAAACCATTATTAGATCCGTTTGAATTTAGTACAACTGAAATATATCTCTGGTTATTAATTTTAGCAGTTGAGACCAAACAATTGCCTGCTTCAGGGGTATAACCAGTTTTAATGCCATCAACGATATCATATTTGACAGGAATAGTTTTACCTCGATAATCCATTTTATAAGCACTTGAAGCACCTAAAAACCTATTGGTATTTCTGATATAGTTTCTTTCATCTTGAAGCTCTGTTGCAGGAATATTATATGACTTTGTATTAACCAAGGTCCTGAACATTTCATTTTGAAACCCATATCTTCCTATAAGAGCAAGATCATATGCTGTACTGTAATGATTGTCTTCATGTAAACCATGAGGATTTGTAAAATTACTGTTCATTGCACCAATCTCTTTTGCTTTTGCATTCATCTCTGCTGCAAAGGCTTCTATAGTACCAGAATGGTATATGGCTAAAGCGCTGGCTGCATCATTTCCTGATTCAACGAGTAGTATATACATCAGTTGTTCAACTGAAAGTCTTTCACCTTCTAATAAGTAAACTTTTTTCCCTTTCATAAAAGGTGAGAACTCATCAATGGTTACAATTTCATCTAATGCGTGATTTTCTAAAATAATAATAGCTGTTAACATCTTTGTTGTGCTGGCTGGATACATTTTTTTGTTCATATCCTTATCGAACAGAACTTGTCCAGTCAATTCATCTATAAGAACTGCTGTCTCGCTTTCGATATCACTGATATCTAGCGTATCAGCAAATACTAGAGTGCTCATTAAAATAAGTGTGAGTAAAATAAAAAATGTGATAGTTCGTTTTAACATAATGACCTCCGTTTAAATATATACGACTCATTATATCAAAAAAACTATCACAATTATATAGACTAAACTGACTTAAATCCTTCT
>Ga0209379_10001127_pt1 | contig 18417 bp, 17 predicted proteins | sample tdDd001_FD_187124 | JGI IMG/M metagenome (GOLD analysis project Ga0209379, IMG submission 187124) | Marine sediment microbial communities from the Atlantic coast under amendment with organic carbon and nitrate - tdDd00.1 (SPAdes)... | ecosystem: Environmental > Aquatic > Marine > Coastal >...
ACCTTCAGCCATTATGAGTACCTACATCATATACATACTTTAGACCAACCAACACTTAGTGAATTAGCAAACCATCTATCCTTATCTAAACCATCTGTGACTGTTATGGTCAATAAACTGCTAAAAGAGGGCTTACTTGAAAAAGTTCAAGATAATCAAGACAAAAGGGTATTTCATGTCAAATTATCTGAGTTAGGATACCAAGTGGTTATGCTTGAGAGACAGTCCTTTTATGAAGTAACAGATGTAATTATGAGCAAACTCTCAACTGAAGAGCAAGAGATCTTGTTAAAATTAATAGAAAAAGGATTGGATTAAAAATTTATATATTTAATTAGTTTTAAACTAACTAAATATAAGGAGGTATTATGCACGACATGAATTTTATGATCAACTTATTGATCATATTGGCTACAGCTGCAGGTGGTGGCTATTTAAGTAAAAAATTAGGACAACCTAAAATATTAGGTCAAATATTAGGCGGTGTCATTATTGGCCCATCACTTCTTCAAATTGCTACTTCAACAGAGTTTGTCAGTCATTTAGCTGAGCTTGGTGTTGTTCTTTTAATGTTTCTAGCAGGCTTAGAAACAGACCTAGATGAGTTGAAGTCATCTTTTGAGAACTCATCTAAGATTGCCATCGGTGGAATAGTGGTTCCATTTGTACTTGGAGTTTTAGGAATCTATCTAATTAGTGACCACTTTATGATGAAAGAAGCTGTTTTTCTAGGTGTAATATTAACAGCTACAAGTATGGGTATAGCAATTCAAACCCTATCCGAATTAGGTCGTCTAAAGTCTAAGTTTGGTATGAGTATACTAGGTGCAGCCATTATCGATGATGTGGCTGGTGTGATGATACTAGCCATTGTTTTAGGTATATTTGGTCAATCAAAGTCGAGTATTATGCTTCTTGTTGGCAAAATCATTGCATTCTTTATTATTATTTCTTTTGTAGGTGGTTTACTTTCAAAGTTTATACTGAACAATAAGAAATGGTTTAATAAAATTAGTGGTGGTCATTTACTCATGGGTTCATTCTTATTAACCTTGGTATTTGCCATAACTGCAAGCGAGTTTGGTATGGCAGCCATAATTGGTGCATACTTTGTAGGCTTGATTATATCAACAACACAGTTGAAACATAAGGTGTATGGTGAGGTTGAAAAATTTGGTTCTAGTTTTTTAATACCTATTTTCTTCGTTAATATAGGTATGAGTATCAATCTCTCTATTATTGGAGATCACCTGACGCTGGCTTTGTTTATTACAGGCGTAGGCATTATCTCAAAAATCATAGGATCCTATATTGGTGCTAGATTATCCAAATTTGACAAGGTGGATGCTCTACAAGTTGGTATTAGCATGGTGCCCAGGGCTGAGGTTTCCTTAATTATGGCTAATATTGGTTTAAAAGCAGGTTTAATTTCTACGGGAATATTTACTGGTATTATTCTTTTAGTCATCACTTCATCTATTATCACTCCAATATTATTGAAGGTCACATCAAGGCTTAAAAAGCCACATGTAAATACAAGTATTGTAAGGAAAAAAAGTCTTCAGAAAAGTGTCTAGTAAGGCGCTTTTTTTGTAGCTTTTTTCTCGTTTTTTGATTATAATAGTAATGCACAATGTATTTTGTATACTAAAAACAATAGAGGTGATTATGGATTCCATAACAATAAAAGCCTATGCTAAAGTCAATCTTTCTTTAGATATAGTTGGTAAGAGACCAAATGGCTATCACGAAGTCGAAATGATTATGCAACAGATTACCTTGTGTGATCATGTGACACTAATCAAACAGACAGGATCTATCACCATAGAAGCAAATTGCTATTATGTACCAAGCGATGAAAGAAATATTGCCTACAAGATAGCAAAAGATGTTTTAGATAGATATAAGATTGATTCTGGACTTCATATCAAAATTGACAAGGTTATACCTGTGGCTGCAGGCTTAGCAGGTGGCAGTGCAGATGCTGCTGCTGTTATTAAAGGTATCAACCAGTTATTTGATTTAGGTATGGATTTAGAAACAATGAAAGCTATAGCTGTTCATCATGGAGCGGATATTCCTTTTTGCATAGAAGGGGGCGCAGCTGTTGCACGAGGTATTGGAGAAGAGTTAGAACCTATTCCTAGTTTGGAAAATACTTGGATGGTTTTGGTTAAACCACCAATCGGTGTATCAACTCAAAGTGTCTATGGAAGTTTTGATATTGATAAGGTTGAAAGACATCCTGATAATGAGGCTTTGATTCAGGCAATGAGGACAAATGATTCTAGATTTATTGCTAGAAACATGTACAATGTCTTAGAAGAAGTCACATCAAAAAAGCATAAGGAAATCAATATACTGGAACGCAAAATGAAAGAATACGGTGCTATGGGTACTATGATGAGTGGTAGTGGCCCAACTGTGTTTGGTATATTCAAAACCTATAAAAAAGCAGAAGCTGCTTTTAAAAATTTAAATCGAAAACATAAGGAAGTATTTCTAGTTACAACAGTGGGTGGGGGTCAACATGAATAAAATTGACATTAGAAATTATAAGCCATTAGGTGAGATTGTATTTGATTATTTGAAAAATGCCATCATATCTGGTGAGTTAAAGCCAGGAGAACGTTTGATGGAGATTGCTATAGCAGATCAACTCGGTGTAAGTCGTACACCAGTAAGAGAAGCGATTAGGAAGTTAGAAAAAGAAAAGTTTATCGAAATGATTCCTAGAAAGGGTGCTTATGTTGCAAGTACATCTCTAAAGGACATGTTAGATGTATTGGAAGTTAGACGATTACTAGAAGGTTTTGCAACAGAATTGGCAGCAGAACGTATGACTGATGAAGGATTAGTGAGTCTACTTCGTACACATAAGGCCTTTTTAAAGGCTCTAGATGAAGGTGATACAGATGCCATGGTTAGCTTGGATAATGAGTTCCATGATCTTATATTGCAGTCATCAGACAACATTAAATTAATTGAAATTGCAACTGCTTTAACTGAGCAAGTACAAAGATACAGATTATCTTATTTCACTGAAATGAGTAATTTTGATGAATTAAGAGAATGGCATGAAAAGATTTATGATGCTATTGAAAAGAAAGATTCAAAACGTGCTGGAGATGTCGCAAAACGTCATGTAGAGTTAATTGAAAAGGCTGTTGTTGCACTAAATAAGAAAAAGTAGGTAATCATGAAAATAAAATTGGGTATTGTTTTCGGCGGTAAATCTGCAGAGCATGATGTTTCTTTAATGTCTGTTAAATCAGCTTTACAAGTATTGCATTATGAGAAGTACGAACTCACATTATTCTTTATTTCAAAAGCAGGACAATGGCATCTTGTAGAAGATTCTAGTCATTTACCTGAAGATAATGCAGGACATACTATATCACAAGATGTATTAGATGCCTTATATAAGCAAGATGTCATCTTTCCAGTGATTCATGGTCCACATGGTGAAGACGGTTCATTACAAGGCCTTTTTGAATCCCTTGAGATTCCATATATCGGCTCAAAGGTACTAGGAAGTGCCGTATGTATGGATAAGATTATTTCAAAGAAAATCTTGCAACGTGCAGGGATAAATACAGTTTCATACTTTGAATATTATGATGGATTAAGTGATTATGAGGACTTAATTGAATGGATTGAATCTTATCCTGTATTTGTTAAACCATCCAATATGGGATCAAGTGTTGGTATATCAAAAGTGCACCACGAAGGTGAACTGAAGGTAGCACTACAAGAAGCCCTTTTATACGATAGAAGAATATTGATAGAAGTTGGTGTTGATGCACGAGAAATCGAGTGTGCTGTTTTAGAATCAAATGGTATAATAGTATCTGGTGTAGGAGAAGTAATTGCATCAAATGACTTCTATGACTATGAGGCAAAATATACAGATGATGGTCAAGAAAAAATGGCTGTTCCTGCAGAGAATATCAGCGATGAGACCATATCAATTGTTCGTGACTATGCTAAACTCGCATTTTTGGAACATGGTTGTAATGGACTTGCACGCATTGATTTCTTTGTTTTAAAATCAGATAATACAGTAATACTTAATGAGATTAATACAATACCAGGTTTAACAGAGTTTTCTATGTATCCATGCCTGTTTGAGGTTGCTGGTATATCTTATGGTGATTTAATCGATAAAATGATAGATAATGTATTAAAGTAACTGCTAAGCAGTTACTTTTTTTAGAGTAAATCTTTTAATTTAGGTGCTTCTTCACGGATCATGCTATAAACCTGATTAGAAATAATACGCCCGCCAACAGTCCATGCATTTCTCATACAACCTTCATATGTAAAACCACACTTTTTTGCAACTGCTTGGCTTGCCAAGTTATCTTTTTCCATACATATTTGCAATCTTTGAATTGGATAATGTTCAAATAAAAAAGCAGAAAAGAGTTTTAATGCTTCAGAGACATAACCTCTACCACGATTTTCGCCTTTAAAAATTTGATAACCAATTTCATAACCTTCCACGTAAATTGCATTCTTAAAATAAGATATTGCACCTACAATCTCATTATGATGATCAATAATCATCATACGACCGCCATCCTTTGAGAAGAAACCATCTTCATTGAATTGTTTTTTCGTGGCTGTTAAAGTTCTCACTATATATGGAAAGTGATCACCGTTTTCACCTGTATTATTTGTCAGTGCTACAAACGTTTCAAGATCATCTTCTTTCAATAATCTAAGTGAAATTCTTTTTCCTTTTATCATTTGCATCCCCCCTTAGAATAAGTATAGCAGAAAAAATAAATATTTTACCAGATAAGATTACTTGTAGTATTTACAAGAAAGAATTTAAGTAATACAATAATATTGTGAATAATATTAATATTCTGAATATACAAATTGTACTATTTATAAACATTGGGAGGATTTATGATATATTTAAGCAAAAAAGATATGCTTAAGTTACTAGACTATGAAAAGATTATAGCAAGTATTGAAGTAGCATACTCTATTCAGAAATCTGGACAATTTATGATGCCAGATCGTTTGCATCTTCATTATGAGGACAATACCCTTTTATATATGCCTTGTCTTGTAGAGTCCTCATACGCCACTAAGTTGGTCAGTGTTATACCTGATAATAAAAAACTAGGTTTACCTGTTGTTAATGGAATAGTTATTTTAAACGATAAGACTACAGGTCAAGTACAGGCTATAATGGACGGACAGATACTCACAGCTATTAGAACTGGTGCTGTAGGTGGAACTGCAGTCAAACATCTTGTTAAGAATAATAGTAAAACATTAGGTATTATAGGCTGTGGTGTACAAGGGTATTACCAAGCTCTTTTTGCAAGTCGTGTCTATGATTTTGAAACTATTATAGTATATGATGCTTATGGCTATCACGAAGGATTTGATACTTTGGAAGTTGTTTATGCAAGTTCTTCTGATGAACTTGTGAATAATTCTGATTTGATCATAACGGCGACAACCTCAAATGAACCCGTTTTTCATTATAAAGATGTGGAAGGAAAAGTTTTTATAGGTATTGGTTCTTTCAAACCAGATATGAGGGAGTATTCGGATGATTTTATAAGGAAAATGGATGTCATATTAACAGATACTCCATTTGCAAAAGAAGAATCAGGAGATTTAAAGATTCCAATAATGAACAAGGTAATAAGTGCTTCGGACATTTCTAATTTCGAGCTTAAATCATATGAAGGCACGGTATTTTTTAAATCAGTAGGTATGGCTTTATTTGATAATGTAGTCGCTGAAACATTATACAATTTGGCACAAACTTTAAAACTAGGTGTAGAATTGGAGGTCTAAATGTTTAAGAGTAAATGGATGATTGATTGTATAGATGCACATACGGGTGGCGAACCACTTAGAATTATTACATCTGGCCTACCTCCTATTCTTGGAGATACTATTTTAGAGAAAAGGAAATATGTAAAGGATAATTTGGATCACCTAAGGAAACTCATTATGTTAGAACCAAGAGGTCATGATGATATGTATGGATGTATTATGGTTGACCCAGTAACAGAAGATGGAGATTTTGGTGTTCTATTTACTCATAACGAAGGTTTATCAACTATGTGTGGCCATGGCATCATTGCAGTGACTAAGGTTATGATTGAATTAGGCAGAATACCATCTAGAGAAGGAGAAAATATAGTAAAAATAGATTCGCCAGCTGGAAGAATTACTGCTTATGCTATGGTTGAAGATGGTCATGTTGAATCAGTTAGATTTAGAAATGTGCCTTGTTTTATGTATTTAGAGGATATTATCATCCAAATGGAAGAGTATGGTGAGATCAAATGTGATATTGTCTATTGTGGTGCTTTTTATATTTACGTCAATGTCAATAAGTTAGATTTGAGTGTAAAACCCCAATATGCTGAACTTCTTACGACTATTGGTATGAAAATGAAATATGATATAGAGGAGAGAATGAAAATCGTTCATCCAGTTGATACTGGGATAACAGGTATATATGGTACCATCTTTTATGAAGATATTATCCGTAGCAACAGTGACTTAGATACTAAAAATGTATGTATTTTTGCAGAAGGTCAAGTCGATCGATCTCCAACTGGTACAGGTACTGGCGGCCGTGTCGCTCTACATTATCATAAGGGACAAATGAAGAAGGAAGACACCTTAAACAATTTAAGTATTATTGATACTCTGATGAAGGGTAGAATCATTGAAGATATAGAAATTTCAGGTTACAAAGGTATCATAACTGAGGTATCAGGAACAGCTCATATTATGGGGATTAACAAACTTTTATTAGATCCAGAGGATCCACTGCCACAAGGCTTTAGAATAGGTTAGAAAAGAATCACAGTTATTCTGTGATTTTTCTAGTTTTTGGTTTTAACAAGGACTAAAATAGGGTATTCTTAGAGGATAAGGAGGCATTCATGAAAGTCATACTATTTGTCGACGATGAAAAACTAATTATAAACGGACTAAAAAAAGTTTTTAATGATAAACAACATAAATATATATTTATGACGAGTAGCCTAGAAGCGCTTGATTATATAAAAAGTCACCATGTAGATTTACTATGTACTGATATTGTTATGCCAGAAATGGATGGATTAGAGCTTTTAAGACAAGTAAAGATAATCAATTCAGAAGTTTTGAGAGTGGCTTTAACGAGTATGAGATCAACTGCAATTATTCGGTCACTAATCAGTGAAAATCTTGCTCACTTATACCTGTTTAAACCTTGGGATGAAATAGAAATTAAAAGAAACATATTTAAGATTTTAAGTATGCAAAGTGCGCTCTACTCTAGTGATACAATTGATATGTTACATAAATTAGAATCAATACCAACATTACCTCATATTTATAATAGATTGACTGAAATGGTTATAAAAGATGAGCCTATAGAAGATATTGCTGCTCTAATTGAAGAAGATCAATCTTTAACATCTATCATTTTAAGAGTTGCAAATTCAGCTTTTTACGGTCGTAAAACAGGGAATATTCCCCAAGCCATTATGAATATTGGATTAGATAATTTAAAGTCAATTGTTCTAGCCAACTCTGTGTTTCAGGAATTAACAGAAGATATGGGGATGCTACTTGATATGTGGCAACATGCCACTAATTCAAATAAGCTGATGACAGCAATTTATGAGAAGTGCTTAAACAAGAATGTCCCAAGTTTGTTTGCATCAGCAGGTTTACTCCATGACATCGGCAAAGTTATTTTATATCATAATTATGAAGATTACAGAAAAATATTAAACAGAAGAAAAGATGAGAAAATATCTCTTGTAGATTTGGAGATAGAAGAACTTGGATTAGGTCATCAAGATTTAGGAGCATATTTACTCAATATATGGGACTTACCATATGCTTATGTAGAAGTAGCTATGTTCCATCACAGACCAATAGATCACAGAATAATAAATAGAGAACTTGTAGCCGTTGCTCATTTGGCACATTATTATTCAACAAAATATATGCATGATGACGATGGTATTGAACTAGACAAAAAAGTATTTACAATACTTAAAATAGATGAGTTTTGTGTTGAGAGTTTAATAAAACATGAACTTGGATGGAGGATATATGACTAAACAAGTATTAATTGTAGACGACGAGAGAACCATACTAAGAGAAATAGAAAAGCAATTAATAGACGTATCATTTACTTGTATGTATGCTCATGATTATGAAGAAGCAGAAGAGTATTTAAGAATAAATGACTTTGATATGATTATTTCTGATATTGGTATCAAAAATAAGGAAGGTTTAGAGTTACTAGGTTATGTAAAGAAGTATTACCCTAAGTCTATAAGAGTAGCCTTATGCCATATTAGTGAAAATAGACGTATTTCGAAGTTGATTGAAAAAGGATACGCCACTGAATACATATTTAAACCATGGGATGGTAAAAGGCTGAAAACGACGATTTCACATATTCTAGAGATGGAACAGAGATTGTTAGATGAGAAAAATTTGGGTAGAATAAACAAGCTTGATGAGTTGCCTTCTTTACCACACCTATATCATGAGTTAACAGATTTAATAGAAAAAGACGCAGATATTGCGGAAGTTGCTAGTTTGATATCAAGAGACCAAGCCATTACATTGAAAATATTAAAACTTGCTAATTCTGCATTTTATGGTAGAAAAACTGGTAATATCAATCAAGCTATTATGACTATGGGGCTTAATAATGTAAGAAATATTGTACTAACTAATTCCATATTCAAAGAAGCATCAGATTCAATGAATAATTTGTGGCAGCATACAATTGATACCAATAGATTATGTTTAGCAATATATGATAGGTGTTTGAATAAGAGGATTCCTTCATTATATAGTTCGGCGGGCTTGCTTCATGATGTAGGCCAAGTCATTTTATACATGTTCCATGAAGAAGAATATTGTCAATTGCAGGACTTAGCAGTTGAAGTAGATGAGCCAATCGTAAATATAGAGTTAGCACACTTTTCTTCTACACATCAAGATATTGGCGCTTTCTTACTAAACTCATGGGGGCTTCCATATGCCTATGTAGAAGCTGCTATGTTCCATCATCAACCAATGGATGAAAGAATAGTCAATCAGGAATTAGTTGCTGTGATACATTTAGCAGATTACTATTCTTCTAAGTTGCTTTCTCCTGATGGTAGACATAAAAACTTGGATCCTAGAGTTTTTGGTAGATTAAATTTAACAAGAGAGCAAGTAGAACAGGTTGTGAACTCTTTAGATCAATAATAATTTATAAAGAAGGGGTGACAAAATGATTGATATTACAATGAAAATCAAAGAAGATATGAAAGTATATAAGAACAAAGCATCAAAAAAACCAGCATTTAAAGTTGTTTCAGAGTCACCAGTATACGAAACAGATGTGGTTTTAAATCTACATACAGGAACACATGTGGATTTTCCCAAGCACATGATAAAAGATGGGAAAAACTCTAATGATTATGATATAAATCATTTTCTTGGTAAATGTTATGTTGTCGATGTAACTTTTTTAAATAGAAGAATTCTTAAAAAAGATATCACGTCTATCAACTTAGACACTTATGATTTTATATTATTTAAAACCAAGAATTCATTTTCTGATACTTTCAATCCTGAATTTGTTTACTTATCAGAAGAAGCTGCAGCCTTATTAGCGTCATCAAATTTAAAAGGTGTAGGTATTGATGCTTTAGGTATTGAAAGAGAGCAAGAAGGACACCCAACCCACCAACTTCTTTTGTCAAATGATATCTTAATCTACGAAGGTTTAGATTTAAAAGATGTAGAAGAAGGTGTTTATGAGTTTATTGGTTTACCAACTAAGATAGAAGGTGTAGAAGCATCACCTGTTAGAGCGATTTTAAGATGACGAGAGTCATCTTTTTCATGGGGGGAATATGGAAATAAAGATAATAAGAGACGATTTTTCGCAAATGGCGTCTATAGAACAGGCAGCGTATTCTGCAAGTTTCAAAGGCACTCAAGAAGAAAGAAAAGAGTTAGAAGATATTTTTAAGGGATTAACAGAAAATGGTGATATTACTGCTTATGGTGCTTATGATAAGGATTTAATGGGATGTGTTTTACATTATGATTTTAAAACTAATTTTCATGGAAAAATGATTCATACTGCTGGTATCGGATCACTAGCAGTTGACTTACTACATAAGAAGAAAAGAGTTGCTAATCATCTTATACTAAACTCTATAGAGAGGGCTAAAGAGGAAGGTGTAATGCTCTATTACCTATACCCCTTTAATGTAAAGTTTTACAGAAACTTTGGCTTTGGTTATGGTAGGCCTATGTATACTTATTGTGTAAAGCCTGAAGATTTCAAAGATATGGGTCATAGGGATTTATTGTCGTATGGGACTAGTACTGATTATAATCAAGTGATTGAATTTTATAATGACTATGCTAAATCAAAACATGGCATGAGCTTGAAGACCTCTGGTGATATCAAAAGACTCTACAGGATGAAGCAAGGTAAGTTGATTCTTGCAAAAGATGAAACTGGTATTATTGGCTATATGATCTATACTCAAAAAGGAATCAGTCAATCAGACAATCAGGCACAGAAAATAATCATATCAGAAATGTTATATACTAAGAGAGCTTTAAGTGCTTTTTCAAGCTTTTTCTATGCTCAGAAAGACCAAATTGATTATATTGAACTTGCAACTCATGATCATCGCTTTCATCATATACTCAGAGATACTTGTTTTGCATCTGAACCAAAGACCATGGAGATTATTGCACTAAAGGTTGCTGATAAGGCTATTGGTTTAATGCCATTAGTATTGGATCCACAGGCTTTATTGGACACACTAGAAACTAAGCCTCATTATGAGTTAATCTTTAAAATTAATCATCCAAAGGCTCAGTCCAAAGATGCAATCTTTGGTAAGGGTGAAAAGGTTAATATTGAACTTGATATCAATGAGTTTTCATCGTGGATAACTGGTGTAATTAGTTTAGAAGATCTTTACTTCAAGAATCTTCTAAAGACTGATAGAGAGGATTTGTTAAGACATATTGATCAACAACTTTATTTTGAATCACCAATATCACTCACAAGGTTTTAATACTTAAAAGACTGTATCAATGAAGATACAGTCTTTTGTTATTTTGCGTGTTTAAAAGAAATCTTCTTTCTTAAGAAGACTGATCCTACTAATAAGACCACCAAAAGTGAGAGTGATACATAAAAGTCATTAGATCCTATCTCTAAAGATTTGTCACCTATGTTTGTAAAAACAAAAATACCTGGTATTGTACCAATAGATGTTGCCAAAATAAAATCCTTGTATTTTATATCAGACAAACCGGCACTGTAACTGATGACATCAAAAGGGAACAGAGGAATAAGTCTTAGTAGAAAAATAATCATAAAACCATTGCCTTTTACCCTCGAATCAATAATGTCCATCTTATTTTTAAAGAAGTTCTTTAAAAGAGTTCTTCCAAAGTATCTTGCCAATAAATAGGCTAAACTAGCACCACATAAGGCACCTATCATTGTATAGACAAAGCCACCTGCAAGACCAAATATCATACCACTTGCAATTGCCAAAATTGAATCTGGAAAAAAGGTCAGTGGTACTATGGCAAACAGCATAATGTAGATAAGTGGAGCATATACACCAAAGGATACAACATAATTTTTTATATCTGTCGGTGAAAAACCATTGAATATATTATATTTATTTATTATATAAATGAGGATTACAAGGATTGTGATTGTAATAATATGCTTATACTTTTTCATCTTTATTCCTGTGTTTGTGTTTTAACTTGTTTATCGTCGTAAATTTTCTTGAACAAGAAAATCATTGTTGTCAGTGCGAATAGTATTAAGAGTCCAAAAACAAACATTTTAGTACCACCCACTAACATACCACCTACATATGAGTATACAATTGTGGCTGGTAACTGACCGATACCTGTAGCTATAATAAATTTCCAGAAACTCATTGATGTTAAACCAGCAGCATAGCTGACAATATCAAATGATATAAAAGGCAATAATCTAGCAACAACTACAGCATAATTACCATATCTTTCAAAGAAACTATCAATTGATTCTAAGGCAAATTTACTTGTAAGTTTTTCAACGATCTTACGTCCAAAATACCTTGCAATATAAAAGCATAAAGCTGCACCAACCATTGAACTTGTCCATGATAATAAAGCACCTTTTATCCAGCCAAATAAGCCTGCATTTGCAAATGTAATTAAAAATGCAGGTAGTGGAGCCACCACCGATTGTAAAATCATTAATAAGAATGAAACGACAGGAGCTAAAAGACCAAAGGACAATATATAACCTCGAACTATATCAACATTCAGCGAACTCAAGATAAACATGGCTTCTTTAAGCCCTGTCTGAACGGGTTTAATTGTAAGTAATATTAGTATAAGTACAATCGGTATAATGAACTTAATAATAGGATATTTTTTTAGTATTTTCATTGAAACCTCCAAAAAAATCCTTTCAAAATGAAAGGATTTTATGTTTATTGTTCTAGTAATTCATCAAAAGGCCAGCCTTCTTGACCATCTTCTAAGATGAATAATCTATCTTTGTTAACACCCTTTTCAAGTAGGTAGTTGTATGTTCTTTCAGCACCACCACCACCTCTTGGACAAACGATTACGACTTTGCTATTTGATGACTCGATTGATTCAAGAACTGTATCTAACTTAGCCTTATCATCATCAGTTTTTACAGGGTATGCATAAGTCGCAAGAGCACCTGTAATATGATGTGCGTCAAATTCTTCTTGGACTTGAATATCTACGAGTAGCATTGCGGAATCAGCTTCAATACTGTTCTTTAATTGATCGGCAGAGTAGTATGTGAAATCCCCTTTTGTTATAATTTTGTCTTCTAAAGGTAATGCTTCATTAGCAGCATACTCATAGAAAGATGCATCATAATTTCTTACATTATTGTAACCCATCATATTTAATGCAATTTGGGTATGAGCAGAACGGATACCCGCTGTACAATAAGTTACGATTTCATCCTCTTTCTTTAAACCAGCTTCATCAAAAATTGAAGTTAATTCTTCAGCCGACTTAAATGTACCATCTTCATTTAGTAATGTGTTAAAAGTTAACAGTCTTGCATTTGGAAGATGGCCACCTCTTTTTTCACCGAAGTTTGCATCACCATTAAATTCATTTTGCTCTCTAGTATCTAAAATTACAAAATCACTCATTCTTGAGTTTAGTTCTTCAGTAGCAATGGTTAAATCATTGTTTAGTGACTCTACAACAAAATTACTTGCAACTGGCTCAGAAACTTCTTTAGTTGTTTCATATGACTTTGCAGTCCAATAGTTGTAACCACCATCTAAAATCTTAGAGTTATCAAGGCCAACCATTCTTAACATCCAAACAATTCTACCATCTTCACCCCAACCATTTAGAGTGTCTGAGTAAACGATGATTTCTTTAGTTTCATCAACACCGATTGCAGATAGTTTTTCTGATAAAGACTCAGGATTTAGTACAACACCCCATCCTGCATCTCCAGGTGCACCTTCTACATTTGCAAAACTAGGCCAAGATACAACAATAGCACCAGGAATGTGACCTTCAGCATATGCTTTGTCACCTCTTGCATCTAAGATTAAAACATTTTCATTGTTTAAGTTCTCTAATAGATATGCTGCATCAACCAAATAAGTATCGTTTTCATATGCTGCAACTTGATTTGTTTCAGTAGTTTCTTCATTTGTAGCTTCTTCTTGTGTGTTATTAGCAACTTGATCATTTGAGTTACAACCTACTAGGATTGTAGCAACAAGTAAGATCACTAATAAAACAAAACTCCATTTTTTATTATTCATTATTTCTCCTCCTAATTATATCCACCATGCAGTATAGCATGGTGTTATATAAGTTAGAAATCGAAAAAGCGAATAGTTTGATAATCAATCATCAAAAAATATTATACTGCTCTTAAGACGTTCTCTTTTCTTTTGTTGAATTACTGGCAAATGCTGAAAACAAGTAAGGGAGCCTTTTAGACTCCCTTTATAAATTATAATCGTCTTAGTTTAAAATAGAATCGTAATCCTGATTCAGTTTGCTCAATGCCATAATCACTTTGATGTAACTCCAGTATTTCTTTCGCAATAGATAAGCCTATGCCACTGCCTTTTTCTTTTCTGGTATTGGTCTTTTTGGTTCTATAAAACTTTTCCCAATACAATGATAAATCATCATCGACATGTTGTGTTGTGTTCTCAAAGTAATATGTGACACTATCGTTTGTTACGAGTTCATGAATCTTAAAATGACCCTGATCTGGAGTATACTTACTTGCATTAGTAATAAAATTGTTGATGACTTGATGCATCTTTCTATAGTTTCCTTCAACGTTTTGATCTGTGATTGAAACATATAATGTGATATTTTTATCCTCAAAGGATTTTTTGTAGTGACGTAAGCGTTCTTCAACAATATTTTTTATTGAGATGGTATCTAGTTCCAGTTCATAATCATCACTTTCTAAGACGGATAGTTCCAACATATCACTTACCAGTGTTTTCATTCGATCCAATTCATAGGTAATGGCTTTATGATAGTATTCAGGATCCTTGTCATTTATGCCATCTGATAGTATTTCATTAAAACCTGAGACTATACCAAGTGGTGTGTTGAGTTCATGAGAAAGATGGAGTATTAGATCCTTTGCTCTTTGTTCCTCTTTTGCCTTAAGTTCATAATTATGCTTTAAGGCTTCATTGACCTCCTGAAGGTGATTGATGTTCTTCTCTAGTTGTGTAGACATAGTGTTTAAACTGTTTGCAAGAGAACCAATTTCATCATTAGATTGAATGGCTACTTTTTTACTGAAGTCCAGTTGGGACATTTTTAATGCAATATCATTAAGCTCTACCATAGGTTTTGATATGGATTTAGCATATATTCTGGCCACAAAGATGGCAATAATAAATGCGATGACGAATATAAATTGATTAAATGAACTAATGAAGGTTAATTGTTCTCTTAAGCCAATGATTGTATCAGAGGTTAAAATGTAATAGAGTTCATTGTTCAGATAAAAATGTGAAATATAAAAGACTGTATTTGCATTCACATCTATGTGTTCATAGTTATAGGATTGAATAGGATCTTCGTTGTTGATTACATATTCCTGATCTACATATTCAAGACCGATTAAAACTGCTAAGGACCTATCTATAGATGAGGCCGTGGCTAGTTGAAAGTCTACAATAGTCGCATCTTCTAAAAGCAAAGTCTCATCTGTGATATCAACTTCCGAAACTAAGGAATCTTCATAAGTTTCATCTTGTAATATGATAGGGAAGTAGTAGTTATCTGAGACGCGTTCAGCCACTACATCTATAGTTTCCATATTGATGTTTTCTAGAAAATCATCAGTCAATACGAGTTGATAAGATTGATTGTCTTTTTCAACAATTAATGTATGATAATATGTCGGAATGAGCATTTCATTATAAAGCAGCTCATCAGGAGAAATAATCATAATCGGATTACCGGTATCCCAAACATAGTCCTCAGTCATAATATTAGCGAATTCCTGATCGTAATTCTTGTCTTTAAGTTCATCGATAAATCCAGAAAAACTACTTTTAAGCTCGAGGCTTTTACTTATGTAATGTACATCATCAATTATAAAAGTATATGCAAAACTTTGGATTAATAAGATGATTATAATAACCAAAAGCGTACTTAGGAATATTCTATTGGATATTTTTGAAGTAAATTTGTTAAATGCTTTTACCATAATTTCTCCTAAATCTGAAATCTATAGCCTACCTTTGAGACTGTTTGAATTAATCTAGCATAGTCACCAAGTTTTTTCCTAATCTTTTTTATATGATTGTCAACGACCCTAGTTTGTCCATAAAAGGTATAACCCCATACTGAATCCAGTAATGATTCTCTTGATAATGCAATATTCTTGTTGATGACCAAATGATAGAGGAGCTCATATTCTTTAGGTGCAAGTTCAATAATTTGTCCCTTTATTTTTAAGAGTCGACTGTCAAACTCCAGAGTAAGATCCTCATAGACAAAAGCTTCTTTCTTTGCATATCGTTCAAGCATACGTTTAGATTTAGCAATAAGTGTTTTTCCTTTTAAAGGTTTAGTGACATAATCGTCCGCACCAAGTTCATAACATTTAAGCTCACTTTCTTCAGTTGTTATTGCTGTCAAAATTATAATGGGTACATTTGAAGTATTTCTTATCTGCTTACATACTTCATATCCATCTAGCTTTGGCATCATAATATCTAGTACAACCAAATCAAAGTGACCGTTTTTAAATTGTTCTAACGCCTCTTCACCATCTGCTGCTTCAGTAATTTGATATCCTTCTGCTTTATAATAAAGTCCAATAAATTCTCTTAATTGACTTTCATCTTCTACTATTAATATATGTTTCATATAAGCCTCCTCAACTTATTATAACAGTTAATTACCCAATAAGAATGCCAATACTTCAATTGTTACATGTCATATACACCATGGATACATTTTCGATACAAGATAGGATTAGACTAAGAGTATCAAAAGAATACGGGCAAGTGCCAGGAGGAAAACATGAAAAAATTATCTTTTATTATCATACCAATTATCTTAATAGGAGGTTTCTTACTATTAAAGGGAACCAGTAAAGCAGACGCTATAGCACCAGTACCAACTGCTCAGGTAGAGCAAGTAGATATTGAAAGTACAATCTACGTAAATGGTACGGTAAAAACTGAGGAAGTCAGAACAATCATCCCAAGAGATACAACAATTCTAAAGACCTTAAAAGTTAAGGAAGGCGATGTAGTAAAAAAAGGTGATGTTATAGCTGAGATGGATAAGACGAGTTTACAGCAGCAATTAGATTCAAAGCTAATCCAGTTAGATATTGAAAAAGTTAAATTAAGTAACATGGAAAAAGGCAGTGACTTAACACTCACTAATTCAATGAGACAAGCCAAAATTGCCTTAGATGAGGCAAAAGCAAACTTTGAAAATGACCAATCATTATTTGATGCTGGCGTTATTAGCAAACAAAAATATCAAAGTTCTTTAAATGTTTATGAGAATGCTAAGGCAACTTATTCAAATGCCCAGTATAGTTTACAGAACTCTACAAGAGAATCTGACCAATACATTCAGATTAAAAGTATTGAATCAATGGAAAATGATATCAAAATCTTAGAAGATAAAATTGCTGATGCTTCTGTAAAATCACCAATCGATGGTGTAGTAACAGAAATAAAAGGTGTTGAAGGACAAGCTATTACTAGTTCTTTAATGACGATTTCAAATTTTGATAAGAATATTATTGAAGCTAATATTTCTGAAGCAGATATCAATAAAATTAAATTAGGTCAAGAGGTTACTATTACTGCTAATGCTGCTAAAGGCCAGACTTTTACTGGTAAAGTTACTTTTATATCACCTGGCTCTAAAAACGTTGAGGGTAAAAAGCAAGCTTTTGTTGGTATCAAGGTTATCTTAGATGAAAAATCAGAAGCTTTAAGAACCAATTTCTCAGTAAAGATGAAAATAACAACAGCATTTAAAGCTGAAGCGAAAGCCGTAAGGTTTGAAGCTGTGAAATCAAGATTAAACGGTGAGGAATATGTTACTGTACAAAAGCCAGATGGTACGACTGAAGATATTACAATTCAAGCAGGTATTTCAAACGAACTTTATATTGAAGTGATTACAAATCAATTAAATGTAGGCGATGTGATTCTAATTGAAACACCTAATGCTATTGAAGAGGATCTAGGTATATTCTAGGAGGACTTATGATTAGAGTACAAGAAATGAGAAAAGTATATCGCACAGGTGAAATCATATTTGAAGCTTTAAAAGGTGTTTCAATAGACATAAAAAAAGGTGAGTTTGTTTCAATTATTGGACCTTCTGGTTCAGGAAAATCGACACTTATGAATATATTAGGTTGCCTTGATAATGCTTCGGATGGCATTTATGAGTTAGATGGTCAAGTGACCAGTAATCTTTCAGATGATCAAATATCAGAATTAAGAAATGAAAAAATTGGCTTTATTTTTCAATCTTTTAACTTACTACCTAAGTTGACCGCTGTAGAAAATGTAGAGTTACCCTTGATATATTCTAAAAAGAGTAAAAGTGAAAGACGGAAAATGGCTGAGAAGTCATTAGGCCTAGTAGGTTTATCAGATAGAATGGAACATCGACCTAATGAGATGTCAGGTGGTCAAAGACAACGTGTTGCTATTGCCAGGGCCTTAGTGTGTGAGCCTTCAATTATATTAGCAGATGAACCGACAGGTAACTTGGATTCAAAAACAACGGATGAAGTAATGGGTATACTCAAAGAGTTAAATGCCTTAGGTAACACGATTGTTGTTG
>Ga0209379_10001128_pt1 | contig 18386 bp, 17 predicted proteins | sample tdDd001_FD_187124 | JGI IMG/M metagenome (GOLD analysis project Ga0209379, IMG submission 187124) | Marine sediment microbial communities from the Atlantic coast under amendment with organic carbon and nitrate - tdDd00.1 (SPAdes)... | ecosystem: Environmental > Aquatic > Marine > Coastal >...
TTTTTGTTTAGCCAAAACACCTGCAAAGGACATAAACAGCAAGTTTCTACCATCAACAAATGAGTTTGGTAAACCATCCTCAGGTGCTTCTTCTTCTACATCAATATCTACACGCGTAAGCGAGTTTGGTGCAAGTTGGTTGAGTAAACTCATATCTAGGATATGGTGTTCAATGCCTTCTTTTTTACAGATTACCTTTGCACAGTCTAACTCTGCAACATGACGCTGATTATAGTCAAAGGTTACGGCGATTACCTCACCGAATTTTTCTTTTGCCCAGTACAAGCACGTTGTGCTATCTTGACCGCCACTGAATACTACAACGGCCTTGTTATGATTCACCTTGTTATCCATCTTATACCCCCCTCTTATTCGGGTCCCAAATAAACTTGTGCAGCTGTAACTGTAAACGAACCCCATTCATTTTATGTTTAATCATATAGTCAACGATGTTTTCAGCCGATATTGATCCATGGACCGGGCTAAAATATACATTTGTGTTTTGAAGCAAACCGTATTGTTGTATCAGATGACGTGCCTTATCTAAATCTGATACGCTACCACAGACAAATTTTAAGGTGTCATGTTTTGTTAATACGTCAAAATTATCAAGTTTCATATTACTTTCCATACCTGAAGACGGAAGTTTGTAATCCATGGTAAATGATGGTCTTGAAATCATTCGACTTAAGTAAACCAAAGATTTGCTTCCATTGGTTTCGATTTCAATATGCATTTTGCCCAGTTTAGCAATTTCAGTAATCAAAATGGATAAATTCTCTTGTAATAAAGGTTCTCCACCTGTTAAAGTAACATTTTTTACACCTGTTGAAGCGATGTACTGGACAATATCAGAGTCAGACAGTTCTTCATAAGGTGCATCTTCAGTACAGGCCCACGCAGTGTCACAGTAAGAACATGTAAGATTACATTTTTGGAAACGAATGAATGCAGCCAACTCTCCACTTTTCATTCCTTCGCCATTTATACTGACAAACTTTTCAACAACTTTATACATTTTATACCTCTTCATAGATTGCAGAATTATTTGGTGTTTCAAATACCTCAACGCGGACAACATGATATCCTTTGGATTTTAGAGCATCGTAAAAATATTTAGACATATTTTCAGCTGTTGGCCTGCCTTTAACTTCATAAACTTCAAAACCCTCATCCATAAGACAAGCAAGGGTTGTTTCTTTAAGTGTACCGGCCTGATAGATAAGTTTGTGGTCCATTTCATCAGCTAATGCCTTAAGATCGCTTTTTAAATCTCCAAAGTCAACGATCATACCTTCTAAATGTCCCGATTCAATAAGGGTTTGAGAACCAATTTCAGCAACGACACGCCATCTATGACCATGTATGTTTGCACATTTGCCATCATACCCTTTTAAGAAATGGGCACTGTCAAAACTTGCTTCCGATCTTAATCTATACATTTACGCTCCCCATTCTAGCCATTCCGAAGTAACAACAACCAATAGCTCCATTAAACTGTGGGTCTTCAAGAGCTGTTACCTTGTCATAGTCTTTTTCCAAGTATTTAAACAAAGCTTCATTGTGCGCAACGCCGCCTCCAATCACAACCTGCTTTCCGCCAAATCGGACAAGCATAGGTTTGATTCTTTTGTATAAGGCGTAATTTACACCGGCACATAAGTCTTCAATTGAGTCGCCATCTGCAATATGCCCGATGAGTTCAGATTCTGTAAAAATCGCACAGGTTGCATTTAAATCTACTGGATTTAAGTGATGCCGTCCAAGCTCATCTAAATCCACTTCTAATACATTTGCCATGTTCTCTAAGTATCTTCCACATGAGGCTGCGCACTTTTCATTCAGTTCTAAGTCAGTCATGAGTCCTTTTTCGACTTTGGCTAACTTAACGTCTTGGCCTCCCACATCTAATAAGATGAAGTCTCTCAGCCCCGATTGACTGAGTGCACCATAAACATGTGCTTTCACTTCATTTATTTGCGTGAAAGAATCTAAATCAGTGTTATTGCGACCATAACCTGTAGATATTCCAAGATCGTAATGGTCAATGCCTAAACTGTTTGTATCAACAATTAAACGGTCTTTTTTTACACAGTGATCACGATAAAACTGCATGGTAGATATTTTTTTTCTGAGTATAATTTCACCCTCATTGAACATGATGATTTTAACTTCGCGAGAGCCCATATCAATTCCTAAGACACGCATAGGTCAAACTCCTTTTTATCCTTTAACATATCCACAAAAGCTTCTATTCTCAGCTTCGTTCGGGCGTCTAACACGTTTAACTTGTCACCCTCAATCTGAAGGACGGGAATATCTAGTTCCGATTTTATAACCATATCTTCTGCTGCTTTATGACAGAAAGCTTGTGTATAGTGGATGATAGCATCTAAAGAACGTTCCTGAACTTGTTTACCAATGTCTTGAAGCCTTGAGCTTAAGTCATAAGGATACGTATAGTCTAAGTATTGATCCACTAAATTCTGTGATTCTTTCCACCTTGGGAACATAAACTCACGCTGGACTTCGTTGTATACAATTCTTGCCTCCATGCCTTCCAGATACTCAAATAAGTCCCCTTGCATTGGAGGTACGCCTATATATCCCAAACGTACTTTTTCATTAAATGCTGGTCTATTTTTGACCTCTTCGATTTTCTCTTTAAGCATTATTTCATAGGCATCAGGATCGTTCATAAAGTCACTGAAACTCACTAAAAGCAAATGGTTTTCAAAACCTGATACCTGATTAGACTTGTAAGATAGTTCGTCCAGTTCTATCCCTAGGTTTCTAATCTTCCCAAGTTTTTTACGCCATTTTTCAACCGTTTCATCGCTTACCTGTAAGGCATTTTTTAAAGACTTCATTTGAAGGTCCATCGTTTCCACATCTTTTGAATGTGGGAATCCGAAAGGAATCATTTTGACACCTTTACGTTCTAAGACTTCTAATAAGACTTTAGTGTTTGAACAGTCACCTTCAACAACACCAATTAAGGTGTCTATTTTATGGTCTAATACTGCCCCATAAATACCTTTAATCCAGGCACACATACTCTTAGGAAAACCGTCTCGTTCAGCCCGTTCAATATATTCATCATATTTTTCTGCAGTTATAAATAGATTATTCATATCCACAGGCACAACACCAGCAGCATACAATATTTCAGCTGGTACAGTAGTTGTGATTCCGACTTTTTTCATTTTTAAATCTTGCATGATAAACTCCCCGTTTCATACAAGACAGCCGCAAACCGGTATTAACTTCATAGCTACACCAAGTTTTAAACATACAAAAAAGAGTGGTCTACACCACTCCTTCTCATAACGAATTAAGCCCATAACAAAAAAAGTGAGCCTGTAAGCCCACGTAAAAAACTACCCATGTTTATGGGCAGTCCAGTCCAAAATTTGGATTGTATTGGCCTAGTTTTGTTTAGAGACAGGAGGTTTACGAACTGTCTGGGATAATCCCAAATATGTTTTTAACCAGATGATTATAGCATATTCCTTTTAGGGTGGCAAATCATCTGGTTAAGGTCATGTCAACAATTTACTATTTTTCATGGTGGTGCTTAAAATTTTCAATTGCAATTTCTGTAAGGGTCACTACATCTTCTATTGAACATCCCTCATATATCCAGTGGCTGTGTACGCCATCTTTATCCCCGCTTATATGTCGAATGGTATGTGTTAAATGATGAAGGTCAGGGATAGGTACATCAAAAATGACTTTTAGCTCCGTCTCAGAGTCTACTAACATCATAATTCTGTGTCCATGTTTATCAAAGAACTCAATGCCATCGTCCATGTCATTTTGAACAAACTGAGAACCTAGAAGTCTTTGAATTATTTTTACAAAATCACTTCCGTTGTTGTAAAAGTTATAGTTACGAGACATGCCATTCCCTCCAAATCTTGAACTACTCCTGTGACGTATCCCACTCCATGAGACCGTCTTGCCCGTTTAGATAACTGAATAACCAATGATTGCGTACAGCGGCTACCTTAGATGATTCTTCGTTTTTATATGCAAGAACTAAGGTTCTAACTTTTCCAATCCATCTTAAGCGATGTAAGTCCTTTGCACGAGCCAAATATGATTTTTCATTTATTCTATCTCCATTGAAATTCTCCCATAAAAATCCGTCAATCATCCCTCTTTCAAGAACATAGGTATAATTAAAACCTCGGTTTTGGATCAGTATGAGATCTTTCCATTCTAACCGAATATCTTCAATAAGTTCCACATAGCCCAAAGCTTGCTCGTGTCGCTGATCAGGATCTTTAATTATATCAATACTTCCAAGTGTATCGAAGAAAAGACCATCCATACCTTTTGAAACAATCCTTTCTTCTATTGTTTTGAGTAAAACACTTCTAAAATATAGTGAGTTTAGGTCTCCTAATTTATTTTTTCTGTTCATAAGGACACGCCCGTTTTCATGGTAATAATCCTCAGGATTTAACTTATCTATTATTGCATCATCCCATGAACCTACCTCAGAAACACTTATGTATCCTATAACTTTTACACCAGAAGCTTTTAAGTCAGCAACCATTTTTTCATCAAATCTTAAAGCTTCAACAACAACCATGTCATATGCTTTCATATCCTCTAAAATGTTGTCATTCATACGTCCATAATAAATTCTGTAACTTGATATATTTTTGAGAACCGACTGGCCTCTTATAATGAGCACAGCAAATATTAATATCATGGAAACAATAAGAATCCAGCTTATGTATTTCATCTGTCACACCTCATCCCCTATGTCATATATACCCTAAGATGGTCAGAATAACATAAAAAGCGAGCCATATGGCCCGCCTTTTGTTTGAACGTTTCTACACTAAAACGTCATCATACCTACTGTTACTTCATCTAACTTTTCAAGTTCAGCTTGAAGTTCATTTACTTCATCATCTTTACCAGGAATAAACTCTAAAATAACTAACCCCTTTGAGCTACATTGATTTCCAGTTTCATGTAAACCCAGTCTTGTTTTAATGATACATCCGTGTTTTGTTAGAAGTTCCTGCACCTTTAATGCTTCTGCTTCTCTATCTCCGATTTGAATGCCCATAATTATTCTTTTCATGTTACCCCTCCTGATATCTAGTCGTCATTTGTAAACCCATACACTTCATACCCACTCTGTTAAAGCTTTCAACAGTCTTCTAAAAATTGTTGTTCGTACATTTGTAGGGGTAAATACCTAGTACAAGGAGGCCCTTATGAAAAGAAGAATCCTTTTTAACAAAAAACTATTCACAGCTCTTCGAAAGCTAGAATCTGAATACCACGATTTGATCTGTATGGAAGACGATGAAACCATACATGATTTACGTGTTTCTATACGCAGAGTTACCCCACTTATCGACTTGTATATAAAGGGTAGTAAAAATAAAAATACACGTAAAAAACTCAAAACCACCAATAAAAAACTGAAGTCTTACTTTCAAGCCTTAAGCCAAGTGCGTGACAGCCAGGTTATGATCCCTCACCTGATTGAGATGCATCCTACAAGTTTAGCCATACTTAAAAAGATGGATATGGACTATAGAAGTCTTCATAGACAAATTATTATGCAGGCCAGCACTTGGGAGCTCCCAGCTCTTATTGATGAAGTTTTACTCATCATCCTTAAAGATCCATTTGAGAACCTTGGAATAAAATCACAAGTTAAAACAACCCTAAAGACACAGCGTTCACTGATAAAAGGGCTCTTGTCTGGTCAGATAAATACACCAGAACAACTCCACCGTTTGCGTATTGGCCTAAAAAAATATCGTTATACACTTGAGATGATAGAAAGCCTTGATATGTCAGGCAAGGTGGACTCAAAATCACTTAAATTGTATCAAGACAAACTTGGTACTTTTCAAGATTTAACTGTCTTAATTGCTTATCTAAGTGAACATGCACCACACCTGCCCCTTATAGAAGATATTTTTAAGAAGCACAATACACTATGTGACCAGCTCATACAAGAATCTAACACTTGGGTAAAAACACTTAAACTTTAGTTTTAACGCTCTTTAAGTTTATTCTTCTTATGTTTTTGAACATACATGGCTTGATCAGCCATTTGAATTAGGTCATGGGCTAATATGTTTGCGTTTGGCTTATATGAAGAAAGTCCATAACTAAAACTCGCCTGCCATGAATACCGCTTCGAGGCGTTAAATGAATCCAGTAAAGCTGATGATCTGTGTAATATGTCATCGGCTTTTATTTTTTTACAGTTGGGTAGTATGAGTAAAAATTCATCTCCTCCAATACGCACCAAACTGTCCGCGTCCCTTACATAACTGTTGATGGAATCAGCGACTATTTGAATAAACAGGTCACCATCATCATGACCATAATTGTCATTAACAGTCTTTAAGTTGTCTATATCAATAAAAGCTACAGTTAAATCCGAAGACTCTCTATCAGACATGGCCATTAGTTTTTTTAAGATTTCAAGACCAGCCCATCGATTCATACAGCCTGTCAGCACATCACGCGTTGCCTGCATTTTTAAGGCTTCTTGTGACTGTTGATATTTGTGGTATACAATCCCTAATATGATTGAAGCCACAAATTGAACAAAGAGTACAATAATCACAGTCTGTTTCATTTGTTCTAATTGGTTCTGTTCAATATTTTTATAATCAGCACCAGACAAAGTTGTCATAACTACTAAAGAATTCTCTGCTTGATTCGTGTCATTAAGCCATATCATATCTTCAATGCCATAAGGCAAATTGGTATGGCTTGACAAACAAGACCATGTTACAAGTCTAGTCGGTGCATTAATGTATGAAGTTTTAATGACTCCACTGCCGCAGGGTACTATGGATAGGTCTCCCATACTCGTCCACAATTCACCTTCCTCAAACGAAAGTCCAACAAAGAGCCCAAATTTTCGTTCAATATTAAGTTTTAAGGTGTTATAGTTTTCAAGTTCGAACTCCAAACATATAATTTTACTTTGGTCACTGGTTCTAAGGGCCAGTATTATATCTCCATTTGGAGCAATTTTAATAACAGCAATTCGATCAGTTGATGCAAATATGAACTCGTTTATTTCGTCTTGATTTACAAAACAATCTTCAACTTCTTCAAGTAATAGTAACTGCGAGTCGTCTCTTACTTCTTTTAAGAGTTTATTGTTCTTATCATAAATTAAAAGCCGTTTATACCGGTCTTTATACTGCAATAATTGGCTGAGTACTTCATCATTCAAACTGGAAACATCAGATATATTCCCATTCCGAATTTTCTTATCTGAGGCATACCAAATTAAGTCACTAAGTGCTGTTTTTATCTCACCCGCTATGGTTTTAGACAAAAGCTCACTTTGAGACATCATGAGTTCTATTTGAAAATCTTTTTCTTTAGTAACAGCCTCTTGATATCTGTAGAATATTACTAAAAATGATATTAACCAGAATGTTACAAGAATAATAAGGCATTCTTTAATAAAATCTTTATTTTCACCACCAAAGAACATAAAAACACACCCTCAATATAATGAAAGACCTCTTTTTCTTTATATACTCAAATTAAGTACATTTAATTACCTTTGTGGAATTTTATTAAATTGCTTACCTACCTGTTGAATTTTATGTGCATTGGGTAGGATTAAAGTGAAGAGGAGGCGGTTTAATGAGCACTCGCAAACACGATAACAGCCGTATGCACGACAAAAGCAGAGGGATGCTACGTGAAAGCGCGCGTGAGCGCTTTATGGGGGAAAGAAAGGAGATGGAGCACGAACTCAGCCATCACAAGACTGAAATTGTTAAACTCCTAAACGACGAGTACACTTATTTAGAAACCACACGTTATAGAGGCCAGTATGTAGTGAAGTTTCAGCATCCTGATACACACAGAATGCAAAAGCTAACATTCCACTACGAACCTAACCTCAAACAACTTGAAAACATGTGGAATGAACACGACTCTCATTAGAATTGACTAATCTTAAAACTATATGCTAAGTTTACTTGCACAATAAAACCATATGAAGAGATGTCTCTTCATATGGTTTCTTTTATTGTGTGGGGGTTCATAATCACCTATATACTTGTTCAGTAGACCTGATGTTAGTCCTCGTATGGAAACTTCTTAGTTAATATACCTTCATTCATCAGAACATCGCCTTTTGCAATATAGGTTTCAATTTCCATTGATTGGTTGAGAATCAGCATGTCAGCATCAAAACCTGCTTTTATCTTGCCTTTTTCCTTACTCTGACCAATTGCCTCTGCTACATGTGTTGTAAAGAATGGTAGGGCTTGGTCTAAACTAAACTTTTTCTCTTGAACTAAACACTTAAGTTCTCCTATTAATGAATCCACAGGTGAACAACCGATCTTTAAAAGATTGCCATCTAAATCATAAGAAGAATAACTTCCATAACCATCAGAGGAAACGGTTACCCTATCAGTTGGAAGTGCTTCTGACTTCATCATTGAGATAACTTCTGCAGGTCGTCTGTATCCAGTTATTCCACATGTGTAGTCAACAAATCCGCCAATTCTAGCAAACTTAAATGATTCCTCTAAGAGCTTATCATTACGATTAAGGTGTGTTGGTCTAAAGGATACAGCGTGAAGATCACTGTCTTCAAGGCACTCAAAAATAGGTTGTAATCCTTTTTTACCATCTCCCATATGAATGGTTAATACACCAGCTTTGCCTGACAACATACCGCCAACTTTGGTATTTGAAGCTACTCGAAGTAGCTCATTGTTGGATACATGAGACGCTCTATGATCACTAATTGCAATTTTTGTCCCGATGATTTCCTGAACATAGACCATGTCACGTTTAATTTCACCTGTAAGTGTTATGGTTGGATATTCATAAGAACCAGTAAGAGCAAAAGCCGTCATTCCCAGTTCATTTAATGACTTAGCTTTGGCAACCAGCAGTTCTACAGAACGGGTTGTTCCATCAGTTCCAAGAAGGCCCACTACAGTTGTTATACCATTTCTGATAAAATCTTTGATGTGGATTTCAGGCACACGTGTTGTAACGCCACCTTCACCACCACCCCCAGTTATATGTACATGTTGATCAATAAGACCAGGAATGAGTCTTTTACCAGATCCATTAATGACTTGGACACAGTCCATATCTAATTCAATTAAGTCATGGATACATTCAATGCGATCACCAGCAATTAGAACATCTTTTATTCCTAGATTTTGAGGTGCAAACACCTCAATGTTTTTTATTAGAATCATAATTACCTCTGTCTTAACTCAATATTATGCACCTTTTTTATCTTTTAAGGCTTGAGCTTCTGTACTGTCAATCTTAGCAATACCAATGCCTGTTACAGCAAGAATCACTGCAAAAACAATTCCTGTGTAGTTCAAAACAGCATAAGGTAAATACTCTATTGTAGAAACGCCTAGTGTTGACGTCATGTAAGCACCTGCTGCTGACCAAGGAATAAGCGGAACAAGTACTGTACCTGAATCCTCTAGGGTTCTTGATAGGTTTTTAGGATGAAGGCCACGTTTCACGTATTCATCTTTAAACATTTCACCCGGTAAAAGTATTGATAGATACGAACTACCTGTTACAAAAGCTACGGTTGCACATGATGCTATCGTAGAAATAATAACACCTGTTGCAGATTTAACACGTTGCATCATTGCATTAAGTACTGTTTCTAACATACCAGACTTGCTCATAATACCAGCAAAGCCCATAGCACAGAATATGAGTACTGTAGTTCCTGTAACGGATGTAACACCACCACGGTTAATCAAGCGGGTAACATCCCAAATTACATCTCCTTCAAAGCCAGTCATTGTTACGTTAAAGCCTTTTACAAGTGATGTAAAACCATCTTTAAATGTGAACCCCTGGATTGCAACACCTAAACCCACTGAGAATAAACTAGTCCCAAGCATCACAGGGATTGTTGGCATTTTTAGAACCGAACCAAGAATAATAAACACAACTGGTAAAAGTAAAATGATATTCCAGTTAAACATTGCATTTAACTGTGATAACAATGTCTGAACATTCTCAGGCGTAGACATGGCTCCAGAAGAACCCATTCCCATAACTAGGTAAACAACTACAGATACCAACATTGCTGGAACAGTCGTATACAACATATGTTTAATGTGGTCATACAGTTCACTACCCGCAGCAATCGGTGCTAAATTAGTCGTGTCTGAAAGTGGTGAAATTTTGTCGCCAAAGTATGCGCCAGCCACAACAGCTCCTGCAGTTGCAGGTAAAGATACACCCAGTCCACCAGCAATACCCATTAGGGCAACACCCACTGTACCTGCTGAGCCCCAAGACGTACCTGTTACGGTTGACACAATAGCAGTAATTATAAATGCAGTAACCAGTAAGAACTTTGGATTTACTATTTGAACACCATAGTAAATGATCATTGGAACAGTGCCACTAAACATCCAGGAGCCGATCAAAAATCCGACACTCCAAAGGATTAATGTTGCAGGTAAAGCATTAGAGATTTTTTCAATAATTGCACTTTGCATTTCCTTCCAAGATAACCCATGCATCCACGCTATGCCCCCTGCTATAAACGCAGATAAGACCAGGATCGGTTCCGTTCTCAACTTAAACTGGCCGTAACCAATCGCAAGCATTAGAACCATAGCAATCACTGGAATTGCTGACATGAGTAAGTTTGGTTTCCTAAATTGTTTTTTCATACATAGCCTCCCATCGTTTGATGGTATTACATATTGCAAGACCCGTGCCAATTTTATTTTCGCTACTAAGACCACATTTTAATACTATTTCTTCATATTTGAGCTATTCTAAAGGAATTCTGGGTTTAGTTTTGCCCACGATGGGTCAAAATCATCCCACTTTTTAAGTGAACACATTTGAATAAAAACTTAATATGAGACTTACAGATACTTTTACTTAGTTTTATGCCCACACGCCACTCTTAATATAGGCTCTTAGTACATCATTACCTCTTATAGTCATTCTGGCCCCTTTTCGTTCTACAAGTTCAATAAGCCCATTCATTTCTAATCGCTTAAAGGCGCCACGTACTTGACCTTCACTAATTTGCACTCCTTCTAATTGAAGCTCACTGGTAATACTTCGTCTCCCACTATAACGATCAACCATTATTTTTCCAAGAACTTTATAGTCTACATATTCTAATTTAATTTCAGGTGACTCGTTAAACTCTCTTAACATATGTTCTGGAAGTTCATCATTATTTATGGGTTCATCATCATAAATGGCCTGAATAAACTCAGCAAAATTTAAGAGCTCTCTAACATTGCCTCTCCAACTATAGTCTGTTAAGACGCTTAGAACATCAGTTTTGAAGAGTGTTTCAAGTCTTAGTTCGTTTTTCTCTTTAAACTGTTTTAAGAAAATATTTAGTAAGTGAGTTATGTCTTCTTTTCGGTCTCTTAGTGGCATGGTTTGGAGTGGAAGAACATTTAACCTGAAGTATAAATCTTCTCTAAACTCCCCATCTCGAACCATTTTATGAAGATCTTTATTGGTTGCAGATACTATTCTTACATCGACAGGAATCTCTTCGTGTCCTCCCACTCGTCGAATACGTTTTTCTTGAATGACACGAAGCAGTCGCGCTTGAATAGAAAGGGGCGCATCGCCAATTTCATCAATAAAAACAGTCCCGCCTTCAGCCTTTTCAAAAATTCCTACTTTACCATTTTTATCAGCACCAGTGAAAGCCCCAGGTTCATATCCAAAGAGTTCACTCTCTAATAAACTATCTGAAATTGCAGTTATGTTTACAGGTAAAAATGCCTTGTCACGCCGTCTTGAATGCCTATGAATAGCTTGGGCAAGGATTTCTTTTCCTGTGCCATTTTCACCAGTAATAAGGATGTTAGATTCAGTTTTTGCAAATCTTTTGGCTTTTGATATCATTTCTAAATTCTTTGGATTTAAGGTCATGTAATCATCAAAATTATGCATTTGAACATGTTTTTGACCCCTCAAGTACTCTTTAAGTTTTATGTCTTTATTTCTAAGACGGTTGATATTTTCAAATGTTAAGACATAACGGTTAATGTCTTCATCTTCAACCGGAGACGCAACACACATGTATTGTCTCCCATTAACTTGAAGTATTTTAGATTCAAGAAGTAGGGCCGATACATTAGATATACCCATTACCTCTCCTAAGCTTTTTCCAAGTATGTCTTTGGAGTGACGACCAAGTATACCTTCCATTTTGACATTAAGCCTACTGATTCTTTCATCGTCGTCGATACAGACAATCCCTTGCTCAACCGTATTAAAAATACTTTCCAAGAGATTTTCGGACTTTTTAAGGTCTCGACGCCCTTTTTCAGTACGTTTCATAACATTTACAATATCGATAATATATTGTTCAGTGAGTCTTTGTTTAAATAAGTTTGTCAGTTCCAGTTTCTCAAGAATTTCGTGGATAGACTTAATGGCGATAATACGTGTACCTAAATCTATGAAATCCGGAAAACACTCAGGAACAAGCTGTGGTTCTCCTAAAGTGAGCGCAGAATCAAACTTAGAAAAGTCTTTCATACGTAAACCTGGGTAGTAAGGAGTAAAGTTAAGTTCATCCATTCCTAACATTTCTAACTGCTGTATAGCTTCTAGGGCGGTCTCTTTTGAATCATTAACAATTAATACTTCACTTTGAATGGGTAAGGCAACTATATCTACTAATTTTTTATGGTCAACAACACGTTCAACAATAATGTAGGGAATTCCAGACTGATTAACATCTTTAACATAACGGTAACTGTCTGGACTACTAAATACCAGCAAATCATATTCTTTATAATCCACCATTTCATTACCGCTCACTGAATCTAGTGCAACAATGTCTCCAATTGTCCTTTTCAATTGAGCATATAATGATCTTTCTGTGGTTGAACCCCGTGTGACGATTAAAACACGTTTCATAATATCCCCCTTTAACTGTTTATCTTATCCCCTATAATACCATGCAAGAATTAAACCAACCATGAGGTATGCCCAGTTGTACTCCTACAACAAAAGAACCGCCTCCATTGTTAGAGACGGTTCCTTTAATCACTTGTTTTGGATATTATACATGTTTAATTTGATTCATATAAGCAGTACCGTTCACTATTGATGAACTGCAAATAGCTTCTTAAGCTGCTTTAGTTACATCCATATTGGCTTGAGATTTAGATTTTGCCATAAAAGTACCCATAGCAAGGACTGCACATACAATACCTACTGGAATACCAATACTTTCGCCAAGACCTAATCCTTCAGGTGCTACTGTTATATAAGAAGTAATTACTGCTGTCATAAATGTTGCTGGTGCACTTGCAATCCAGTGATTACGACCATTTCGTACTAGATAAACAGCACTTGTCCATAAAACAATTGTTGCCAGTGTTTGGTTAGACCAAGCGAAGTATCTCCAGATGATTGTAAAATCAATGAAACATAGTGCAATACCAATTGCAAACAGTGGTACAGCGATCATAAAACGTGATCCAACTGATTCTTGTTTAATCTTCATGGCGTCTGCAATTGCAAGACGTGCACTTCTAAATGCAGTGTCACCTGATGTGATTGGAGCTGCGACAACACCTAGGACTGCAAGAATACCACCGACTGTACCCATAAGTGTTGTAGAAATATCGTTAACAACCACTGCTGCTGAACCTGCACCGGAAAGACCTTCTACACCACCGTAGAAACTCATAGCAGCTGCTGCCCAGATTAGTGCAATAACACCTTCTGCGATCATTGAACCATAGAAAACTTTACGACCCAGCTTCTCATTTCCAATACATCTAGCCATGATTGGTGACTGTGTTGCGTGGAATCCACTAATGGCACCACAGGCAATTGTAATGAATAAGAATGGGAATATAGATTTAGCACTTGGATGCATGTTAGTTAACTGGATTTCAGGAATTGTATAACCCTGAGTCATAATCCCCCACATGATGCCAACACCCATGATTAAAAGGGCTGCACCAAAGATAGGATAAACCTTACCAATAACCTTATCAACTGGCATAACTGTAGCCACTAAGTAATAAACAACAATAATACCTAAGAATACAAACTTGTTAATGCCTGTCATGTTTTGTAGTAAACCTGCTGGTCCATTAATAAATACAACGCCAACAAGAATTAATAAGACAACTGAGAATAGACGCATAACGTTCTTTGCTGTCATGCCTAAATACTCACCAACGATTTCTGCGATTGTCGCACCACCATGACGAATAGACAACATACCTGCAAAGTAATCATGTGTTGCACCAGCGAAGATTGACCCCAGTACAATCCATAAAAATGCAACCGGACCCCACAGTGCACCTGCAATAGCACCGAAGATCGGTCCTAAGCCGGCAATGTTTAGAAACTGAATTAAGAATACGCGTTTCCAATCCATTTCAACAAAATCGACACCATCATTTTGAGTTGTCGCTGGTGTTGGACGGTTTTCGTCCGCACCGAATACTTTTTCAACAAATTTGCCGTAAACGGCATACCCTACTATTAGAGCAACGATAGATAAAAGAAATGATACCATGTTTTAACTCCCTCCCTTTAGGTGAGACCATGATATCAATAAACGTTTTCCTAATATTCAGTTTTTGCATGAGGTATCGTAAACGAATTACGAAATGCATTAAATATGGTTTAAAGTGCAAGCTAATTAATATTACCTTTGTTATATGTTAAGTCTCTTTTTAAAACTCTTTACTTTACTTCTACTAACGGGGATTTCTTCTTTAGTTCCTTCTAACTGTAACATGAGTGTATGGTTGAAATAGGGACTAACTTCCTTAATTTTTTCGATGTTCACCACATATGCCCGATGGGTTTTAAAAAACTTACTTTTCGGTAGTTTGTCTTCAACTTTAGAAAGACTTTCAGTGATTTGGTAAGCTGTCTGTTCAGTTTGTACATATACCTTGTTTTCTTCAACTTTACAAAACAATATATCTTCTATAGAAATAAAGATAATTTTATCGTCCAGTGGGATTGGCAGTCTTTCCAATTTCGTCTTCTCATGACTTTGAATTTCTTGATTTTTATTTTTTCTTTCAATGACTTTTCGAATCACCTTAAATACACGTTCTTCTTCATAAGGTTTTAGTAAGTAATCTATAACATCTTTCTCAAAGGCTTCTAGCGCATGTTCGTCATATGCAGTTGCAAAGACTACAGAACACTCAACATTTAAGCCTCTAATTGCTTCTGCCAATTTAAGGCCACTCATTTGTGGCATATTAATATCTAAAAATACTAAATCTGGTTTATGGTTCTGAATGTATAAGAGCCCCTCAACGGAATCTGTAAATTTTCCAATCACTTCTGCATGGTCGGAAGCTTCAACAATATATGCTAACTCACTAAGAGCTGGCATTTCATCATCTATAAGAACGACCTTTAACATTATATCCCTCCATTCAGTGGAATTGAGAAATAAACATGTGTCCCCACATTCACTTCGCTATCAATATGAAGGTTCACTTCGTAAATACTTTGAAGCCTGTCACGCACATTATTGAGCCCAATACCTGTTGCAAACTTTAGGTTTTCAACCTTTTCACGTGTCATACCAATCCCATCGTCAGCAACATCAAAATGGACTTTTCCCGAGTCCTGATGAATGCTAATTTTCACTGTGCCCGTTCCTTGTTTGTCACGTATACCATGACGCACTGCATTTTCAACTAAAGGCTGAAGGATCAGTGGAGGTACATTCAGTTGTATGTCCTCATCTACATCGTATTCAATTTGAAGTTTTTCAGGAAATCTTGCTTTTTCAATACGTAAAAATGCTTCTATCACACGGAGTTCTTCTTTCAACGGAACCTGTATCGCATTGTCTTTAAATCCACTTCGGAGTATAACACTTAACTCCTGAAGTAAACGTCTAGCTTCATCTGAGTCCGTACGAATCAATGACATGATGGTATTAAGTGAGTTAAATAAAAAGTGCGGTTTTATCTGTGCACGCAGTGCTTTTAACTCAGCTTCTTCTCTGAGTGACTTTTGTTGCTCCACGCTACTGAGTTCAAGTTGCGTAGTAAAAAGTGCTGCAAGACCTTTTACAAGTTCTTGGTCTGACTTTGTAACAGAATTCTTTTTATCTCTATACACTTTCAGGCAACCAATCACACGATCACTCATTTTAAGTGGGGCTACAATAACAGAGTTTTCCCCTGAGTTAGGCCCAAATATATCAAAATGCATGCCACTTTGTCCGACTTGCATGTTTCCTGTATGCAGACACCTTCTAGTAATTTCAGTGCTTATAGGTGTTCCGATTCTATCGTATAATCCATCTTCCCCTGCAAGGGCTAAAACGCGTTCTTCATCTGTGATGGCAACCGCTTTAAATCGTGTAATATCACATATAATTTTACAAGCTGCTGAAGCGGTATCTGTATTCAGACCTTTTTTCAAATAGGGTACGGTTTTATTGGCTATATCCAGTGCCATTTGTGCTTTTAATGCGGCTGCAGCATCATTTTCTTTATAAATTTGCTGAACAATGAGTAAAAACATCCCAATCCCTATGGCATTTAAAAAAGTCATAGGTAGGAAAATGAGTTCAACTAGGGCAAAGGCTTGGTCAAATGGGCGCGCGATTAAAAGTATAATTAACATTTGAAGGACTTCTACACCTAAACCAAGGCTAAATCCTAAGAACCATTTGTTTGAGGACTGTTCCAATCTTTTCTTGGCAAGTCCACCTATTATGCCACCCAGGAAAGTTGAAATCCCACATGAAATAGCTGTAAGTTCCCCTCCATGTGTTAAGAAAGCTCTATGAAAACCAGCAATCAATCCACTGATCATACCCACAACAGGTCCACCTAAGAGTCCTGACAAAACAACTGGAATTGTTCTAGAGTTAGCTATACCCCCTCCAACTGGAGTTCCTAAGACGGTCATGATGATCCCCAGCGTTCCCCACATGACAGCAAAGAATATACTTTCAGGCCAAGTTGATTTTTCTTTGGTTAAGTAATCTTTAAAAAGTACTGTTTTAGATATGAAAAAAGCAAAGGTCACAATTAACCCTAACCGTTCAATCAAACTTAAAAATAGTGTTCCAATCATAGTCTCTCCCCAGTCTACTTTGTATACGCCATTTATACCCGTATTATATCATCATGGACAGTTTCTATACTTTTTTAAAAGCTCAAAAACAATAAAAGCCGTCCCAAATGCCCTTGAGACGGTCTAATAAGTTAAATATTTTGATTAACAAATGATTCGATATCATGTACGAACTCAAATGTCTCTATGTCTTCTTCAGGAATATCAATTCCGAATTCATCTTCAATAGCTGATATAATTTCTTCAAGCTGGTCATCATCTAAATCAAGATCGTCTGATATAGATAAGTCTGAGGCTACTTCTTCTGCTTCTTCATACCCCACATGTTCTGCAATGATTTCTTTAATAAAATTGAGTGCCATAGTTGTCCTCCCATTAAATATATAATATGTACACTAATTTTGAATTTCGTCTAATTCTATTACTTCGATACTCGTCTTGCTTAACACCCCATTTTCATCATTCATAATTTGAATATAATAGGTTTTAGACAAAAAATCAATACGTTTTAAATGTATACAATCTGAGAAGATGGACCTATTAGGATACAAAAAAACAGAACCTCTCAAAAATGGAAGTTCTGACTTGGTTTCTGTATTAATTTTTGATATATGTGCTTATACGCAAAAGTCTTTACTTTAACATGTAAACCCTTTGTCTTTTTTTATAATAAACGGGCTCTAGCCCCGCTTCCTTAGCTATTTCAAGTGCCAGTTCAAAGTCTTTTCCAATGGCATTTGGAGTATGTGCGTCCGAACCAATTGTCACTGTTTGCCCACCAAGTTCAGCAAAACGACAATATATTTTTCTAAGTTGGATTTGATTGGTTTTATCGTGAATACGTCTTGTGCTGATCTCAAGCGACTTATCTAAGTCAGCAACCGCTTTTAAGACATGATCAATTTCAGTCTTAAACTCATCATAATAAAGTTCTGTATCCTCATATGGGCTATAACGCGTTATATAATCGATATGGGCCAGTGCATCAAAATAAGGATTGTTCTGAACCCCCTTTAACATGGAAGATAGGTATTCTAAATACGCTTCCTTCTTTGTAAGTCCTTCATAATATTCTTTATCATAATACTCGTAAGGCGTCTCCATGTCATAGGGTGCATGGGTTGAACACAAAATAAAATCAAATGGATGGTTGTCGACAATCAACCTATTTTCTTCAACGGCTTCTACTCTGAGGCCTAACTCAATACCTAAAAGGACATGACTGCTTCTATATCTTTCATAAGCCGAAAAAAACTCTGTAACATTGAAGGTAAACT
>Ga0209379_10001130_pt1 | contig 18352 bp, 9 predicted proteins | sample tdDd001_FD_187124 | JGI IMG/M metagenome (GOLD analysis project Ga0209379, IMG submission 187124) | Marine sediment microbial communities from the Atlantic coast under amendment with organic carbon and nitrate - tdDd00.1 (SPAdes)... | ecosystem: Environmental > Aquatic > Marine > Coastal >...
GATTATTTTCGTAAAAGAAGTTCTTTCCTAATAACATTTGAATCTGTTTTAACTGATCGACCCAAACTTTTTGTGTTAATTCATTAAACTTTCCATCATACTCATAACTAGGGAAAGATGCATTAACTTGACTCATATACGATTCTGTAAATGAATTTTCAAGAACATCTAAAGCATTTAAGGATACAGGAACAATGGTATCTGCATCTGCAGGATGATATTTAAACCAAACATTACGATATCCAATAATACGTAGTTTCGATAGGTCCTCTTCCTCTTTCCACTCCTTTACAGCTCCTGCAATAGCCTGTAAAACTTTGTAGTGAGTATCAGGTCCGGAACCTTCTGGATCCATCGCTAAACTGATGGTTGTCGGTTTATATTTTCTAAATTCCTCAAGAACAGGAAGCATATCACGATTCTTCTCAGGTGTTTCTGTAAACACGTCTCCTTTATAGAAACCTAATCGAAGGTGATGTACATTTTTAACAGGCGTTCCGAAGTGTGCCCAAACCAATTCCTCTTCGAATTCACGAATCATTCCCTTCATCTTCTGCACTTCTGGAGAGTTCTTTCCTCCATCGTAACAAGACTCTAGATCATTAATAATACTCTCTATAGTCGCATCAAGATTTTCCTTATCAGTAACTTTCCATGTATCAACAATAGCTCGAACTAAACGATGGCATAAACCACGTCGTTTACCATTAACATTTCGGTCTGCAACTGAATTCAAAAAGTGATAGACATCCTTATCCCATTTCTTATTGTACCCTACTTCAAAAAAGTCAGGATAATTCAACATTTCAATCTTACCTCCTGCTATGAAATCTTGACATTCTTTTAAAACATCAATTACAAAACGATTAGTTACTGCTGTAAAACCTGAAGTCAGAACAGAGAAGTGTATATCGTTACTTGCTGAACGCATCTGACGGTTGGTGTATGGCATAATACCCAACATGATATCGTCATGGTGAGGTCCTGTATGATAAACAGTTTCGTTTTCATCAGGTTTCATTCCTTTATCAAGCTTTCCTTTAATCGAGTCGATAACAGTTTGAACTGTTCCTTCATTTAAATTAGGAATTAAACTTGTATATGGATCTGCCTTTAAATCTTCAAGTGTTAGGTGGTGACCATACTTGTTTGATTTATTACAAAGATCGATAATTGATTTTTCAGTCTTAGTATGAGACCAATTTCCTGACTTGTAATATCTATTTACACTATCGGTTAGTTTGCAAGCTGCACCTGAAGTTAAATAAAAACGACTGTTCTTTTGACGTTGTAGGACGCTTGCTGGATAGATAGCATCTGGTTCACTTTCCAATGACCCTTTTACAATATCAGCCTTAGCTTCACCAGCTGCAAAAATAATAGAAACGGCATCTGGGTTATGCGTAATTGTATCCAAGCCAATTGTAATTACCAATCGATTTTTTGAAACTTCAATACCACCAAGGTCACCAGCTGCAACAGCCTGAGTTTCGAAATTCGTTTTAGTCAAACGTGTGGTTGAATAATGATCCGATCCTCGTGTGTTAAAGGCTATGTGACCATCAGGTCCAATTCCTCCTAAGAAGAATCCAATACCTCCTTTATCACGAATTTGCTGCTCGTAACCTGTACACCAATTATCAATCATGAAGATTGACTTTTGCTGCATTTCCTCAACAACACTTTTAGGATCGCGGTAGCGTAAAGATAAATCGATATTATAATCTGGGAATACTTCTAGAAAGTGCTTGTTATCAACCAATGGAATCTCATTGGAATTAATCAATAAAGAATTATCCTTCTCAAGACCAAAACCTTTTACATAGTAGTTCATTACATAGTTGTAAAAACTATTGTGCTGATCAGGATCAATTGGATAAAATTCATCGATCTGAACGAACTCCAATCCTCGAAGATCCGGCTTTGCCATAGAATCCAAACCGTACTTACTACGAATATCAAGACCTTTATTATTGTTCCAGTTCTCTAAAAGATACTGTGTGTATTTAATGAAATACTCAGGCGTTTTACCTGTAGGTAAACTAATAACACCTTGAGGGTTTTGCTCTGCCCACTCCAAAAAGCGAAGTGAAGCCATTAAACCTAATTTTGGAAAATTATCAACCTCTACATAAGGAATTTTTGTGGTGATCTCCTTAACACCAGACAATTCGTAGAATGCTTGTTCTACCTTTGAATCGAATATATTTTTCATCTGATTATATATTATTTAATTGCTTATTGCAATCTTCAACAAATGTTTTCATTTCTGAAAACTGTTCTTCCATACTGACTAATAACTTATATTGCGCGTGAGTACGAATTAGGTTGTGTTCTGTTGATTTTGTTTTATAGTATTTGTCGCCATCGATATAGTCCATTAAAAATCGAAGAACTTGCTCGAAGGTTATATATTTTGCAGAAAAAGCTAAGTATTCAAGCTCTGATTCTGTCAAAAACGAAGTTGCTTCCTGAAGATACCCCTTAGTGAATCCTTTGAAAATCTCGATATCCATTCCCACATTTTCAAGATTCTCATCATCTTCTAAACCAGTATTGGTATAAGAACGCATGGCATCTCCAAAGTCATTCAACACGGTACTATTAAGGACGGTATCCAAATCAATGACGCACAATACATCTCCTGCTTTATCAAACAGGATATTATTAATTTTTGTATCGTTATGAGTTACACGGGTAGGAATTGTTCCATTTTCAACCAATGCCCAAAACTTCAGCATCTCTTCCCTTCTACTCTCTACCCAAGCAATTTCTACTGCAAGCTTGTCCTTACGACCAACAGGATTTTTTTGTAATATTTCATCCCACTGCTCGAAACGAAATCGGATATTGTGAAAGCCAGGAAGAATATCAACCAAAGGCTCTTTCATATCTGATAACATAGCTTGAAACTTACCAATACCTCTACCTCCAGCCAAAGCAAGCTCTGGACTGTCTGCTGATTCATAAGTCAAGTTATCCTTAATAAAAAGACACACGGTCCAATAGTTACCCTCTTCATCAATAAAGAACAATTCATTTTCTTTTGTGAAGATAAGTGTCATTGCCTCTCGACTGGTATCCCCACCTACAGCGGTAATCTTCGATTTAAGATGAGTCGTCACTTTCTGGATATTCCCCATCATTCCAGGAACATCTTTGAAAATATTTTTATTTTTTCTTTGTAACAGATAGTCTGGATCTGTTTCACCAACCGTTTTTACGAAAAACGTATCGTTAATAAAGCCTTCACCTAGAGGTCTAATATTTTCAATATTACCCTCTAACTGAAACTTCGATGCGATATAATTTAGGTCTTTGCTCATTTGTTCTTATTTATTCCCTACAAAATATTCCTCTTCACAAGGCTAATCATCTTTTATTTCCAAGATTTTAGCTTACACCCTTTTACAGAATAAAAAAGAATAAACAAGTAACAAGGTACCATTAACCAATAAGCTTGCTGACTTCCGAATGTATCGGATAAACTACCCCATAACAATGGCATAATGGCACCACCTGAAATAGCCATGATAAGCAAAGCAGAACCCGTATTTATGAAACGTCCTAGATTTGACAATGCAAGTGGCCAAATAGCTGGCCAAACCAATGCATTAGCAAAGCCAAATAACGCAACAAAAATGACAGAGGTAATACCAGATGTGAAGATCACACCTAATGAGAAAACGACACCAAATATGGCTGATAATTGTAGTGCAAATCGTTGAGAAATGACACGCGGTATAAGTGTGATTCCCAACAAATACCCCACAACCATAGTTACCATAGTGTAAGATGTGAAGGCTTTAGCAACATTCATTTCAATACCCAATGAGATTCCATATTGAATAATTGTATCACCTGCCACAACTTCGGCACCTACATAAAAGAATAAAGCTAAAACACCCAAAATTAAATGAGGGAAATCAAAAATATTTTTCTTATTTGAGTTATCCTCAACTTCATCATCACCATTTTTTGTTACGTCAATTTCAGGAAGTGGAGCCATACGAACACCAAATCCCATAAGGAAAAGAACAATAGTCATCACAATATATGGATTGATAACACGAGCAGCCAATGTATCCAAAGCTGTTACTCGAGCAACAGCATCCATTGCTTCCAAGCTTTGTTTAAAAGCATCACCATCATTTAGGATATAATAAGCAAGAATCAATGGTGCCATAGCACCTGCAAACTTGTTACAAATTCCCAAAACACTGATTCGACGAGCAGCGCTTTCCTTTGGTCCAATAACGGTTACATATGGATTTGATGCTGTTTGCAAAATCGCAAGACCAGTACCCATAACAAAAAGTCCGGTTAAGAAAGTTAGGTAAGTTCTAGACATAGCTGCAGGAATAAAAATAAGTGTTCCCACTGCCATTACCCATAAACCAACCATCATACCATTTTTAAAACCCAGCTTTTTTATAATCCAAGACGAAGGTAGTGCCATAATCGTATAAGCAATGTAGAATGCAAAAGCTACAAACATGGCCTGAAAATCGGAAAGGTCACAAGCTATTTGTAGATACGGAATTAAAATTCCGTTTAGCCAGGTAACAAAGCCAAAAACAAAGAACAAAGCTCCAATGATGATCATTGGTAAAACAAAGTTCTTAAATGAAGATTGAGATGTACTCATTATGTATTGGGTTTTTAAGGTTGAAATCGATTTGTATTAGTGATTATAACTTATCGATTTAATTAGTTTTGATTATTCATTAACTGCTTAACGCATTCTGCCAAATCTTTAGCATACTTTTCTGTTGTTGCTTCAGAATAAATACGAATGATTTGTTCCGTATTCGATTTTCTCATATGTACCCATCCTTCAGGAAAAGTGATTTTCAATCCGTCAATGGTATTACTTGGGTAATCGATAAATTTTCTACGAACTTTCTCAATAATAACATCTAAATCCGTTACACCATCTAGTTCGACTTTCTGTTTTTCAATTTTATAATCAGGGTAAGTGGCACGCAATTCAGCAGAAGTCATTTTACTTTTAGCCAAAAAAGTCAGGAATAAGGCAACACCAACTAAGGCATCTCGTCCATTGTGTAGCTCAGGATATATAACTCCTCCATTTCCTTCTCCGCCAATAACTGCATTTTGCTTGTTCATTTCTCGAACAACATTGACTTCACCAACCGCTGATTCAAAAAATTCTACGCCATGTTTTTCTGCAATTCCACGCAAAGCCATAGTCGATGACAAATTCGCAACCAATGCTCCTTTTGTGTTCTGTAGAATATAATCTGCAACTGAAACCAAAGTGTACTCTTCACCAAAAGGAGCCCCATCATTACAAACAAGAGCCAAACGATCTACGTCGGGATCAACAATGATTCCTAGATCCAATTGCGTATTTTTAACCAAGTCACTTATTTCTACAATATTCTCAGGAAGTGGTTCAGGATTATGAGCAAAATGACCATCAGGAATACAATTAATTTCTGTCACTTTATTTACTCCTAAAGCCTTTAATAAGCGAGGAATAGCAATACCACCAACCGAGTTAACAGCATCTACAGCAACAGAAAAACCTGCAGCTTTAATAGCATCAATATCTACTAGTTTTAAGTCAAGGATATGCTGAATATGCTTATCCAAATAATTTTCTTCCGCAGTATAGTTTCCTAAATCATCTACTTCGTTATAGTTGTAGTTTTTATCTTCTACCAACTTAAGAATATCCTTACCATCCTGATCGGAAATAAATTCCCCTTTAGAATTTAACAACTTAAGAGCATTCCAGTTTTTAGGATTGTGACTAGCCGTAATGATAATTCCTCCACCCGCATTCATGTCAGTCACAGCCATTTCTACCGTTGGGGTTGTCGCCAAGCCAAGATCGATTACTTCAACTCCTACCGAAATTAAAGAACCTACGACGAGCTGATTGACCATTTCGCCACTGATTCGCGCATCGCGTCCAATCACAAGTTTTTTATTAGCGCCACTATTTTGCAGCCACATGCCAAAAGCTCCTGCAATACTCACGATATCCATTGGAGTTAAAGCTTGCCCTGGTCTACCGCCTATAGTGCCTCTAATTCCAGATATTGATTTTATTAAAGTCATTCTTATTCTCTTTGGGTTATTTCATTAACAAGGCAAGTAGCCTATTAAATTTCTAAAATCGGAACAACAAATATTAGCTCCATAATTTTGAAGGATAAACACCTTTTTCAACCAATCCGGAAATCGCTTTAGTCACTTTTTCTTTATCCTCACGATACGTCACTCCAAACCATTGAGCATCTGACTTTAACACCTTAACACTTGTATTGCCTCCATCAATAATTTTAGCAACTACAGAAGGAATGTAAAACTCAGATTTTAACTCCTGTCCGGCTTCAGTTAAAAAACCTTTAAATTGGTCTTCTAAATGCGCAAATAGTTCTGGTTTAAAGCCCCAAAAATTCATTGAAACTATTGTATCTCCAGCAAGTGGAGTCCATTTATCATCTTCTTTATAGGCGATTCCCTCTGAAAGTTTTTCAATATGAGTTCGTTCAACAACCGTTTCTAAATGATCAATTGCATTAGTCGTGCACACTCCACGAGAAACCGAACCATTTTCAGAAATGGTATTGGCAAGCTTGTACCCCACCATTGAATATTCCTGTTCTGACTTTGAATTCATTAAGAAATCAGCCATCGACTTATAAGCTTCTACACCATAATAATCATCGGCATTAATAACTGCAAATGGCTCTTTTATACATTCTTTGGCCATTAAAATAGCATGACCAGTTCCCCATGGCTTTTCTCGTTCTAAATTATAAGATGAGCCTTCTGGAACTTTTTCAATTTCTTGACTTACATATTCCACTTCTATTTTCCCTGCGAGTTTTGCATCAAAGAGCTCTTTGAATTCTTTTTGAAACCCTTCTCTTATCACAAAAACGATTTTACCAAATCCTGCTGCTATGGCATCATGAATCGAATAATCGATAATGGTTTCATTTGAAGGCCCAATCGGATCGATTTGCTTTAATCCGCCATATCGGCTTCCCATTCCTGCTGCAAGTACTAATAATGTCGGTTTCATATGTGTTTCTTTAATTTATTCGTAATACTTCATTCATAACATTAGATAGGGTTCCCATCAGTGCTGCATCGTCTAATAACTCAGAACAAACAAGTTCTGTTTCTGAACTGATTCTATCCATTGCGTATTTATTCAGAGCCATGTTTACTGGATCTGCTATATATTTTCCCGTATGAGCTAATCTCCCTCCAATAATGATCATCTCAGGATTTAACAGGTGAATTAATGTCACCAATCCTTTTCCTAAATAATCACTCATCTTATTCAACTGATCTATCGCAAACTGATCGCCTTCTATAATTGCCCCAACGATTGCTCTCAAATCAATTTTCTTGCCTTCAGCTTTTGCTTGGCTTAAAAAACTAGCTTGACCTTTATTTAACGCTTCGTTGATATTTCGCACCATTATTTGGCCTGATGTTAAGGTTTCCAAACACCCTATCTTTCCACAATAACACAAATCACCTTCTGGATCAATCAATATATGCCCAAACTCTCCAGCAAAACCATTTTTACCAGAATAGAGCTGACCATTTAAAATGATTCCTAAACCAATTCTATTACTTAGATTTAAACACAAAACATCCTTTTTGCCTTTGGCTTTACCAAAAGCTTTTTCACCCAATGCCATTAACCTCGCATCATTATCCAGTAATACTGAAAAACCAAGTTTAGAGCTTAAGTAAGCCGACAATCCCTCGCTTGCAAAAGACAAATGGGTAAAAGTGATTCCATTTTCAGAATCGACTAAACCAGGAATGGATACGCCCATTGCTAAAACATCAGAAGTTGAGATATTCTGCTCTCGAAGAATTTCGTTAATCTTCGTAACAAGCTGTTCGGTATAAATAGACGAATTCTCTAAATCGACATTTTTAAATTCGTGTCTACAAACAAGCTGATTATTTAAATCGAAAAGTGCGATTGTAAGTGTATGCAGATTAACATCAACACCTAAAACGTATTGATACTCGGGGTTAATACAATATAAGTTTGGTCGTCGACCTCCTATTGATTCACCAATACCATTATCAAGAAGAATACCAAAACCCAATAAATCATCAACCAATGAAGCAACCAGAGGTTGACTGATTTTTGATTGCTTCACAATATCAGCAATAGAGGCTTTGCCATTTATATACAAATGTGAAACGATCTTACGATACTGTTCCAATTTTCGTTTTTTAGCATTAGCAGTTCCTGCTACCTCTTTTTCATATTTGAATTCTGGTCTCAATCTGACTTTTTTTAAGTTTCGAGTACGTTTTCGTGATAAAAGTATAAATATTTTTAAAAGAACTCTCATCTTTTAAAATATTTTTTAAAAGTGTTTGGGAAATAATGCTCAACATCTAATTTGCCGAGCATTATTCTAGATTTACAATCCTATTTTAACCACAAAGGCATAGAAGAAGGATTTTTTGTCCATCTTTTAACTCTATTATTAATCAAATTGAATTGTTTATTCTTTGCTGTTGGTTTGTAAACATCCTGTGGCAGATACTTCTTTAACTCACTAATAACCTGCTTAAAGTTTGGATCTTTTGCCAAATTAATATGCTCTCCGTAATCTTTTTCTTCGTCGTACAATTCTTCAGATCCATCGTAATAGTGAATATACCTCCACTTATCAACTCGAACAGAGTGAGATCCATAAGTCCATGTACTTATCACAGGATTCTTACGCTTAACAGTCATATCTTTAAGCAAAGGCAGAATATTCTCACCATCATGTCGTTGATTTTGATCCAAACCGCACAAATCAGTCAAAGTTGGATAAATATCTAACAAACTTACTGCATTCTTATTTACCTGCCCTTTTGCTATTTCACCTGGAACAACCCAAAGCATTGGGGCCACAGTGGCCTCGTTCCACAGATTATTTTTACGCCAATTTCGCTTTTCTCCAAAACATTGCCCATGATCAGACCAAAGTACGATAATTGTATTTTTCCCATGTTCACTTTCGTCTAAAGCATCTAGCAGTCGACCTAATTGTGCATCCATAAATGAAATAGAAGCCAAATACCCCTGGACAAGTTCCTTTCTATAAGTAGGACTTATTGTATTCACAATCATTTCAGCACCTGGATCAGTAATTCCTTCAGCCATCGCTTTTCCATAAATAGGAATATCACTAAATTCATTGTCTAAAGCCTTAGGAATATCAATTTTATCCAATGGATACAGATCAAAATATTCACGTGGAGCTGTATAAGGGACGTGAGGTCGCAAAAAGCCGACTCCCAACATAAACGGCTTGTCGTAATCCTTTTGTAATCGTTCAATGGCCCATTCTACATTTATTTCATCTGGCATTTTACCTTCAGGTAAATAGTCTCTATCGATAGGTCCGGCACATAATGAAAAACCCGGAAAATTGGTTCCATGTGCTTTATTGTAATTCATGGTACCTGAACCTCCCATTGGAAATGGATAAAAATCGGGAGCTCCATAACGGTTTCCATCCTTCATCATCTTTTCAGTTAATCCATAGACTCTAGGTCGGCGTTCATCCCACAGTTTTTGATTCTCAAAATCGTCCTCAATTGCCCAACAAGCATGCCCTTCTATTTTACCACAGCCCATTGTTCTGTATCCATTTTGTCGAAAATGGGCTGGTAATAGATTTACTTCGTTCCAAACTTCCTGATTGGGAGTGCCACTTTTATTTGTGTAACAACCCGTTGTTACCGGACTCAGTGAAGAAAGTACAGATAGTCTTGAAGGTGTACAAACCGCAACAGACGCATGAGCATTTGTAAAATACACGCCTCGCTTTGCCAAACGATCAAGATTCGGTGTTTTCACGTCTGGATGTCCTTTAGATATCCCTGTCCAATCATTCAAATCATCTACTGAAATGAATAAAACATTGGGGTTATCCTGTGCGATTTCTTTTTTATCAGCTACTCCGCCACATGATTGCATTAGCAAAGCACTTGCACCAAGAAACAAAGAGTTACTTATTTTATTCATCATACCATTAACTTGAATTCTTGTTTAAATTAGTTCCAATATTTCACAACAATTATGATTTTGGTAATAATTTTTTCCAGGTTCCAATCTTCCACTCTACAGGTTTATCCATACTTATAATCCACTTATCAAAAGCTGCTTTCATAGCTTTCACCTTATCAGGAAATTCAGAAGCCAAGTTATTCGCTTCTCCTGGGTCTTGTTTGATATTGTACAGCTCATAAGTATCGCCAACAGGATAATAATGCATCATATAATCACCTTCTAGAACCGTTCCTGCCGGATCAGACACATTTTCTTTATAATTACTTTTCGGAAACTGTGTTTGTATCATACTTCCTGCAACATACTCGGTGTAATCGTTCCAGAAACGTAAATTAATATCACTCCAGTGATAAGCTTGTGTTCCTGCCCAAAACAATTGTCTGTTATTTGAAACACTTTTTTTACCTTTAAGAGTTGCTGATAAATCAATTCCATCAAGGTTTGATGGCAATTGAATACCTGCTTCTGCCAAAACTGTTGGCAATAAATCCATAGCTGAAACATTATCTGTAACAACAAGACCTTTTTTATATTTCGCCGGATACCAGGCAAACATAGGCACATGAACACCTCCTTGAAACATCAGCCCCTTATTTCCTTTAAAGGCGCCATTTAACGGTAAAGGTGAGTCAACAACAGCTCCATTATCGCTTACAAATAAAATGATCGTATTATCATCTAACTTTAATTCTTCCAGCTTACTTACAAGTTTACCAATACCATCGTCAACAGCAGCTAGTGTTGCGTAATAATTATCGACCTCAGGATTACCTGTATTGAAACGCTGGTATTTACGCGGTGCTCTTTCTTCTAGAGGAATGTGAGGTGCATTATAAGACAAATACATAAAGAAAGGATTTGTCTTATTCTTTTCTATGTAAGTCAGCGCTTCATCGGTAAACTCATCAGTAATATAGCCTTGCGATTTAACGTGTTCGTAATCTCTAAACAAACTGGTGGCGTTATAATAATTACTGCCGTGATAGTTAAATCCAAAGTAATAATCGAAACCCTTGTTTAGCGGATGTTGGTTCTTCACGCAACCATAAATACAATCGCGATGATAATCTCTGGTTTTCTCAACCAAAGAATCAATCGTTAACTCTCCTAAATGCCACTTTCCAATCATAGCCGTGTTATAACCATTCTCTTGAAAAGTTTCTGATAAAAATTTTTCTTCTGGTTTTACACCTGCCTCGGCATCGTAATTGTTATAAATACCGAAACGTTGTGTATATTTTCCCGTAAGTAAAGCTGCACGAGATGGAGCACAAGTTGTTGAAGCCACAAATGCATTGGTAAATTTAACCCCTTCATTGGCCAGTTTCGCTGTATTTGGCATAGCCGTTTGAGCAGCCTTATAAGCCTCTTCAACCGAAGTTCTGTATCTTTTAGTTACTATTGTATTATTAAGTTGATCCTGAGTATAAGAATTAGGATCAAAATTCAACTGTCCATATCCCTGATCATCGGTAACGACCACAATAACATTGGGCTTTTTTGTATCGTTTATATTTGATTCCTGACTAGGTGTGCCTGTTGCACAAGCTCCCAACATAACAGGCCAAATTGCATGCATGGATTTAGATATATTCACGGTTTTCCGATTTTTTGATTAGTACTGGTATGAAAAACTCAAATATCTGAATAAGCGCATGGTAAAACGTCTATTATCATTCAGATTACTTCAATTATTATACAATTCAAGACATTGAAAGATTCAATTGATCCAAACATTTCCCAATAATAATTTGGGATAGGTAAACACAATAGTTTATCCTAACTGACTTGTATATCCCTGCTCTGATTTCTAGTTTTATCATGAAACAAAACAATAAATAAAAAATGCAATTCAATAAAACTGGTTTTACTCGCAGCCTAGGCTTGCTAACTTGTGCTGGAACTTTACTCGCATGTACTCAAAAAGAACTCAAAACCGAGCCTCCAAATATAATCCTATTCCTTGTTGACGATATGGGTTGGACTGATACTTCGGTACCATTTGAAAAAATGATGAGCGATAATAATCGATATCATAAAACTCCAAATATGGAAAATCTGGCCAAGCAATCTGTGAAATTCACCAATGCCTATTCAGCCAGTCCTGTATGCTCACCAACGCGATGTAGTATTCTTACGGGAAAGAATCCTGCGCGAAGTCAGATTACAAATTGGATTCCGGGACAAAGCAATGATATCCCTGAATCGGAACAAAAACTGTTTATTCCAGATTGGAATGTGAATGGATTACAGTCAAACAGTATTACTTTCCCAAAGGTATTACAAGATCACGGCTATACCACAGCACATATCGGTAAAGCTCATTTTGGATTGGAAGGTACAAGTGGTGCTGATCCTAAACAGTTGGGCTTCGATTACAATATAGCTGGGCATCATGCAGGACAGCCGGGTTCCTATTATTACCCTTACGGGAAAAAGGGAAGTCATAAGAAGGTGCCAGACTTGGAAGAATTTGCAAAAGATAGCCTATATCTTAATCAGGCGCTCACCGTAAAAGCAAATCAATTATTAGAACAGTTTTCGAAAGAGAAAAAACCATTTTTTCTAAATCTGGCTCATTATGCTGTTCATACGCCTATACAAGAAAACAAGCAATTGGTAGCTCAATTTATACAAAAAGATAAAACTGAAACTCAGGCGAAATATGCGTCTATGGTTGCTAGTATGGACAATAGTTTAGGTTCCATTATGCAGAAACTTGAAGAACTCCAAATTGCAGACAACACGATAATCATTTTTATGTCGGACAATGGAGGTTTGGTTACTCATGCAGGACATCCTACTAGCAATGCGCCACTTAGCGATGGGAAAGGCACCTGCCGAGAAGGTGGTATTCGAGTTCCTATGATGATTAAATGGCCAGGAATTGTAGAGGCTGGCAGCCAATGTGACGAACCTGTAATAAGTGATGATTTCTTCCCTACCATACTAGAAATGGCAGGTATTTCAACAAAGCCCTATCTTAAAAGTATTGATGGGAAAGATTTAGGCCCATTACTTACAGGTAATGGCAACTTTAAACGTCCCCAAGGACTTTGTTTTCATTATCCACACTATTGGGCATGGAAAAGCTTACGCGACAGCTATCCTAGCATTAAACCTTTTAGTGCAATACGAATGGGTAAATGGAAGTTATGCTATGGTTACGAGGATGAAAAAGTAGAACTTTTTAACTTAGATGAAGATATTTCGGAACAAAATAACCTCTTACTAAAGGAGCCTGAAATTGCAAATAGACTTTGTTCACAATTACGTGACTATCTTAACAAAGTAAAAGCTCAAACACCTCTCGACAGGCAGAATAACAAGCCTCTTAAATACCCACATTTGTAAAAAAAAGCATCTGTCCTTTGCAGGACAGATGCTTTTTTAATAGAAAAAGAAAGAATTACTTTATCAGTATTTTTTTGCTGATTGCAGATCCTTCATTTACTAATCTAACAATGTAAATTCCTCTTTGATAATTCGTCTGTAAACGATATGAATTCCCTGAGAATATCAGTCTTTCCACCAATCTTCCATCAATTGAATAAACTGATAAATTAGCCTTATTCAACATTCGATCTGATCGAATAATAATCTCATTATCGATACCATATACTTGAGTTCCTTCTTCAGTCAGCTTATCATCGATTCCTGTAACAAAAGTTGAAAATTCATCTGATTTGATAACGGATGAATAGTTCCCTGCTTTATCTTTAGATACAAGATATAATCGATAAGACTTATTCGCTGCGATATTCTCCAAGACAAATTGAGTCTCAACATTTTCAGTTAGATAATTCAAGGATCCTTTTAATTCTGAATTGGCCCCCTGCTCAATTTCGGAAGCATTAGGCGCCATCTTATCACTTGTAACCAGTCCCCAGAAAATAGTTCCAGCTTCATTAACTTCCACCTGTACAGTTAACGAATTTATGGTCATATCCGTTAAGACAAAATGAGTAACTTCCGGATCAACATCATCTATAGGCTCGCTAATTTTTAATTGGAAAGCGTTTGAAATTTTGACTGCTGAAACATTTTCAGCTTCGTCTTTTCCAACGGCATACAAAACATAACTCACACCTGCCTCGAGGTTGGTAACAGTAATGGGATGAGCCAATTTAGCACTTACTGCAACATTTAAGCCCTTACTTACGGCACTCGTTCCTACTTGAACCTCTTCTTTAGTTGGAACCGAAGCCTCGGCTTTTCGTACCATCCAAAATAGTGTCGCATCCTCATCCGAAAACAAATTACAAGTCATTTTCGTTTCAGAAAGCACTAAATTTTCGAAACTTATAACTGGCGCTTGTTTGTCTAAAGGTACAATTGAAAGCAAGGCCGATTTTTTCACATAGGATATCCCATCTGAATTTTCGATTACCGCATACAATCTGTAGTCACCTTCAAGGTTCTCAAGAGAAATACTCTCTTGCTTATCGGCAGTAATATATTCAAAATTACCTGACTGAACACCTCCACTAGCTTTTTTAATATTTTCAGCTGTCGGTGCAGCTTCTCCTTCGTATTTCAATAACCAATACATCTGCCCCGTTGAAGTTGAGCTTAAACCAAATTGTGCGCTATTGTCATTAAAAGCTAGAATATCCAACAAACTTATTTGTGGTTTTAAATCACCTAAATCCACAATTCTGACATCGTCAATAGAAACACCTTCATAATAATGATCAGTGGAAACGCGAATTCGGACTTGTATTGAAGTCATATCAGCTTCGGGTACATCAAAAGTAAAATCTTTCATCAAGCCACTTTCGACATATTTCTTAGCATCATCTCCACCATCTGCAATACCATCAAAATTTTCATCGATACCCAAAGCTCCCTTCCATGGATGATCAGCTTGATGAAAACCATAAAAAGCAGCAATCTTTTTAAATTGACCTGTACCATTGGACTTATATTCAACAAATAGAGAATCAGAAGACGCATCGAATTTATATGGTGGTGTATGTAGAGATCCCAACTTAATCTTAACTTTTATATTCTTATACGAATCCAAATTCACCTCTTTCAAAGTAATATTAACAGGTCCTGTACTACTTCCCTGAGTCACATTAGCGCCTGCAATAAACCAATCCTGATCTACCCCTGCCATTTTAGCTTGAGTCAAATAATATTTAGAAACATTTGCAATTTCGTAACGACCAAAATAATTTTTGTTGTCAGTATCGAAACTCGTATTTATAGCATATGAGTCAGCCCCTGGAGCAGTTTCAAAACTTTCCTTATGAATCGCATTAAATCCATCCTTTTTAAGTTTTATCGCTTCTGGAATACCGTCTTTCACAGTAAACTTTAGTTTAGTTTGACCATTCTCTTTACTCAGAATCTGACATTGACTATTGGTTTGACTAATAGTCCAATTCCCTTGAAGTGTTAGTTCAATTATAGATGCCTGACTCGGTTTTGCCGATGTATAAGCAACTTCAGGGAAATTTAAGTTCGGATCACACATACTCAGGCTCAATTCTGTCTTATCTTTTGAAGCCTTAAGCATAACCAAACTTGGTGCTGAAACTGACTGTACAAACTCATTAGACAATTCCAAATTCTGCTCAAAAAAGACATAACCAGTTGTATTGGTTGCTCTATCCCAAACAATATGCGCTTTACCATCCTGTTGTAGAACCAAATAGTCGGCACTAGCCTCTGAAGCCATATTCGTCGACATTTTTTGCATGTCAGCGGCTGATGAATTCGGAATAATAACATACTCGTAGCTTTGATTTGAAGGTGCTTTCCCATGATCAATCCATGCCGAAGCAAAATCACCTTGAGTGGCAGCTTTTGTTTTATTATGACGAGAATTTTGAGTAGAGCGGCTCACTTTAATTGTACCGCCTTTACGCATCCAATAACCATTTCCTACAGGATCGATAATCCAATGGTTTTGATTTACATCTAGAGTCTTATTATATGGAAATTGAGATATGCCTGAAGTACCATCAACATAGATTCCTGTAGATTGACTTGCCAAATTGGTCTGAAATAATGTCGTTTCAGTATTATAAAGTGAATTTGTATTTGAAACATTGGTTCCTAAACAAACAATACGATTTTCAAAACTAAAAACCGATTTTTTAGCCTGATGATCAGCTGTAAAGTTAGTTCGGTTTCGCTCATTTAACTTCATACCAAAAATCCCATTCTCCTCAAACAAATTTGATCCTCCAGCAAATGTTTCGTCAGACAGCTCCATTAATGTCCCTGAATAAGGATTTTCAAGCTTATCAAAAGGCAAATGAACACTAGTAGCACCTGGATATCGATTCCAGTCCCATCCGTCTTGAACAAATCCACTTGCTTCGGCACTCTGTTTATTCATAACCTGAACCGTACCATAACTTTGATATCGCCCATATCGGTTATCACCTGAATAAATCTCTGATCCCCAAACATGTTTATTATATCCTTTGATACTTACCATCCAGTTATCACGTCTGTGTATGCTCAGGGCTCCATAATTATAGGTGAAATTACCTTCAGGAGAAGCCTCAGCACTAATTCCTTTTGCAGCAAATTCCTGTTTTAAACTTGTATTAGATGACTCAAGACGCATATAACTTGCCGCCATGTCATTCCATAAAGTTTCACTATTATTCGGGTTTCCAGACTTAGCTAAATAGGCAAAAGCATTTTTTACAGAAGTACTTATGGAGCCATGTAAAGGGTGTCGTCCACAAACTCCAAATCCCCAATCATACTTTACTGAGTAATTTCTCATAGCGATCAAAGCTTTTCCGAAGTTTATTCTGGCTTCATCAGAAAGAGAAAAACAGGTTCCATTCACAAAACGTAGAAAAGATCCAACACCAGCAAATCCACCTTTACTGTAAGCAGGATATAATCCTCCATGGTGAAATCCAGATCCATCCTCTTTAATTCCTCCCATGGTTCCAGGCACAATCTTTAAAGACGTATCCATCCAGCGTATAATGGCTTTCATTTCTCTTGCTTTTTCAGAACTATCATCCAGTGTCGCAATAGCAATTAATCTTGGAATAACTGTTGTATTCCAACTATCCAAAACACCTTGTAATGTTCCAACCTCGTGACCAACTCTATATTCCTGAACCCCTGTCCAATATGACAACATGGCAGTAGCCTCATCGAGCCTTCCATCAGCTTTTAAAGCTTCTTTCATAAGAAATATAGCAGGTGGGAATTCCCTGAAGTTATAGCCATAATGGTGATTCGTTCCCATACCACTACCTACATTTAATCCTTGATCCATCACATAATCAAGCAAATCATAAAACATTTGCTTAATACTGGCATCTTTTTGATGATACCAAATTTGAGCTAAATCTCTAAGTACGGGACCGACCTGAATCATTTTCACATCCTGAGCATCTCCTCCATACTCATCGTTACTTACGTATGGACGCCCTGTGATTTGACCATCGGTACGTTGAATATTAAATGCATTAAAAGCAGACTTAGTAGCCGTAATTTTATTGCTAGAAGGAATACTACCTTTATAAGCTAGGAGCAATTCAGATTCTATACCGTCGAATGCATTTTGCTGTTCTGTTGTAACAGAAGCTTCTAAATTTATATCGTGGGTGTAAGAACTATGCCAGTGCCACAAAGCAGCCCAATGATTAGAATTCATTTCTGGGTTGATATAAGGTAACTGCTTATCTGGAGTAACTCGATCATGAATTGCTTCGGAAGGAAACTTTAACCTATCGAAAAACAAACTTCCTGAAGCCACATCCGTAGGAGCAACAATCTTCATATAATCAAGATCCTTTCGAGACTTCGCTCCGCTCATATCTTCATCAAAACGTATCCAACAAGCGCGCCAACCTTTAAAATTGATTCCATACTCAAAGTGATACTCTACAGAGCTACCTGTTCCAAACTGAAAAGTAATCTTCTTATCTAGAGGTGTCTCGTTGTAAATCCACAACATAAGACCACCATTTGTCTTACTAACGGCAGTCTTCAAATTTGTTGGATTATTAATCAGTAAGGACGAGCCTTGTGTCCAATCCCATTTAAGGGATTGACTTCCTAATTTATAATGTGCATCACTAATACTTAAACGGGCACCATTATCAGTCGTCCAATCACTGGAAACATCAGTTTCAAAACCAATGTACTGAGCATTTGCACCATTAATTGAAAATAGAATTGCACAAAAAAAAGTGAGTAAAATTTTTCGCATCTACCTTAATTTTAATTGGTTAATAAATGAAAAAAGACCGTTTAAAAATAAACGGTCTTACTTAA
>Ga0209379_10001133_pt1 | contig 18332 bp, 16 predicted proteins | sample tdDd001_FD_187124 | JGI IMG/M metagenome (GOLD analysis project Ga0209379, IMG submission 187124) | Marine sediment microbial communities from the Atlantic coast under amendment with organic carbon and nitrate - tdDd00.1 (SPAdes)... | ecosystem: Environmental > Aquatic > Marine > Coastal >...
TGTCGGGCCTCCGACAACAAATTTCTTTCTCACATCCCTTTATACTCACACACAAAAGCACCCCAGCTGAACAAGCAGGGGTGTTTTTGTGCATGGATGTAATCTAAGATAGTTATTAATTTGTATTTTCTACAAACTCAATTTCAGAAGGCGTTCCTACCATGTCTTTACATACCTTGACAATGTCCTCCACAGTTAAGCCGTGGTGTTGCAGGAGTTCATCTGGAGACCCAGATTCACCAAAAGTGTCTTGTACACCCATTCTTCTCACTGGTACTGGACACGTATCTGCTACGACTTCACAAACAGCACTTCCAAGACCACCAATAACTGAGTGTTCTTCCACGGTTACAATCTTTCCAGTGGTCTGAGCTAGATTTGTGATTAATGCATTATCAAATGGTTTTAAACTGTGCATATCAATGACACTCGATTTTATTCCGAGCTCATCTAACTTTGCACTGGCTTCAAGCGCACGACTAACCATAATACCTGTAGCGACAATTGCTATGTCCTTCCCCTCTTTGAGTTTTATGCCTTTACCAATCTCAAATTTCGTGTTTTCTGAGTGACATATTGGTACAGGTGCCCTACCGAGACGTACATAAACGGGCCCCTGATGCTCTAATGCAGACTTTAAAAGAGCCTTTGCACTAACAGCATCTGCTGGATTTATAACTGTCATGTTGGGTAAGGACCGCATAATTGCAATATCTTCTATAGCTTGATGTGAACCACCATCTGGGCCAACGGTTAGTCCAGCGTGTGTTGCACATATTTTGACATTGAGTTTTGGATAACATACCGAGTTTCGAATCACCTCAAAGCCTCTTCCAGCTGCAAATATAGCAAACGAACTTGCAAATGGAATCTTTCCTTCAGCAGCTAACCCCGCTGCAATACCAATTAGATTTTGTTCTGCTATACCTACATTAAAGAATCTTTCAGGAGCAACTTTTTCAAACTCTGCTGTTTTTGTTGACTTAGACAAATCTGCGTCTAGGACAATAACATCTTTATTTGCTTTAGCATCTTCAGCTAAAAATGCACCGTATGCGTCTCTAGTTGCAATTTTCATTATGCTTCACCTTTACCTTTTGACAACTCTAATATTGCTTCATTAAGTTCCAAATCTGAGGGGGCTTTACCATGCCATCCAAGACTGTTCTCCATAAAAGATACACCTTTGCCTTTTATGGTATTAGCAATTATCACTACTGGTCCACTACAAAGATCCGCTTTATTAAATGCATCTACTATGTTGGAAAAATCATGACCATCAATTGAAATGACAGTCCATCCAAAACTTTCCCACTTTTTATCAAGGTCACCTAAATCCATAACATCTTGGTTACTACCATCTATTTGAAGTCCATTATAATCCACAATTGCGGTTAAATTTGAAAGCTTATAATGCGCAGCAGACATAGCTGCTTCCCAAACAAGGCCTTCATTTAACTCTCCATCTCCTAACATGACAAAAACTTTACCAGGGTTGGAGTCTATCTTTCGAGCCAAAGCCATACCTACAGATGCCGAAAAACCTTGCCCCAGTGAACCTGTTGAAAAATCAACACCTTTTACTTTATTCATATCTGGATGACCTTGCAATTTTGACCCTAGTTTTCTTAGGGATAACAAGTCTTTAACAGGCATGTCTCCTCGTTGTGCCAAGGTTGCATATAAGGCTGGTGCTGCGTGTCCCTTTGACAAGACGAACTTGTCGGATGTACTCATAACTTCAAAGTAAAGCGCCGAAAGTATATCTACCGATGATAATGATCCTCCTGGATGTCCTGAGCCCGCTGCATGAATCATCTTTAATATATTCACCCTAATATCTCTTGCATGTTCTTGTAAACTCATACTCCCGCCTTCCTAATTACTGATTAAATACCCTATCTAAGAACAGGCCTACTGCACCCATTCTATTGGTTTCGTCTAATACTATATCTGCTTTATGCTTTAAGTCGTCGCAAGCATTCCCCATGGCAACTCCAAGACCAGCCATTTCGATCATACTAATGTCATTCCATCCATCACCAATGGCAATACATTCATTTAAATCTATATCCAGTTCATTAGCCAACCATTTAAGGGCATTCCCCTTAGAAACATTTTTCACATTTACCTCAATGTTACACGCATGGGTTGAAGTGATTTCAAACTTGTCCACTTTTTCGATTTCTTGTCTGACTTTTGTTAAGTGTTCATGTGTATCACAAACAATACATACTTTGTATATATTTCTCTGATGTAAGTCTTTTTCAGTGTTTTCATTTAACAAACCGTAACTCAATCTATATTGCTCCGGTAAATTTCTATTGAACCTATCGTACTCTAAATACTCATACAAGGGTTTATTGGCTAAAAACAAGCCTTCAGAATAAATGTGTATGTAGGCTTTTGGATCATGCCCTAATGTTATATTCTTGATCAGTTTCACATCATCTAGGTCCATGGTTTTACTGAAAACTTCTTTGTCTTCAAGAATAATTTGAGCACCATTACTTGTGATGATCGGTTGTTTCACACCAAGCAAGTCATGATAAAACTGCATTGAGTTCCTAAGACGCCCTGAAGAAAGGACTATTTTTACTTCTTTATCACATAAGTCATTAATAATCTTATGTGTATCAAATGGAATATTATTTTCCAAATTCAGTAGTGTGCCATCAAGGTCAATTGCAACCAACTTGTAGTTCATCATTGCCTCCCTCTACTTGATTGTTCGTTAGATATCTTACTCAAATTTTATGTTGAACTCAGGAAATTGACAAGTAAACTTATCTATACTTTGCTTCCGAAACGATGTGGCAATTGATTCAAGTTCCAATTTCTAAAAGCAACAAACAAGTAACCTATAAGCAAGGTTGCTTGTCACCTTTTGACAGATGAATGGGGCAGAATAATTATAAATTCTAAAGTTCCCCCTATGATAAAATCAAAAAAAGTAAAGGAGGCTCAATATGACTGATTTACAGGCTTTAAAGACTTTTGAAAATGAACTTAACGAGATTGTTTTTGAGTGTTTCGATCATCTAACCGCTCTTGAGTTAGGGCAGCTTATGACTCATGAAGCCCTGAAAAACGATCTTAAAATTGTAATTGATATCAGTAAACCCAATCAACAGCTCTACTACTATGCTTGTAACTATACCTCTCCCGATAAAGGGGATTGGGTTAGACGTAAACGTAATGTTGTCTTTCAGTTCCACACCAGTTCAATTTATATAGCTGAGAAACTTTCAAAAGACAATGCTACCCTTGAGGATAAATACGGACTATCTACTAAAACACATGTTGCCGCTGGGGGAGCTGTTCCAATTCTTGTTGAAGGTGTGGGTGTCATTGGCGCAATCACTGTTTCAGGTATGAAACCGCACGAAGACCATAGTTTTATTATTAATACAATAAAAGCTTATCTAAAGTAAGGAGTGAAACCATGCATTACAATTTTAATATGCCAACAAGACTACATTTTGGAGTTAAAAAACTAGACGAATTAGCAAACATTGCAAAGCCTTATGGCCCAAAATGTCTATTCGTAACCACCGAAGATGCTGAACCCCTTAAAGGATTATTTGACCGCGTTAAATCACAGCTTCGTAACCAAGGATTTGAAGTACTACATTTTGATAAGGTGGTTCCAAATCCAACCGTAGAAATTGTGGAAGCTGGTGTTGAGGCATTAAACACTTTCAAAGCAGATTTTGTGCTTGCAGTTGGTGGGGGCTCAACCATAGATACTGCTAAAACACTATGTTTAATGAATAATCTTTCAGTAATAGACTGGGACTATGTCTTTGAAACATTTACAAATCCCCATGGGCTCTACGAAACGCTCTCCGATGTTTACTTACCTCTAATTGCAGTACCAACCACCGCTGGTACTGGATCAGAAGTGACACAAGCTGCCGTCATTTCAAGAGGGCATGATAAAAACACAATCTTCCACCCACAGAACTATTCTGACCATGCTATCCTTGATCCAGAACTACTTATGACCCTTCCTAAGAAACTGACAGCCTCTACTGGTTTTGATGCTTTCTCACATGCATTTGAAAGTTACATTAACCCTAATGCAACTCCAGTAAGTGAAAGTATATCTGTGAAAGCTATGGAGCTTGTTGTTAACTGTTTGCCACAAGCCGTAGATCAAACACAGAACCTTGATAGTAGAACTCAGCTGATGCATGCTCAAATGTTAGCAGGTGTAGGGCTTGCGAATGCAGGTGCAGCAGCACCACATCCACTCAGTGAAATCATAGGTGGTATTACAGGCATTAGCCACGGTGAAGCCCTTGCTCTTGTCTTTCCTGAGTTCATTCGTTTCCACCAAAGACTTAAGACACAAACAAGCAAATTGGCTGTGGTTGCTAGAATCTTTGACAGCAATCTAAATTCGGCTTCTGATCAAGAGGCTGCACTTAAACTGAGTGACCTTGTTAAAGCTTTTCTTGTTGATATAAAACTTTACTATAGCTTCAAGGATTACAAGCTCTCTCAGGACAGCATCGATGAAATTGTAGAATCTCCAACCCTTGGATTCTTGCCATTTGGGTCAAAAGATGACCTTAAGGGCATTCTACTTGACTCAATTAACAACCGGTAATGAATTTCGAGAGCATACATTTACTATCCTCAATAGATTAAGTTAACTAAAAAAAGCCACGTCTATGACCTTGCACATGCAGGCCATAAGATCGTGGTTTTTTCTATGAAACAACATGTTTCATAATCTGGTTTCAACAAATAGGCACAAAGGGAAAAGCAAGAATTCCGTAGAATTCTTGCCCAGGAGTTTATATGTCTTGTTGTGTGTAACAAGTCATTATTAAATTATAGAAGCTCAAAACCTGCTGTAAAGTGTCTTAGAGATGTGATAGGACCTTCGTATACAAGTTTCATACCCTTATAAGCGTCTCTATTCTTGTAGATATCACCCAGCGCTTCAGCAATTACGTCTAGGTGACGGTTTGTGTACACTCTTCTAGAAACAGAAATACGCATTGTTTCTAACTCAGGCCAGATTGGCTCACCTGTTTCTTTGTCTTTTGAACCAAATGCACAAGCGCCAAGTTCAACAGCTCTTACACCTGCTTCTTCATATAAGGCTACAACCAAACGTTGTGATGGGAATTCATGCTGAGGAATATTTGGGAAGAAACGACGGCCATCTACGTAAACACCGTGTCCACCAGTTGGCTCAACAATCGGAACACCCTTTTCCTTCAGCTTGTCACCAAGGTATTTAACCTGATTGATACGGTACTCAAGGTATTGTTCATCGCAAACCTCTTGTAGACCAACAGCAAGGGCTTCCATGTCACGACCACTTAGACCACCATAAGTGATAAAGCCTTCATGAACAATTGCAAGTTGGTTTGCCATCTGGAAGATTTTTTCGTTTCTTGTTACAAATAAACCACCAATGTTTACAAGGCCATCTTTCTTTGAACTCATTGTAGCCGTTTCACAGTATGAGAACATTTCTCTTGTGATTTCCTTTATACTCTTGTCCTTGTAACCTTCTTCTCTTTGTTGAATAAAGTAAGCATTTTCTGCAAGACGTGCCGAGTCAATAACAACAGGAATCTTGTACTTGCCAGCAAGCTCACTAACTTCTTTAATGTTTTTCATCGAAACAGGCTGACCACCATTGTTGTTACATGTTACTGTAATAATAACAACACAAACATTTTCAGCACCTTTTTCATCGATGATGTTCTGCATTTTATTTAGGTCGATATTCCCCTTAAATGGGTGGTAACCACTTGACGTATCTAGACCTTCGTCTACAACGTAGTCTACTGGAACTGCGCCAAGAACTTCAGCATTACCTCTGAAAGTATCAAAATGCATGTTACCAATTGCATACTTACCAGGCTCACAGTATAACTTAGCCATAATGTAGTCTGCGGCACGCCCCTGATGTGTTGGTTGTACCATAGGCATTCCGAATACATCTTGAACAGACTCTTCAAGCTTGTAGAAACTCTTACAACCCGCATATGACTCATCACCCGTCATCATTGCAGCCCATTGGTTCGTACTCATAGCAGATGTACCACTATCTGTTAGACAATCTACATATACATTTTCAGCTTTTAGTCTAAATGCGTTAAATTGAGCTTCTTCAAGCCATTGTTGACGCATTTCTTTAGTTGTTTTCTTAACAGGTTCAACCACTTTAATTCTAAATGGTTCAGCATTCATATACTTCATTTTTCATCCTCCTAAGTTATATCTATACCAGTGTCAGTGTTATCGATTCACCTTCAGTTACAGCACCGAACTTCGATAACTCTACTGTTTTTTCACCAATGTTTGTTATTGCCACAACAGTCGTTAATGATGGTACCTTATCTTTGATTCTTTCTATATCAACCTCAAGGATTTTGTCTCCTGCATTCACCGTATCACCTTCAGATACATAAAGTTCAAAGCCTTCTCCGTTCAAATTCACTGTATCCACACCAACATGTAAAATAATTTCATTTTCATTTTCAGATGTAATACCAATTGCATGTTTCGTTGGAAAAATCGACGAAACCACACCCTTTACAGGCGAAAACATTGCGCCTTCTTCTGGATCTATACAAAAGCCATCACCCATGATTTTTTGAGCAAATACCGGGTCTGGTGCTTCTGTAATTGGTTTAATTGTTCCCTTAAATGGAACCTTCCATGTGAGTGCTTCTTTTCTTTTAAGGAATTTTTTGAACATCTTAAAGCCTCCTAATTTCCCCACAATGCCCTTTGATTAACATAAGCACATTGTCTATAACAACTGAACTTTATCTGCTAATTAAATTTTAATGCTTGGCCAAGAAAGTTACAAAAAAAGCTCTCTCCACATAGATATGGCAGTCACTTTACAAGTTTGTTTTCATATTAAAAGCCGGTCAATTATGACCGGCTTCACATGAAACATTTAATGTACAGTTTCTATTTGGCTTTGCTTCTATTTAAAGTTACCTGTTCTTATTCTAGGTTGTACTTCTTAGCTGCAGCATCGATGGCATTACGGCAAGCTTCAACACCTTCAGTAATTGTACCGTCATACTTAAAGATTGCAGAAGATAGTATAACAACATCAGGGTTACACTCGATCATTGGATCAAGATTATCATGTCTTAGGCCCCCATCAACAGCAAGTTCACAAGTAGGGTTCTTTTCATCAATTAACTTTCTGGCTCTTCTCACTAAGTCTAGAGAAGACTTTCTCCAACCCCAGTTGTCTTTGCCATCTGTTTCATCTACACCGTGAACAACAACCTGTAGTCTGTCAATGTCATAAATTGATTCTTCAACAAACGACAAAGGTGTGTAACAGCCAATTGTAAGACCCACCTTCATTCCAAACTCTCTACAGTAGTTTATAATATAAGCCAGAGGTGCACCGATGAAGTGCTCAGCGGGAAGGATTAACATATTTGTACCCACAGCAGCAAGTTTTTCAATGAAGAGTCTGTCACAATCTCTTGTGTAGAAATGACATTCGATCGGTTTATCTGTAACGGGTCTTATACCATCAATAATTTGGTGACCACCCATAAGTTGTAGGTTCTTTAGGTCATGCATATCTGCAGCGTCTGCATGAACATAATCTGCTCCAGCATCTACAGCTTCTTTAACAACACCAGCAATATGACCATAGTTTACGTGCGCCAGACCAGCAGCAATTTTTATATGTTTCATCTAATCTCTCCTTTAATTTTATAACGTTTTCTCAATTCTTAAGTCAAGTCTAACACAGAAAATTTCGCAGCGTTAAAAATCAATTTGCCGTTACTTGTGGCACTTTTTTAACTTAACTGCGTTGCTTGATTCGTACATATTCCTAAGGATATCTACAAAGTTTTTCATGCCCTCAAACACAGTTGATGTTGGTATTACCAAACTTTCAATCCCAATATCTTGCTTAAGTGACTGTGTAGTTATAATAAGATCAAAGTGTTCTGTATCAATGGTTTCAAGCATGGATACAGGGTATACTTTATCTACTTGTACATAGTTCAAATTGTTCTTTAATATCTCTAACATAAGCTTAACTTCACTGTATGATGAATGGTAAACCATACATACTTTAATGGGTTGTTTTGACCGTTCTATAGCCGAGGCAATATGAATAGCAATATATCCAACTTCCTCTACAGGAATGGTGTAATGATAAAACTCTTCAAAGATGGATACACATTTCTGAGCAATAGCAAAAACCTCTGGATAGTTGTTTCGCATATCATCTACAATTGGATTGTAGAAGTCCAACCCATACTTTATTTTATTCGCTACAGATTTTAAATGATGAAGTAATCCATTAAATAGGGTTTCCTCATCAGAGATTCTAAACTCCGCTTTAACCAGTTCGATAATCTCCTGTGCAACAACCTTACTAATTGTAAAAGACTCCTCGCTAATGTTCCACGAGCTACTCTCAAAATGCGTTTTAGCTACAATAGTTATACCCGTCAAATATGCCAATTCAGATTCTGGTACATTTATATCAAATTCTCTCTCAATTTCATGGGCAATCTCTTTGATCATTTCATAGTTGTCTACACCAGACAAATCACTTATGGTTTGCTGGCGCATATCTACAAAATTCCCATCAACCATTCTGGAAATAGCCAGGGCGTACTTAATAGTGAGTCTTTTAAGTTCATCTGATGTGAACTTGATTTCACAGAGTGTTTCTAAATGGTTGATGATCTTGTTTACACGATCATAGTCCACACCTAAAACATCTTCTTTTTGAGCATAAGAAAAATAGTTAAAGGCAATCACCTGATCATGTCCATCCGAGTTTTCCATCATGTCGATCATCTGGTCGTGTTTTTCACACAGATTAAACAAGTCAAACATGGCTTTGCGAATTCTCTTTTCACCCGCGTGCAGATAAATGCCCCTAGCCTTATTCTGAAGCACTTCAATGTCACGGTCAGAAAACCATTTTCGAACGCGGTCTATATCTGAGTACACCGACGGTCGACTAATAAACAACTCGTTCTGTAAACTCGTTATGGTGGTCTTCTTAAGATTCGTTAGGAGTTGGTAGATAATGTACAACTGACGGTCTTTTGAGGTATGTTTGGTTTCTGTATAGTTAAAGGACTTGAGTTTAGTTAACATCTCAAGTTTTGACTTCTCGTCTCCTTCAATATAAACACCAACACCGGTTTTCTTTACCAGCTTCAAACCATTCTCCAGTAGAAGTTTTTCTACTTCTTTCATGTCATTTCTAATTGTCCTATTGGAAACATCAAGTTTTTCAGAAATAAAGGAAATTGTCATGGTCTCGCTGCTGTTAATAAGAAGTTTTATTATCCTCAATGTTCGTTGTATCATTTTTACTCCCCCGTCCAAACTGCATCAAGTTAGTTTTCTAATTAGTTCCAAGTATATCATGAGCGCCTTGATCAAATCCTCTATGTGAATGTTCTCATTAGGTTTGTGGGAATTGGTAATTTTGCCTTCAAAGGTTGGTCCAAATGCCACTGCATTGTCCATTACACGTGCATAACTGGCTGCACCTTTGGTTAAAGTCTTGAGTGGTTTGTGCTCAACTTCTTCATATGAAGCACGCATTGCATGAATCAATGCACTATCTTGGGCTACAAAATGTCGGTTCATATGTTGCTGTACCTCAAAGCTCATTCCATGTTTCTCACCAAGGGCATTTAACGTTTGATGCATCACACCAGCATTGATATCCAGTGCATATCGATAGTCAAAGTAGATTTCACTTCCAGAGCCGGTAAGTTCTATAGCAGATAGGTTACTTGTTGCAAGTGCATCAAATCCAAATTGGGTTTGTATGGTGGCTAATATCTTATTTTCATGCTCGTATAAAGACCCCAGTGTGGTTAGCAGTTCTCTAAAATTCCAATCCAGATTAGAGATATCTTTAAAGTCTTTATACATGAGAAGGGCAGCACTAATCCCTTTTTCAGGATGTCGAGCCGGTGCAGGCTTTCCTCTATAAACAAGTTTTGTGAGTTCATTTGAATCTTCTACTGAATCAAAGTATTTAAGTTGTCCTAACAAATCTCCCAAATCTAATGTATTAACATATACACTCAACTCGTAACAAACCCATGTCCTATCATTACCCGTTTCGATTTTTTCAATCTGGTGGTCAGGTATTTCCAAGTTTTCTTTATATGTAGGGTTTATTTTATGCTGCTTTTGAGTGCTATATTTGTAATATCCAATCCCCATTTCAAGATTAACTACGGGAAAATTTCCATCTGGAGAAAAGCCTATGTCAGGCATTGGAGCATGTTTAAAATAATGATCCATACACGCCCATGTTGTTTCTTCTGCGCCCCCTATAATAAGTTTGATTTTCTTATTCGGTGTGTATGAACTCTCTTTAAGATATTTAAGCAAATAATAACAAGCCAGAAGTGGACCTTTATTGTCATTAATTCCACGTCCATACCAGAAACCATCACGTTCAACCAAGTTAAAGGGATCAGATTCCCATAGGTCTGGCTCAAATATGTCAACCGTATCCACATGGCATAGGATGCCTAATATTTCTTCTCCATGACCGTATTCAATACTCATTGCATAGCCGCTGTAATTTGTACATTCAAAACCATCTGTCTTAGCTTTATTTTCCAGCCAATCAAAGGCCTCTTTAATACCTTGTCCAAAGGGTTGACCTTGTCTTGAGGTGTTTAAGTCTTGAACGGTATTAATTGCAACGAGCTGGGACAAATCTTTTTTTAGAAGGTCCAACTGCCCTTTAAGGGTTTCTTTAAAATGCTCAGAATGATTTATTTTCATCTAGCACCTCATAATCTAATAAATTACATCACGTGTACAAGTGAAAGACTCCCACCCATAAGCAGAAGCCTTTCATTATGTTAGTTAATATCAAGAATTTCTTTTACGTTTGTTGCAACATTAATAACCTTTGGACCATATATGATCTGAATAGCATTATCTTTTCTAACAACACCTTTAGCTTCAAGATGTTCCATCCAAGATTGGTCACTTGCTACTAAGTCTTCGTTTTTAACAACAACTCTTAATCGTGTTGCACAATTGCTTAGGCTTTCGATGTTTTCTTTACCACCTAGATTTTCAACGATGTTTTCATATAAAGAAACCGCTTGGCCTGCTTTCTTTTCTTTGTAGTCTTTTTTGCTGAAGAGTTGAACATTTTCTTCGTCTGCTGCTCGACCAGGTGTCATTACATTAAACTTAGTTATCGCCCACTTAAATGCTAGGAAGTATGCACCAAAGTATGCTGGTACCAATAACAGTAGGGATAATGCATGAACCTTATGTGGTTGGAATAAGTTTGGAATCATGAAGAATAATGCATGCCCATTAATTGATACATTCGTCATTTCTGCCAGTACATAAGCTAAACCCGATAGCGGAACATGGATTAAGTAATATAACATTGGACTAACAAATAGGAAGGTATATTCAATCGGCTCTGAAATACCTACAAACATTAGTGTTAAAGCTGCTGGTACAACAATCGATGCTACTAACTTCTTCTTTTCTGGTCGTGCTGTAGCATACATTGCAGCAGCAGCGCCCGGTAGGCCACCTAATTGGAATAAAATACGGCCCGTTGTAAAGTTTCTTACAATGTACCCTGCAGATTCGGGGTCACCCGCTTGTCCAACAATGATGTTTCTAACACCTTCATATAAGACACCACCAATTTCCATAGTACCACCAACACGTGTATACTCAATTGGGAAGGCTAACAAGTGATGTACACCTATTGGCAGAAGTGCTTTATCCATTGCACCAAACAGGAATGTACCAAATAGACCTGAAGACGTAATTAGCTTTGTTAAAGCTTGTAGACCCGCTGCTAGAATAGGCCAAACGTAAAATGCCGTAATGCCTAGTGGAATCGCAAATAATGTAATCATAATAACTACAAATCTTGGACCACTAAAGAATGAGAACACATGTGGAAGTTCTTTGTTATACCATTTGTTATGGATTAATGACGTTACGATACCAGTTAAAATACCGCTGAAAATCCCCATATCAAATGTAAATATACCTGCTAGGTCTTTCCATAATGCGTTATAGTTTTGAGCTCTTTCAGTTGCCCAACCCAATGTGTTCACAAGATGTTCTACCGATGTAGTATCAGCATTCCATCCTTGAGAACCAGCATATGAACTGATTACCGTGTTAAAACTCATAAACATGACTAGACCACTAAATGCAGCCCAACCTTTTTCTCGCTTCGCAAGTCCAAAGGCTACACCTACCGCAAACCAGAATGGCAGGTATCTCATAATCATAAAACCGATACTAGCTATAGCTGAAAACAATGCGTGTAGCAGTGTGCCTTCAGTTAGAATGTAGCCAGTAAATGACATGGCTATACTTACATAGAAACCAACGATGACAAGTAATATGATCGGAATCATCATTGAACCAGCGAATGATTGCAATTTTTCTCTCATTATTCCACCTCGACTTTTTCCCCTCTTAAACTCCGGAATAGTATATAAATATATGATTACATCGATGTTATTTTACTTTCATTCAGCTGAATTATAATTATCTGTAAACGTTTGCCGGCAGGTTCAGATAATTTTAAGTACTAAAGTTAAATGTGTTACGCAAGTGCAAAGTTACTTTCAATTAGTGTCTTTAGAGCAGATAATGCATCTTCAGCATCATCACCTTTAGCTGTGATTTTAATCTCGTCATTAAAGGCAACACCAAGTGCCATCACGTTCATAATACTCTTTGCATTCGTTATTTTATCATTGTGATGGATTTCAATATCACTCTTATAAGATGTTGCTGTTTTTACAAGCAGTGAAGCTGGTCTTGCATGAATACCTACTTTATCTGTAATTCTTACCTTGATTTCTTTCATGATTACTCCCCCTCAAAATTCTGATTATTCTTTCATTATTATTCTATAAAGTTTTAACCGTCACCACAATGTCCCACTGCAAGTTACTCTTGCCGTTTTAATGTGGCAATTAGTTACGATAGTTCGTTAAAAATTCCTCAACCTCTTCAGCTGTTCTGAGATTTAATGCGGTGTTCACAAGTGACTCTAGAGTAGACTTTTCAAGTTGTGAAATCTGATGGCGAACACTTAAAATACTCACAGCACTCATGCTTAATTCATCAATTCCCATACCAATAAGTAGAGGGACTAAGTTTGGATCTCCTGCTGCTTCACCGCACATTCCCACCCATATATCGTGTTTTGATGCATTATCAATAACCATTTTGACCAATCTAAGTACGGCAGGATGATAAGCTGAATATAAGCTTGATAATCTTTGGTTCATTCTATCAACGGCACATGTATATTGGGTCAAATCGTTGGTACCTATACTGAAGAAATCAACTTCCTGTGCAAATTGATCAGATAAAATAGCTGCTGATGGTACTTCAATCATCATACCCACCTCTATATTATCTGATATATTTATACCCTGGATTTTTAGTTCATCTTCAACCTTGGACAGTATGGCCTTTGCTTGTCTGAGCTCATCCATATTTGAGATCATTGGGAACATGATTTTTAAATTACCATACACACTTGCCCTTAAAAGAGCCCTCAGTTGAACCTCAAAAATATCTGTTCGGTCCAGACATAATCGAATTGCTCGGTAACCTAAAAATGGATTCATTTCTTCCCCGAAGTCTAAATAAGATAAGTTTTTGTCTCCGCCAATATCTAAGGTCCGAATAACAACAGGTTTTCCATTCATACCTTCAAGAACTTTTTTATAAGCCTCAAACTGCTCCTTTTCATCTGGCAGTTCGTTTCGATTCATAAATAAGAACTCAGTTCGATAGAGACCAATACCTTCAGCGTCATTATTGATAACCCCTTCAATGTCGTCTGGAGTGCCAATGTTAGCGGCTAACTCAAAATGTATATGGTCTTTGGTTTGTGTTTTTTTCCCTTTTTGACCCTCAAGAATTTTCTTTTTTTCAACTAGTGCTGCCTTACGTTTTTGCATTTCCTCAACCATAAGATCAGTTGGATTGATGTGAATGAATCCTTCATCCCCATCAAATGCAAGGACATCCCCAGATTTGAGTGTGTCCATCAAGTCTGAAACACCAACCACTGCTGGAATTTCAAGGGTCCTAGCCATGATCGCTGTATGGGAAGTACGACCACCAATTTCAGTTACAAATCCTATGACCTGTTTCTTATCAATTTGTGCTGTGTCAGATGGAGCCAAATCGTGAGCAACTATGATATAAGGTGTATCTGATATAGACAGGTCTTCTTCAATGTTTCCTGTTAGAACTTTCATGATTCGATTGGAAATGTCTTTAATGTCTGCAACACGTTCTTTAAAATACTCATTCTCCATATTTTCAAACAGCTCTACATAATGGTTTGTCACATCCGTTAGGGCCCATTCAGCACATTGCATCTTGTTTTCAATGCGGTAGTTAATCATGCCAACGAACTCAGGGTCTGATAAAATCATTTGGTGTCCTGAAAAAATCATAGCTTTATCTTCACCCATGTTTTCTCTTGCTAAATCAATGATTTTTTGTATTTGGTCTTTTGCAGTATCAAGTGATTCTTTAACTCTATCCATCTCAGCTTGAACATTTTCAATTTTTCTTTGTTCCAGTTCAAACTCAAATTGTTTTTTGACGATTACACGTCCTAATGCGATTCCTGATGAAACTCCAATACCTTTCACGACTCTGCCTCCTAATCTTCTTCCATAGGCAACTCTTTTTTATAATTATAAGTTTTGAAATCGGCTAAACTCAACCGTTTGGCTATATGGTTTCTTGCCTTATCGATGTGGCAATAGACCTAATCGCTTGAAAATTGAGTCCTTATAAGAGTATAAAAACAAACATACTTGCAAGGTGTCTTTGCCAAAATAGACCTGTATTCATACAAAAAGAGACAGCCAATTGCTTGACTGTCTCCTTACATTAATCATGATGTTTTATACTCATACCGACTTCTTTAAACACGTTCCTTGCTCAATATACTTCCTGCAAAACAATGTTCCGTTCTCTTGAAACTTTAATATAACAGATGCGTCCTTCTGCCATACAGAATCGTGGGAAACCACAATCACAAGTTTGTCTTTTGATAATGCTATTACATGGTCTAACAGGATTAATTTGTTTGCATCATCAAGTGCAGACAAAGGCTCATCTAATATCAGTATTGGTGTTTGTTTATACACTGCATTTATCATAGCCTGCCGCTGGGCTTCTCCGCCTGAATGGGTGTTTTTCTTATCTGAATCAATGAAACTCCTTTTGAGTCCTTCAATAAAGTTCACCTCTTTTTCAGTCAACACCACATCCCTTTTACTTAACTTGTCTTGAATACAGTCATATACTTTGGGTTGTTGCTCAACGTAAGCAACTTTAGACCTTAAATTTTTAGGCGAAACTGTCCTGCCATCTAGTAGAATACCTCCTGCATCAGCATAGTAAAGGCCACTTAAAATGTTAAGTAAAGTCGTTTTACCGCATCCCGACCGACCTTCAATAACTGCCAATCCTTTTGATGGAAGGCGCATAGTAACCCCATTTAAAATATCAGTATCACCAAATGCAAAATATAAGTGATCTAAAACTAAATATTCTGTATCTGATGAGTTAATTTTGGTGTTTTCATTCATTCGAATGGTTATGTCTTGACTCGATTCAACATTTAAAGTTTTATACACCTCAATCCGGTCCAGTATTGGTACAGCCTTATGAATGGCTGATTTTTGATGCATGAGTTCGTAGACAGGCTGTGTTAAGAGTTGAAAGTATAATCCCAGTCCAATTACTGTACCAATTGTCATTTGACCTAACATAACCAGAATACTCCCGCCACCATATAAAACACATAAAATAATGACCATAATCGCACTGGATACATTCTGAATTCTTGCACTATGAATCATAGCTTTCGTATTAATATGTTTGACTGACTGTAAAACAGAGTCAAAGGTCAACTCAAACTTAGGTTCAAGCTCAAAACTCTTTGTTTGACCAAGACCCGTTACCATTTGATCTATGGCCTCGCTTAGATCATCTTGATTCTTTTGTACTTCAGCTTGAATGGTCTCAAATGACTTGCTCATCCTAGAGGTTAGGACCATAGAAAATAAAAACAAGCTAATGGAAATAATTGATAGCATGGGACTTAAGACCAGTAAACCAATAACAATCATAATACTGATCATCAGATTTTTGATAATGCCTACTGCCAGCTCAGAGACAACACGACTTGCCATGTAACCATCCTGACTGATTCGAGAAATTATTTCACCTGTTGATCGTTTCTCAATCTCTCTAAGAGAAGCGTAAAGAACTCCAGAGTACATGGATTTACGAATATCTACAGCAGTCTCTTCTCCAATTTTGATAAAGATGACATCTTTTATATAGGAGGTCAAAGGTTGAGCCATACAAACTAGGCAAAATAAGCTTACACCTGTTATTATCCCACTTAAGGAATCCATGCCAATAACATGATCTACTAAATATCTTGAAATCAATGGTGTTAAAAACAAAGAAACACTGTACAAGAGGGTAAAGAAAAAACCAAATATCTGGCTTCTTAAATGAGGGCTCATATACTCGAACACTTGTTTTAGGTGATGTGACTTCATGCTATAGGTCCTTCCAACTCCTTAACCAATCTATGTCGATAGGGTTTTAAGCCAACAAACTCAAGGAGTTTGACAACTCTTTGATTGTGCTCAAACACATCTGCAGCAATGTATTTAACCCCGACTTCTTCAGCATACTTCTGTGCAGCCATATAGAACTTATATGCAGATTTTGCATTTCTATACCCCTCTTCTACAAAGAAGTGGAGGATGTATCCATACCGATCGGAGTAGAAGTAGAAATCAGGTTGATGAATCCAGACTTCAATATATCCAATTATTTGGCCATCTACTTGACCTACAAAAAGGCCACATTGGTCATTTTCAATAGCATGGGCATACTGGTCTTCCCCTCCAGAGAATTGAAGTGAACCCTTATAGTATGGATCTTTTCCAATCTGGTCTTCATTTAGTGCTCCCCAGAGTTGGACAAGGTCTCCGATATCGGACCTTGTAGCAGGTCTAATTGTTAACTTCATATGTTTTCCCTCCCTTTTGAAATGACTTTATTATTGACATAATACTTTGACTTTCCAACATATACATAAGCCTTGAAATAGATAGATCATATAAATTTTTATGGTCATATCCTAAAGTCTCAAAATCTATACCTTCTATCGAAATCTGATTATAGTATTTCTTCTGATCGGAGTAGTATATTGCTAGGGCTTCATTTAACCAAATTGGAAAAGGGTCTTGTTGTTGATTTCCTATTAAACAATGAACAAGCTCGTGTAAAACTGTTTCTTCAAAGGTTCCGACATTAAAGATAGACCACATACTCTTAGGTTTCACAAATACAGTGGACTCGAATGTCGCAGCACAGGCCCATTCTGGGATCTCACAATTCTTACATAAGTCCTTCCAAATCTCGGGGCTTGGTGCTATAAAAACGCCAATACTGCAGGTTCTCTGAAATACATTCACGAGCTTTTGAAATGACTCATTTATATACTCATCTCTAAGATCAAATACTTTTAACTCCATAGAACTTAAGGGATCTTCCCTATATGTACACCAATCAATCAATTTGTAATACTTAATCATTACTGAATCCCTTCAGGTTGATTTTCACATGTTATTTCAATAATATCTTTAATATTGTACCGCCACTTTTCACAGTCTGGTTCATTACCTGCTGCCATACCTTTATATGGACAACCACCCATGCATATAGGAAGGAACTTACACTTAACACATTTTTCATGATCAAAAGGTGTCCACATTAAGTAGTCTAAACCTAGGGTGAACATTTTCTCAGATGGTGCATGAAAATCTTGAATCATAGATACAGCTTTTTCTGGATACCCTACGTCATTCCAACACTTATACATATGACCTTCAGGATCTACAACGAAGGCACCAAGTGTATCCGCACAGCAATAGTTTGCTTTTACCCCCGGGTAATATGGATAAATATGTGCCAGCATACCTTTTTCATATAAGAGTTTTTGAAAGTCATTATTTAAACTTGCATACTCTTCCATATCTAAACACGATTCTGCAACAGAACTACACACCTCGGTATAAGCTGTTACATGCCCCAGTCCAGTCGGCAAATCAGTTAAGTTGTGATCTATCAATATATCTACAAGTTCGTTTACTTCGCTGAAGTTTGTCCGGTCCACATTCACCCTTATGTTCACATTAAAACCTTCTGTTTTTAAGAGTTTGGTATTTTCAAGTACTCGGTCAAAGGTTCCACCC